>JACCDN010961003.1_pt1 | contig 62873 bp, 70 predicted proteins | sample 7441691 | NCBI WGS metagenome assembly JACCDN01 (sample SAMN15323439, study PRJNA562643) | freshwater metagenome | isolation source: river surface water | place: USA:Blue River Watershed | collected 2017-08-16 | reverse complement strand
TGTCAGGCCTGCCGCCAGCGTTCAATCTGAGCCATGATCAAACTCTTCAATTTTATTTCCTGTTACTCTTTTATTTCTTCTTGCACCAGCAGTACGTCATCTTCACGACTGACAGTGCTCCCTTTCAGTGATTACTTCTCTTCGGGTGCCCACACGGATTGTCTGTTTCGATTTTTTAAAGAGCTTTTACTTCTTCCTTCCTTACTTCTTCTTCCTTTCCCGACAGAGACTCATTACCTACCCTACGGAACCCGCGCATTATAAGCCCTTCAACGCTTTTCGCAACCTTTTTTTGCTTTTTTCTAAAACCTTTAATACATCACTCTGACTTAACTTAAATATAATCCTGTATATAACCCAAGATTCTTGCAAACTGGAGCGGCCATTTTTCCTTCTCAACATGTAGATCTCTTGCGCTTTGCCAAGACGGTTCTGTTTTTTATTTCAACGGATTTACTGTTGCAACTCTTTATTTAATTGTGTTAGTACTGAGACGGTTTCAGGCATAATATTGTGCCATATTTCAAAAGCATAGGCTGCTTGCTCAACCAACATACCTAACCCATTAGCATAACGGGTAATACCCTGCTGTATTACCCACCTTAAGAAGGTTGTATGACTAGATCCATAAGACATATCATAACAGCAAACTTTATTACTCATAATATCAACAGGTAATGCAGGTATCTCCCTATCAATACCTGATGATGTCGCATTAATAATCAAATCAAATTTCTCTTCTCGCAGCATATCCATTGTTAACACATGAATCTCTCCAACTGATTTGAATACATTAGAAAGTTTTTCCGCTCTACTGACAGTACGATTTATCACAAAAAGTTTACAACCAGAAGAAAGCAATGATGGAATCACCCCTCTGGCGGCACCGCCTGCTCCCACAAGCAATACACAATATTGTGGCTGAATAAATGCTAAACGTGTAAGATCAGCTAATAATCCAATACCATCCGTATTATCTCCCAATAAGCATCCATCATCTAATCGTTTCAGTGTATTGACAGCGCCCGCCAAATAAGCTCGTTTTGTCACATCATGAGATTTTGCATAAGCACGTTCTTTAAAAGGGGCGGTAATATTGGCCCCCCTGGCCCCTGATGCAAAAAAAGCATCCAACGTATCCTCAAAAGCATCCACAGGTGCCTGTATGGCACGGTATGTTTGCTTGATACCGACTTGCATGGCAAAAAGCTCATGTATACGCGGTGATCGACTATGACTAACAGGGTTACCAAATACTGCAAATTGTTTCACATCTTTCATTATCAACCCTGACGTAATTGTTCACCCGTTAAAGCATCTCTTATTTCCGACGGATTCATACGTCCCCCAACATTACCTGATAAAATCGGGAAATCAGGACCAAACTGCTTCCTCACCTCCTCTACTGTCCGACAAGGTTGGCATCCACTCAAATTAGCACTAGTCGATACTAATGGTTTCCCGTACAGAGAACACAATTGATAAACTAATGGATGATCACTGACACGAACCGCCAACGTGCTAAAACGCCCCCTCAATTTACGAGGTACATTTGCTCGCGCGGGGAAGACCCAAGTAATAGGGCCAGGCCAGCTAGAGAATATACGTTCACGCTGCTTCACGCTCAGTTGAGCATCATCAATATAGGGACGTAGCTGAGCATAATGCGCTGCAATCAAAATCAATCCTTTTTGCCAATGACGTTGCTTTAAAGCCAATAATCTATTTATTGCTTTTTCGCTATCAGGATCACAACCTAAGCCAAATACAGCTTCTGTCGGATAGGCAATAACCTTTTGTTGATGCAAAAGGTGTAATATATTTACTGCAGAAATATTTTCCACACCCATCCTCTTACCATGTGGCTTGATAACCAACCTGTTTAGCCATGGCGGCAATCCTCACGATAAAAACCAGCCTGGCAAACAGCCAAACTATCTGGATCAAGCCAACAAATCTGATACGTTTTGCAAGTAATTTTCGAATAAGTAAACTAATACGTCAAACATGGCTTGCCTTCTTAGTAATTGATACGAACATAGCCACCTGGTACGGCTGCAACACATCCCGCTAACTCCAGTTCAACTAATTTAGTGACAACCTCACTCACAGGTCGAGCCGCACGTTTAGCAATAAGATCAACAGAGGTAACTTCATCACCGACATGAGTTAGTATGTCAATACATGGCAATATACCTTCTTTTTTTTCCTGTAAGGCATTACCCTGTTTCTGTCCTTCTAATACAATCCACTGAAATGTATTGCTAATTTGTTCGATAATATCTCTTGGACTGACCGCAAGGTAGGCTCCCTGCTGGATCAACCAATGCACCCCCTCACTCACTTGGCTACCTAGCGGTCCAGGTAATGCAAAAACATCTCTGCCCTGGTCTAATGCATAACGTGCGGTGATTAGCGAGCCGCTTTTTAACGTTGCCTGCACAACCACAACACCAAGACTTAATCCACTGATAATTCGGTTTCGCCGAGGAAAATGCGCTGCTATCGGAAGCGCTGTGGTTAAAAATTCAGACACTAAAGCACCACCGATATCCTGAATTTTATTAGCTAACTCACGGTGCTGCCGCGGGTAAATGTTTTCAAGACCACTCCCTAAAACGGCTATCGTTTTCCCTTCAGCATCGAGGGCAGCCTGATGACAAAGACTATCAATCCCCACGGCAAGCCCACTGGTAATGGTTAAACCACAGCGCACTAATTCTGCAGCAAAATAGTGTCCCCAACGTTCACCATAATGAGTAAACTGACGACTACCTACCAGTGCAATTTGTGGAGAATGAAGTATGCGGTAATCACCAGCAATAAATAATAACACTGGCGCAGAAGCTATCTGCCTGAGCAAAGGCGGATAATCGGGATCACTATAAACAACAATATGATGACACGGGTGATTCAACCAAGTTAAAGCAGATGATATGTGATGAGGATCGGCATGTATAAACTCTCGACTCTGCTGATGATTTAACCCACTGGCCAATAACGCATCAATATGGACGTCTCCACATATCATAAGACGCTCAATGACCGCACTGGTTTGTTGTGCGTTGAGGCGATGTACCATACTCATACGTATCCATAACTCGGCAGATTCCATGTGACTTTCCTTAAGACTGATCATCCATACTATTTTTACTCCCCCTAACCAGTTAATGATGCTGTCAATCAGCCTCAGAAATGTCTAGAATAATGACTGAAAATCATTCACCATTCAGGGACAGCTATAAATATTTATGCCAGTATTGCAAATATTACATTATCCAGACCAACGGCTTCGCATAACAGCCAACGCCGTAAAGGAAGTTGATGCAAAAATTCAGCGTATCGTGGACGATATGTTTGAAACCATGTATGCACAGGAAGGTATCGGACTTGCTGCAACCCAAGTGGATATCCATCAACGCATTATCGTGATTGATATCTCTGAAAACGGCAATGAAGGCTTAGTGCTAATTAATCCAGAACTGCTGGAAAAAAGTGGAGAAGCCGGTATTGAAGAAGGTTGCTTGTCTGTTCCGCAAGAAAACGGTTTTGTTCAGCGTGCGGAGCAAATCAAGATCAGAGCACTGGATCGTCATGGTCAACCTTTTGAACTTGAAGCACACGGCTTGTTAGCCATCTGCATTCAGCATGAAATGGACCACCTGGTGGGAAAACTATTTGTCGACTATCTTTCCAAACTTAAACGTCAGCGAATTCGTAAAAGACTCGAAAAAATGGCTAAGATCGATATGCGTAATCATTAATTTTCAGTTCTGTAAAGCAAATGTCTGATTATTTGAAAGTTATTTTTGCAGGAACCCCTGCTTTTGCAGCCCATCATCTTGAGGCCTTGTTATCCTCTCAGCATCAGGTGGTGGGCGTTTTCACGCAACCTGATCGGCCCTCAGGCAGAGGACAACAATTCACTTCCAGTCCAGTGAAAATATTAGCCCAGCAATACCCTGTTCCTGTGTTTCAACCAGACAGTCTGCATACCATAGAGAACCAACGAATAATTAGCGGGTTGTGGGCTGATATCCTCATCGTTGTCGCTTATGGCTTAATGCTGCCGGAGATGATCTTAACAATACCGCGTTTAGGATGTATTAATGTTCATGGTTCTCTTCTGCCACGCTGGCGTGGTGCGGCGCCCATTCAACGGGCAATCATGGCGGGAGATAAAAATACCGGTATCACCATTATGCAAATGGATGCCGGTTTGGACACCGGTGATATATTGCACAAAGCAGTCTGCACTATCACACCTGAAGATACCAGTGCCACGCTCTATAACAAGCTCGCCCAACTTGGCTCCGAAACACTATTAGCAAGTCTGAACATGATCGCACAAGGAAGGGCCTGTCCTGAACCCCAAGACGCACAGTTAGCCACTTACGCCGCAAAACTCAATAAGAAAGAAGCTAAACTAGACTGGCATCTGTCTGCCGCTCAGTTAGAACGTTGTATTCGTGCTTTTAATCCCTGGCCTGGAAGTTATTTCATAATTGAAAACCACTATATTAAAGTCTGGCAGGCACAAGTCTTACCTGCGATCAATAACATCGCACCCGCCACCCTGATTCAGGCTGATAAGAATGGTATCCAGATAGCAACTGCTGATGGGGTGTTAAATATTACTCACCTCCAACCTGCCGGAAAAAAAACAATGTTAGCATCCGATTTTTTACACGCCAAAAGTGAATACTTCGCCCCGGGTAAAAAATTAGCATAATTATCATGTTGTCGTGATGCCTTTTATCCCCCATTCCTGCACAAAATACACCAACATATGAATTCAGCCTAAGCATCCACTGGAAAGACAACTACAATTAAGTAAGTTAAAATAAGCATAACAGATGCGCTAATACCCTTTCACGAAGTCGAATGAGCCTATTTTTGACAGGCACCACGAGGACAACAGATAACCGGTGCCTTAACCTGTATTAATTTTTGTTTCTGTAATTACTGTACTGACTGTTGAAAAGCGATATTTTAATAAGAATGGGGGGCCAACAACAAAAATTCCTGTTACGCCAGGTAAATACAGTCTCCCTGCCTGCGAATTGATGACAATGATTTTGATAATGGCGATGGTACCCTTTAGGTTAATTATCATTAAGATCAAAAAAACCTGATGCAGTGAACCACATGGACTCTATTGAACTTACATCAAATAAAATACAGAGAACACTATGAAAATAATTATTCTTGGGGCGGGTCAAGTTGGAGGAACACTGGCAGAAAATTTAGTCGGCGAGAATAATGACATCACCATCATCGATATGAATTCCAGCCGACTACGCCAGTTACAGGATAAATTTGATTTACGTGTTGTACAGGGCAACGGTCCACATCCTCGTGTGTTACGCACAGCAGGAGCAGCAGATGCAGATATGCTGATTGCCGTAACCAGCTCTGATGAAACCAACATGATTGCCTGCCAGATTGCATATTCATTGTTCAATACACCAAACCGCATTGCACGTATACGATCACCTGAATACATCAGAGAAGCAGATAAGCTTTTTCTACCTGGTGCGGTTCCCATCGATCACTTAATCTCACCGGAACAATTGGTCATAGATTATATCTACAAACTGATCGAATATCCTGGTGCACTTCAGGTTGTTAATTTTGCTGAAGGGAAGGTTGGGATTGCGGCAGTGAAAGCTTATTACGGTGGCCCTCTGGTGGGTAACGCATTGTCTTCATTGCGTGAGCATATGCCACACATAGAAACCAGAGTAGCCGCAATATTTCGTCATGACAGACCCATTCGTCCACAGGGATCAACCGTCATTGAAGCAGGAGATGAAGTTTTCTTTGTTGCCGCATCACAGCATATTCGTGCAGTTATGAGTGAATTACAACGCCTTGAAAAACCTTATAAACGTATTCTTATCGCTGGTGGAGGTAATATAGGTGCAGGTTTAGCACTACGGCTGGAACAGGAGTACAGTATTAAATTAATTGAGCGTGAACAACAACGTGCCAGCGAGCTTGCTGAACTGCTACACAATACGCTGGTTTTTTACGGCGATGCATCCGATCAAGAGCTGCTCGCCGAAGAACATATAGAACAAATTGATGTATTCATCGCCATCACCAATAATGATGAAGCTAATATTATGTCTGCTATGCTGGCAAAACGCATGGGTGCCAAAAAAGCCATGGTTCTTATCCAACACAATGCTTATATCGATCTGGTGCAGGGAAGTGTCATTGATATTGCAATATCACCACAACAGGCAACAATTTCAGCCTTACTTGGACATGTCCGTAAAGCAGATATCGTTAGCGTATCTTCCCTTCGACGTGGAGTCGCTGAAGCTATTGAAGCCATTGCACACGGTGACGAAAATACATCCAGAGTCGTGGGCCGTACAATTGAAGAAATAAAGTTACCACCGGGAACAATTATTGGTGCCATTGTCAGAGGGGAAGAAGTGATTATCGCCAATAGCAGTTTAGTCATTCAGCAAGGCGACCATGTCGTGATGTTTATTACCGATAAAAAATTCATCTCAGATGTTGAGCGCTTATTCCAACCCAGTCCATTTTTTCTTTAACCCACGTATGTACTATTTAGTACATGAGGACTTTGGTACCGTACCATAACGCACGGGTTCTCTCGTAGTAGAATTTTGCAAGAGATCTCATCAGATAAACAGCCCAGCAGTACCCAGGACATAAAAAATGCCAATAACATACAACCTGTTGACTGGCATTGTGTTTTAAAAAAGTTCAACAACCGTCACTGCTCATAAAATCATCATTTTTTTACTTCTACGAAACGCTTTTCGGCCTCATCCCAGTTTACCACGTTCCAGAATGCCTGAATGTAGTCAGGGCGACGGTTTTGATATTGCAAATAATAAGCATGTTCCCACACATCCAACCCAATAATGGGATAACCGGAAACACCCGCAATGGCTTCGCCCATCATCGGGTTATCCTGGTTCGCGGTAGAAACAACAACCAGTCTGGCATCATCGTTGCATACCAACCACGCCCAACCAGAACCAAAACGTGTTTGAGCCGCCAGTTCAAATTTTTCTTTAAATACGTTAAAACTGCCGAAATCCCTTTCGATAGCTGCTTTCAATTTCCCCTGCAAACTGGTGCCGGGTTTCAATCCCTTCCAGAACAGGCTGTGATTAACATGCCCCCCCACGTTATTGCGCAACAGGGTTCTTTTTTCAGCAGGAACCTTATTTAAATCTCTGATCAACGCCTCGGCACTCAATTCAGCCAGTTCCGGTAAGCTCTCCAACGCACCATTTGCATTATTAATATAACCTTGATGATGTTTGGTATGGTGGATTTCCATCGTCTTTTTATCAAAATGAGGCTCCAGAGCATCATAAGCGTATGGCAAAGAAGGTAGTAAATAACTCATCAGCATTCTCCGATAATCAAACAACATAAAAAGCAAGCACGGCGTAATAAATGAAAACCTTATTCAAAACATTACGGGCTGATAGCGATGCAGATTTTCCGTCTTTTGTTATCAACCAAGTACAAACTAAACCTGAATCCGCAACACATAAGCTTCTCCATGATATCGCAAACCATTTGATTTTTCTCCCTTAAATAGGAGATTAGCAGCGCCATTCAGAGGGTATCTAAAAACCGGCAGGAATTGGATGCTTAATTGCAACAAGATCTGATAATATTATTCAAACGAGTCATGCCACACAACTTATATCATGAGCCTGATATGTCATTAAATTCTTCTATGGCGTCTTCAAATATAAACCCGTGGCAATCAGAAATTGAAAATGTGCTTTCTTGCAATAATATGATGTTTAATGGCGTTATCTTATTTTCCAGAGAAAATAAAGTGCTTTACGAAAAAGTCCATGAAAATATTTCTTCTTCTCACCTCCAACAAGATTCACAATTTTTAGTTGGATCGGTGTCCAAACAAATGACGGCATCAATTGTGCTGAATCTTGCAGATTATGGCTTAATTGATATAGATAAACCCATCAATGAATATTTACCAAATCTATTACAGGAATGGTCAAATAAAGTCTATATCAGACATCTGCTTAATCATACATCCGGGATAATATCTTTAAATAAACCTCTGGAGTTTGAACAGGGTTCAAGATTTAAATATTCACCAACTCTATCATTTTATCTTGCTTCTCAGATTGCGGAAAATGTTTCAGGGAAAAACTTCAAAACACTTGCACAGGAACTGTTTGATAAGGCCCACATGCCGCACTCTGGATTATTAATCTCCAGCAATGTAAAAAAAAATCAGCAAACATATGCAAAACTTGTCAATGGTTTTAAAGAACAGGGGAATCATTTAGAACAAGTGACGACTCTTGGTGAGGAAGGTTATGCTTATGACGATTTATGGGCTCCCGGTGGAGGGGTCATATCTTCAGCTTACGATTTAGTTAAATGGAATCATTTTTTACATACTACACACTTTCTTTCTGAAAAATCCTATTTGAGGATGACAACCTCTTCTGCAACCAGACCTCACCCACGATATGGAAATATAGGGTATGGATTTGGACTACAAATTTATAAACAAAATGATATTCTGGAATTTAGTCATAGCGGTTATATAGATGGCTATACCTGTACACTCATATATTACCCGGTTAGAAAATTAAGTCTGATTATTCTTGAAAATATTTCTCAGGATAGTAAAGATATAAAACGTGCTTTTAGTGTTCATGATAAAATTAGAAAAATCATTCAAGATAATCATGCCATTTTTTAATGTTCTGTCACAGGACAACTTCGTAAACCACCATCTCTGATATAATGTCACAGACTTGGGTTTGTGGGTGTAATACACACCCAAGTTCAGGTTATGTTATAGTGACTTTTGCCAGCCTCTGTTTCCATGTACAGCATTAACTGGATGTATCCAATATGAGGTGCTGATAAAAAATAAAAACAAGATAAAAATGCACGATAATAAAAAAACCACCAACCTACGCCAGAACAGTGATAGCAGTGGCTTGGTGCCAAAATACGCGGCACGTCGCTTCTCCGTCGCTCCAATGCTCAATTGGACTGACCGTCATTGCCGATACTTCCACCGTTTACTGACCAAAAAAGCACTACTTTACACAGAAATGATCACGACTGATGCTATTATTCACGGTAAATCAGATTATCTGGCCTACCATGAACAGGAACACCCAGTAGCATTACAGCTGGGAGGAAACGATCCGTTGGCATTAGCCCATTGCGCAAAGTTAGCAGAACGACGTGGCTACGATGAGATAAACCTCAACGTCGGTTGCCCTTCTGATCGAGTACAACATGGCCGCTTCGGTGCCTGCCTGATGGCACAGGCAACATTGGTGGCCGATTGCATCAAGGCTATGCGTGATCAGGTCTCCATTCCTGTAACAATTAAAACCCGCACAGGTATTGATGACCAAGACAGCTATCGTTTTTTATACGAATTTGTGCACACCGTTTCCAACCAGGGTGGCTGTCGTACCTTTACCATTCATGCCCGTAAGGCATTGTTGTCTGGCCTCAGTCCGAAAGAAAATCGGGAGATTCCTCCACTGGACTACCCCCGTGTCTGGCAACTGAAAAAAGATTTCCCTGAGTTAACCATTACCATTAATGGTGGCATCAAGACACTGAAAGAAGCACGGCACCATCTTGAATATCTTGATGGTGTGATGATGGGCCGTGAGGCGTGGCATAATCCTGCCATTCTGGCACAAATTGATCATGAATTATTTCATGACGAGGCCACGGTGGTAAACATGGCCACCATCATTGAATCTTTCTATCCGTACATTGAAAAAGAACTGGCTAAAGGAACCTGTCTGGGACAGATTATTCGCCCCGCTTTAGGTCTGTTCCACGGTCTTCCCGGTGCACGCCAGTGGCGTCGTTATCTGAGCGAGAATATACACAACCCCTGTGCAGATATTTCTGTCGTCAAACGGGCACTTTCACTGGTCACACATAGCACGGCAAGTCCTAACTGACTTAAAACATATCCAAGGCAGACTATCCCCGTTTTAAATAGTCCGTGTTAGCTAACCAGAGAGTGGCCAACAATAATAAGATAGAAGCAGAATACGCCAGTGTATCCATAGGATACTCATGATCGATAATAATTAAACGAATGATTGCGGTGATACCAATATAAATAAAATAACGCAAGGGGAAATGGTAACCTGAAGAAAAATATTTAACAATCAATGCGATAAATTCAAAATAAAGAAAATAAATCATAATTCCTTCAAGCAACAAATAAGAAGACTGCGTTGTACTATTGACAAACAGTACCTTTGCCAGATGCCAGGTTTCTTTAAACAGGAAAATCACCAGAATAACAGACAATATCAATAAGCTAATGTTCAACACCCATTGTAAGTTTCTGGAGATCAATACAGAGTTTTGGGTTATAGCCATGTTATTTTGTATCCCTGGAGGGTGAAAAAGACCTGTACCTTACCACTCAGAAAATCATTACTGACTTTGGATAAAAAATATCACCATAAAAAGCCCTAACGCCAGGCTTTAAAGCAATTAATTAAACCATTCGTTGAGCTGTCATGACTGGAAATGCAATGGGGATTTTTTAACTCTGGCAGAATACGGTTAGCCAGTTGCTTGCCTAATTCGACACCCCACTGATCAAAGGAATAGATATTCAGAATCGCCCCCTGAGTAAAAATCTTATGTTCATACAATGCAATCAACAAACCCAGACTAAACGGCGTTATTTTACGCAATAAGATAGAGTTCGTCGGGCTGTTGCCTTTAAAAACCTTAAACGGCGCCACCTGTTGAATTTCTTGTAGTGTTTTTCCTGTCGCGACAAATTCAGCATCTACTTCCTGGCGGGGTTTACCAAAAGCCAGCGCCTCGGTTTGTGCAAAAAAGTTAGATAACAATTTGTCATGATGATCACCAAGGGGGTTATGACTCATAACAGGCGCAATAAAATCACAGGGTATAAGTTTAGTGCCTTGGTGGATAAGTTGATAAAACGCATGCTGACCATTTGTGCCCGGTTCACCCCAGATAATGGGTCCAGTTTGGTAATCAACTGGCTTACCGTTACGGTCAATATACTTACCATTAGATTCCATATTACCTTGCTGAAAATAAGCAGCAAAACGGTGCATATATTGATCATAAGGCAAAATAGCTTCAGTTTCAGCACCAAAAAAGTTGCCGTACCAGATACTGATCAGCGCTAAAATCACTGGTAGATTACGCTCTGCTTGCGTTTTCGCAAAATGGCAGTCCATAGCATGCGCACCACTTAGCAACTGTTCAAAATGTCCAAAGCCAATGGATAACATGATGGCCAAACCAATAGCTGACCAGAGCGAATAACGACCACCCACCCAATCCCAAAATTCAAACATATTATTAACATCAATACCAAACTCCCTCACTGCCTTCCCATTGGTTGATAAGGCAACGAAATGTCTGGCAACATGAGACGGATCGCTTGCGACTTTAAGGAACCAGTCACGGGCACTGTGCGCATTCGTCATGGTTTCCTGCGTCGTGAATGTTTTGGAAGCGACCAAAAATAACGTTGTTTCTGGATTTACCAATTTTAACGTTTCAGCCATATGTGTACCGTCAACGTTAGACACAAAGTGCATATTGAGATGGTTTTTATAAGGTCTTAATGCTTCCGTCACCATATAAGGGCCTAAATCTGAACCACCGATACCGATATTAACGATATCAGTCATGGCTTTACCGCTATACCCCTTCCAACCACCATCAATCACGCTGTCGCAAAATTGCTTCATTTTAGCCAGTACTGCATTAACTTCTGGCATCACATCCTTACCATTCACCAAAACAGGCTTATTACTACGATTACGTAACGCAACATGCAATACGGCACGATCTTCTGTGCAATTTATTTTTTCACCGGAAAACATACCCTTGATAGCCGCATCCAAACACGTTTCTTGAGCCAGATCCTGAAGTTTTTTCATCGTTTCTTCAGTAATACGATTTTTAGAAAAATCCACCAGCATTTGGTCATTAAATTCGATGGAAAATTTGGCAAAACGCTGGCTATCCTGCGCAAATAAATCGCGTAATTGTACATTTTTTATTTGCTCAAAATGTCGTTGTAACGCTTTCCAGGCAGCGGTTTGACTCGGATTAATATTTTTCATCATATACTCCAGATTTAAGACAATGACATGGGTGGATCCTTGTGTCCAGGCATCTCATCAATTTATAACTAAGCCTTGTTAACCAAGGTATCAGCCAACAACGGTATATTTGAATATTGTTTCCATTACCTCCAAATACTCACTATTATTCACACATAACAAACAGGTTCAGCACGTTGCAGAAGATATCCCATTTCAATCTACCAACAGATATCGCATACCATTAATAACAACATAGCAAATAATTAGGAAACCCATCATGTATATCGTTATCCCCATCATTATTTTTTTTGCACTGGTTTTAGTATTTTCCGGTATTAAAATTGTTCCTCAAGGATTTCAATGGACAGTAGAGCGCTTTGGGCGCTATACCAGAACCTTAATGCCAGGCCTTAACCTACTGATTCCGTTTATGGATCGTATTGGCCGTAAAATTAATATGATGGAACAGGTACTTGATATCCCTTCGCAGGAAATTATTTCCCGTGATAACGCCAACGTTGCTATTGATGCCGTCTGTTTTATTCAGGTGATTGATCCCGTACGTGCTGCTTATGAAGTGAGCAATCTGGAGTTGGCCATTATTAATCTGACCATGACCAATTTTCGTACTGTATTAGGATCTATGGAACTGGATGAAATGCTGTCCCAGCGTGACAATATTAACAGCCGCCTGTTGCATATTGTCGATGAAGCAACCAATCCCTGGGGCGTAAAAATTACTCGTATTGAAATCCGTGACGTACGTCCACCCATTGAACTGGTTTCGGCGATGAATGCTCAGATGAAAGCAGAACGTACTAAACGCGCCGATGTCCTTGAAGCTGAAGGGGTACGCCAGGCCGCCATTTTACGTGCTGAAGGAGAAAAACAATCTCAGATTCTGAAAGCAGAAGGTGAACGTCAGTCTGCATTTTTACAGGCAGAAGCCCGAGAACGCGCGGCAGAGGCAGAGGCACTGGCAACCAAACTGGTGTCTGAAGCTATTGCTGCCGGGAATATCCAGGCAATTCACTACTTTGTCGCATTAAAATATACCGATGCCTTGCAACAGATAGCATCAGCGGATAACAGTAAAGTGATCATGATGCCATTAGAAGCCAGCAATATAATCGGTTCCATCGCGGGTATCAGCGAACTCATCGCCAATGCTGAAAAAAACAAGAAAAATTCATCATGCTGATACAAATAGCCACCCATCCTGTCTGGTTCTGGCTTTCTCTCGGCGGCCTGCTGTTAGCGGCCGAAATGTTAGGCGCTGGCGGTTATCTGTTGTGGAGTGGCATTGCTGCTGTCATCGTCGGCATTATTGCATGGTTATTGCCACTGGGCTGGCAGGGACAAGGCTTGCTGTTTGCACTATTGACAATCACAACAGCATACTTATGGTGGTACTGGCTGACTAAATTCAGTGCCCCTTCTACGTTAGTCAATCAGCGAGATCATCAACTCATTGGCCAACGCGCCACATTAACTGAACCGACTCAGGATGGTTATGGGCGAATTAAAATAGGGGATGGTAGCTGGCGTATCTGGTCAGAGATTGAATTACCTGATGGCATTGAAGTGGAGGTGATGACCGTCGAGGGTATTACACTCACAGTGCGCCCGGTAGCACACTCATTGCCACAAGCTACTGATGATGCATAAAAACCGCTTCATGAAAGTGGGTACCTTCGTCCGAAAGTTAATCAGCTGCAAGTTATCCAATATCAGTATTCGTCACTACCAGACAGGTGATGCACCGGCTTTATGATGCTCGTTAATTTTTTTCTGCTAAACAACGTGTAAACCTTGCAATAGCGATTATATGTACTAACTTTTAATACAGTCAGTGCTGAATGCAGGTAACTCATTCAGTTTTTATTCAAACGTTACATAATCGATAATTAAAAGTGATGTTATTAACCTTGGCAGATTATTGGCATCAGTTACCGTGATAGTGGGTTTAACTTTTTTTTCTGACATGACAATGGCAGAAACCTGTACCGATAAAGCAAATCAATGTCAGCAGTCATTAACAGTTGCATCCGAACTACCAAAACCACCCAAAGCTATTTTGCCACCACCACCTCAGGGATTTCAAAGCTTGGGTCGTTTTTACCCGCCACCTCCTCCCCCACCACCCATTCCGCCGCTTCCGCCAGGAGAATAGGCTATGCTCCAATAGTAACGCATCGACGTTAATAGAAATGAAACCAAGATTATGCAGCGAACAGCACCACCCGTGAATTCCTCACAATCCACGTTCCAGTATGTACAGCTCAGCGAATAAGATAGCATTCCCGTTTTGTTGATGAAAAAATTATCTGTCGGTTTGTATTGCCCTATCGGCACCAGCCAGCTGATCCATTATTGGACAGTCAGCTCCCCTATCATCAGGACATTCAGCAGTCAATGCCAATAACCACAGACGCAGCTGGTTAAGTTCAGCAATCTGTTTTTCAATGGCAGCAATCCTACTCAGCGTTGCTGCTTTGACATCCGCACTATGACGATTTGTATTGTGATATAACGCAATCAACTCACGGCATCCATTCAGGGTAAAACCCAGTCGACGTGCATGCCCAAGAAATGTCAATTCTTCAATATTTTTAGCATGGTAATTACGATAACCATTATCAGCACGTGCAGGTAATGTCACCAGGCCTTTTTGCTCATAAAAACGAATCGCTTTAGTGGTTAACCCCGTTTTTTGCGCAACCCTACTAATATTCATTCTGCCTCCTCTTGACCTTATCCTTACGGGAAGGTTTAACCTTTATATTATCGTGACAGGAAAGCCAGGCGCATTCCTTTCATTGATGAGTTACTGTTAAACAAACAGGTTAGCACACACTACGTCAATCAAAGATTTGAGCTATAAAATGATAAAAACAACTTCATCTAAAGCCACGCCTCTGACAGAAGTTTCCAATGCAACCGCATCAGGGATGTCCATCAGCTCACCCGCTGCTAGCAACAATGATACCGATACCTTACAACTCCTGTTGACCGGTATGCGCTGTGCCAGTTGCGTCAGCAAAATACAACGGATACTACAGGACGTTCATGGGGTACAAATGGCCAGCGTGAATCTGGCTGAGCACAGTGCTTTAGTGACCGGTACGGCAAAATCAGACGATCTGATCACAGCACTGGCAAAAGCAGGTTATGGCGCTGAGCTGCTTGTGGATGACATAGAACGTCGCACACGCCAGTATCAGAGAATACAAGCCAGTATCACACGTTTTCAGTGGCAAGCGGCTGTGAGTTTGATACCCGGCATCTCACTGATGTTATGGGGATTATTCAGTGACAACATGGCACTCACAATAGAAAATCAACGATACTGGTTAGCTGTTGGGGTGCTCACCTTGATTGTCATGATTTCAGCCGGGAGCCATTTCTATCGCAATGCCTGGATCAACCTGAAAAATGGCAGGGCAACCATGGATACATTGATCGCCCTCGGTACCGGTGCAGCCTGGTTGTACTCTATCAGTGTCAATATCTGGCCGCACCTTTTTCCTGTGCAAGCCCATCATCTTTATTATGAAGCCAGTACCATGATCATTGGTCTTATCAACCTTGGCCATGCTATTGAACAAAAAGCCAGGCAGCGCTCGTCACGTGCACTGGAGCATTTATTGGATTTAACGCCTCCAGTCGCACGGGTATTAACCGAACAAGGCGAACAATTAATACCACTGGCAGATATTGCGCAAGGCATGAAATTGCGCCTGACAACGGGTGATCGTGTCCCCGTCGATGGTGAAATCTTACAGGGTGAAGCCTGGATGGATGAAGCCATGTTGACCGGAGAACCTGTACCGCAACAGAAATTGCCTGGTGACAGGATATATGCCGGCACTTCAGTCCAGGATGGTACGCTGCTACTTCGTGCGACAACAGGAGGCAAGTACACCCTGTTGGCACGCATTATTAAACTGACAGGCCAGGCACAAAGCAGTAAACCCGAAATTGCCCAATTAGTTGAGCGTATTTCCGCCCTGTTTGTACCTATTGTTATCGGTATTGCCGCTCTAGCTGGCACCAGCTGGTATTTTTACGGCCCCCCACCGCAAGCTATCTATAGCATGGTGGCTGCTACCAGTGTACTGATTATTGCCTGCCCTTGTGCGCTGGGATTAGCCACTCCGATATCAATCATTGCGGGTGTTAGCCGTGCGGCAAAATTAGGTGTGCTAGTACGTGATGTAAAAGCCCTGCAACAGGCCAGCATATTGGACACTCTGGTCTTCGATAAAACCGGGACTCTAACCGAAGGCCACCCACAGGTAGTGGCTATTCATCTCTTTGGTACCATAAGCGAACAACAAGCTATTACTTGGGCAGCAGCACTGGAAAATGGTTCAAGCCATCCACTGGCTCAGGCCATTTTGAAACGCGCTGAAGGCCTGACAATCCCGTTAATCCATCGTTTTCGTACAATACGAGGTTTTGGTGCCAGCGGTCACCTTGATGGTGTTGAATTGTTGCTGGGAAACACGGCACTACTTGAACAACAACATATTGATATGCATTTACTGAATCCGTTGATACGACAACAGGCAACAGCGGGTTTCACACCCGTTATACTGGCAGCCAATGGCCAACCTTCGGCATTGTTTTCAATACGCGATCCACTACGTAATGACAGTATCAGGACACTGCAGCGTTTACGCCAACAGGGATACAGATTGGTGATGTTAACCGGTGATAACGCAATAACTGCCCATACCATTGCCAAAGAAGCAGGTATTGATCAGGTTGTGTCAGGTGTATTACCGGATGAAAAAGCGCATACCATCAAAAAACTGCAGGCTAATGGTCATAAAGTCGCAATGATCGGTGATGGTATTAATGACGCACAGGCACTCGCTCAGGCAGATGTCAGTATTGCCATGGGGAGCGGTAGTGATATCGCGATTGAAACCGCCAGCATCACACTGCTGCGTCCAAGCCTTCAGAGTGTAGCTGATATTATTGAACTATCTAAGGCTACCCTATATAACATCAGGCAAAATCTATTCGGTGCCTTTATTTACAATATTGTGGGTATTCCTGTTGCTGCTGGAATACTTTATCCATTCACAGGAACATTACTCAATCCCATGATCGCAGGGGCTGCGATGGTATTATCTTCAATTACAGTGGTCAGTAACGCCAACAGATTATTGCGTTTTAAGCCCAAACGATTTTAGTAACCCTTAACTGGCAAATTGACTTTGCCAGTTAATCAAAACAGGAAGTAGAAACGACTGTGCTTTCCTGAATTTCATCACTGAAAATATCATCCGTCATGCCGGCTGATTCTCCCGAACCGTTCAATAATAATTCACGCAATTTTGTATCCAGTTCAACAGCAATAGTGGGATTTTCCTTCAAATAGTTCCCCACATTTGCCTTGCCTTGCCCAATTTTGTTACCATTATAACTGTACCAAGCACCTGATTTTTCTAGCAATTTATGCTTAACACCTAAATCAACCAACTCACCATGAATATTAATGCCTTCACCGTAAAGAATCTGGAACTCAGCCTGCTTGAAAGGCGCAGCAACTTTATTCTTGACAACTTTGACTCTGGTTTCGCTACCAACAACAACATCCCCTTCTTTCACGGCACCAATACGACGGATATCCAAACGGACAGAAGCATAAAATTTCAGCGCATTACCACCCGTTGTGGTTTCCGGATTACCGAACATAACACCTAATTTCATACGAATCTGATTAATAAAGATCAATAAGGTATTGGCGTTTTTTAAGTTGCCAGCCAATTTACGCATGGCCTGACTCATCATCCGGGCAGCAAGACCCATATGAGAATCACCGATCTCACCTTCAATTTCTGCTTTTGGCGTCAGAGCAGCTACAGAATCAACGATAATCACGTCCACTGCGCCAGAACGGGTTAATGCATCGCAAATCTCCAGTGCCTGTTCACCTGTATCAGGCTGAGAACACAGTAAATTATCAATGTCTACACCCAGTTTTTTTGCATAAACAGGATCAAGGGCATGTTCTGCATCGATGAAAGCGCACGTTTTACCTCCACGTTGTGCCGCAGCGATAACCTGTAAAGTCAAAGTTGTTTTACCGGAAGATTCAGGTCCGTAAATTTCAACAATACGCCCCATAGGTAAGCCACCAGCACCCAAAGCAATATCGAGAGATAAAGAACCGGTAGAGATGGTTTCAACGTCCATTGAGCGATCTTCGCCAAGACGCATGATTGAACCCTTGCCAAATTGTTTTTCAATTTGAGCTAATGCCGCTGCCAGCGCTTGCTGTTTATGTACATCAATAGCCATTTTAACTCCCTGATGCGGCAATAATAAGGGGGACTGTACACCACCGCTTGATCATGAAAAAATTGCGCTCAGTATACTGTATAACAATACAGTATCAAATTTATTTTTCGAGAAAAAGATCCAGTAACATTTGCAATGAAAAAACAGTCGATTGCAGACGCACAGATTCACGGTTACCTGAAAATATTTCCTTATATGCCTCAACACGGCCCGAGCTGGTCGCAAAACCAAACCAGACGGTGCCTATGGGTTTATCCGGACTGCCACCATCCGGGCCGGCAATCCCACTGACAGCCAGGGCAATGCTGGCTCTAGCGTTGTGCAATGCACCTACAGCCATTGCACGAACAACCTGCTCACTCACCGCACCATACTTCATCAGCATTGACTCTTCTACGTTCAGTAGTTCATGCTTCGCCGCATTACTGTAAGTCACAAATCCACGCTCAAAATAGGCTGAACTTCCTGCAATATCTGTTATTGCCTTGGCAACCCAACCGCCAGTACAGGACTCAGCACAGGTGATCCATGCCCCACAGGTTTTGAGTTTTTGACCGATTACACGACTCAGCTGATGCAGGTGTTGCTCTGTCATAACACACCTCCCGTCTGATGGGAAACCCCCAAGGTAGTCACATACCCCTCTTCACTGAAATTATTGCAACAGATGCGAAATATTTCCCATAAAAAATCCCTCTACAAACGCTGACGGATAAAACGGCCCCCTTGGTTTGATGGCATTATCGTTTCCATCATGCACCGCCATTAAATTCAACCTCTGCCATTTACAAACAGGCATTCACCAATTTTTCAAATAAATCAATATGAGCGCGGTTATCATTCAATGCTGATATATATTCAAATTTTTCCCCTCCAGCCCGAAGAAAAATGTCACAGTTTTGCTTTTTGATCTCTTCCAGCGTCTCCAGACAGTCCACAGAAAAGCCAGGACAAATGACCTGAACATGGCGAACACCTTGAGCAGGTAAACCAGTAAGAGTTTTATCAGTATAAGGTAACAACCATGGTTTACGACCAAAACGCGACTGATAGGTCAACAATACATTTTCTGCAGAAAATGGCAGCACAGCCATTAATGCACGGCGTGTGTCCTCACAACGTTGTGGATAATCATCCCCCAGCCTGGCGTAATGTTCAGGTATGCCATGAAAGGAAAGCAGTAATTTATCTGGCAAGCCATGCTGCTCAAATGAATGTTCAATAGTCTGTCTGAGTGCCGCTATATAGGCGGGATGGTCAGCATAATCGCGGATAAAACTGACTGACGGTAAGCGACGGTAACCTCTTAAGATATGGGCCACTGCATCCCATACTGCGGCGCTGGTTGCACAGGAATATTGTGGATACAATGGCAAAATGACCAGTTTATTAATATCTTGAGCTAACAGTGCTGCTATGGCATCCCCAAGGCTGGGCATGCCATAACTCATGCCCAGTTCAACAGGAATATTGGGCAAACGTACAGCCAGTGCTTTTTGTTGACGACGACTGAAAACCAATAAGGGTGAACCTTCATCCATCCATATTGACTGATACAGTTTTGCGACTCCAGAAGAACGAAATGGCAAAACGATACCATGCAGTAATGGCCGCCACAGTAAAGGTGTGGTGTCGACAACCCGCCGATCACTTAAAAATTCAGCCAAATAATGTTTGACTGCCTTTGTAGTATGTGCCTGTGGCGTACCTAAATTGACCATCAATACGCCTGGCTTGAGTTGTGCCATATCCTGTTTTCCCTAACCAAGGATAGCCATCACGGCTAAACTCACTTCCGATACGGGACGGGTACCATCCAGTTTAGCGTAGTGCGTACGGCCTTCCCGAGCCGCTTTATGATAGTAATCAACCAATGGAACAGTTTGACAATGGTATTCAAGCAAACGTTGACGCACTGTCTCTTCCTTATCATCCTTACGGATGGTCAAAGATTCACCGGTCATATCATCTTTTCCTGCAATACGTGGTGGATTAAAGGTCACATGATAAACACGGCCAGAAGCCATATGCACACGACGGCCGGCAGTACGTTCAATAAGCAGTTCATCTGGCACGACAAATTCCAGTACATAATCAATATGAATATCTGCTTGCGTCATGGCATCTGCCTGATGAATGGTACGAGGAAAACCATCTAACAGAAAACCATTACAGCAATCCTGCTTTTTGATACGTTCATTAACTAAGGTAATCACCAGTTCGTCAGCCACCAGCTGCCCAGCATCCATCATTTTTTTCGCCGTCACACCCAGCTCAGAGCTTGCTTTAACCGCTGCACGTAACATATCGCCCGTCGATATTTGTGGAATGCCATATCTTTCCATAATGAATTTAGCTTGAGTTCCTTTACCCGCACCGGGTGCTCCCAGCAAAATGATACGCATTACATGGCTCCCCCTGCCCTGTCATTTTTGTATGGACATTGTGCATGATAGCTAACACCATGAACCAATGCAGTATTGATGGGTATTGCTCAAGGAGCTAGCAGTAACTGATTAATTCTACGAATAAACTTATTCGGATCTTCCAGGGTGCCTCGTTCAGCTAACAATGCCTGCTCCAATAATAATTCAATCCATTGTGAAAACTGCACATCATCACTGATATCAACGATATGTTTCACCAGATTGTGATCCGGATTCATCTCAAAAATATATTTAATCTCGGGTGCCTGCTGACCCGCGGCCGTAAACAATTTTGCCATTTGAGTGCTCATGCCATCGGCATCCGTCGTGACAATTGCTGGCGTATCCGTTAATCGATGCGTCAAACGAACTGTTTTAACGCGTTCACCCAATAACACTTTTACCCGTTCAATAAAGGGTTCCAAGGCATCATCTGTCGTCTTGTGTTCAGTATGTTCTTCATCTGCTAATTTGTTCAATGATTCATCAGCCTTGCTGACTGACTGGAAGACCTTACCATCAAATTCAGTCAAATAACTCATCATCCATTCGTCAATACGATCAGACAATAACAAAACCTCTATTCCTTTCTTACTAAACAATTCCAGATGCGGGCTGCTGCTGGCAGCGGAATAACTGTCAGCGGTAATGAAATAAATCTTTTCCTGACCCTGTGTCATACGGCTGAGATAATCTTCTAAAGAAACCGTTTGTGCTGAGCTTCCCGTATGAGTAGAGGAAAAACGCAGTAATTTAGCGATTGTCTCCCTATTACTGGCATCTTCTGCAGGGCCTTCTTTTAAGGCAAGGCCAAATTGTTGCCAAAATTGTTGATATTTTTCAGTATCATCGCTTACCAACTTTTCGAGCATTTGCAATACACGTTTTGTCAGTGCATTACGCAAATTTTGCGTAATACGATTATCCTGCAAAATTTCACGCGAAATATTTAGCGGTAAATCATTAGAGTCAATCAATCCACGCACAAAGCGCAAATAATTTGGCATAAACTGCTCAGCTTCATCCATAATAAAAACACGCTGCACATACAATTTTAAACCATGTTTGTGATCACGATTCCACATATCCCAGGGAGCCTGAACAGGGATATACAGCAAACTGGTATATTCCTGTTTACCCTCAACACGGTTATGACTCCATATCAGTGGATCAGTAAAATCATGGGCAATATGTTTATAAAATGCCTTATATTCATCATCAGTGATCTCTGACTTACTACGCGTCCACAATGCCTGTGCTTTATTGACCTTTTCCCAAGTAATCGTATCTTCTCCTTGATCTTCACCCTGGTTTTTAACCTGAATTTCTACCGGCAAAGCGATATGATCGGAATACTTGCTAATAACCGAACGCAGTTTCCAGTCATCCAGATAGGTATCTTCACCTTCACGCAGATGTAAGGTAATTTCAGTACCACGGTCTTCTTTGGTAATATCAGCAATATTGTATTCACCCTCACCGCTGGACTCCCAAAATACACCCGCTGTTGATGGCGCACCTGCTGCACGGGTACGGACGGTAACTTTGTCAGCCACAATAAATGCAGAATAAAAACCGACACCGAACTGGCCAATTAACTGACTGTCCTGCGTCTTATTTGAACCAACAGACTCCAGAAAAGCTTTGGTACCGGATTTTGCAATAGTCCCTAGATTATCTATTACTTCTTCCCGACTCATACCGATACCATTATCACTCAGTATCAACAAGCGGTTTTCTTTATCAACCGATAAACGTACACATAGCTCTCCATTATTTTCATACAATTCAGGTACAGAAAGCGCACAAAATCGCAGCTTATCCGCAGCATCAGAGGCGTTAGAGATAAGCTCACGCAAAAAAATTTCTTTATTAGAATACAGAGAGTGAATCATTAGATGCAGCAACTGCTTAACTTCGGACTGAAATCCGCGGGTTTCTTGACCTTTCATACTCATTTAGTTACCTCAATTTATCATACGGGCAGATAACACTAAACACAGGCTATTGATAGTAAAAAAGCATGGCGTTTTTTCTTAGATACCCACTAATAAACCCCATGATTATTTCTTGCAGACAAGGCAACACTGTTTTAGTCACGTTAAATCTCAAACAACGATGGTCGAAATGGGGTTAATAAAACAAGGTTTCAAGCGTAACAACGAAGAGAACTACAAAAATCCTAAAAACGAAGGCACTATTCAGAATGACACTAAAATTTGATGGGTTGTCTGCCGGATAGAGAATGCGCAAGGGTGGTACCATCAATCATTTCCAATTCCCCCCCTACTGGCACACCGTGGGCGATACGGCTGGCTAATATATTATATTGCCCGCATAATTGAGCAATATAGTTTGCTGTTACATCACCTTCAAGTGTTAGATTCGTCGCCAAAATAACTTCACTAATGGTTTCAACAGATAAACGCCGTTCTAACATATCTAACCCAATATCACCAGGACCAATACCGTCCAGTGGCGAAAGATGTCCCATCAGTACAAAGTAACGCCCGGAAAACTGCCCAGTCTGTTCAATAGCATGGATGTCTGAAGGACTTTCTACTACACAGAGCTGAGTATTTTGCTGACGCAGGGGATGAGCACAGATCGTACAATATTGTTGCTCCGTAAAGGTTCGACAATCTACACAATGACCCACATTAGACATCGCACGCATCAGCGCTTGGGCTAACTCCATGCCACCCTGACGATTACGCTGTAACAGATAAAATGCCATCCGCTGTGCTGATTTTGGCCCCACCCCTGGCAGACAGCGTAATGCTTCCATTAATGACTCAAGGAGCGGACTGGTTTGCATCAGAAAGGCATCTTAAAACCAGGAGGCAATGGCATACCGTTAGAAACAGCACCCATTTTTTCTTTTTGAATTTCATCAATACGGCGAACGGCATCGTTTAATGCTGCAGCAATCAAATCTTCCAGCATTTCTTTGTCATCGACAACCAGTAAACTCGGATCAATTTCAACACGGCTGCACTTATGAGCACCATTAATCAGTATTTTTACTAAACCCGCGCCAGATTCACCAGTAACCGTTAATTTTGCAATTTCTTCCTGAGCTTGCTTCATTTTATCCTGCATTTGCTGGGCTTTTTTCATCAAATCGCCCAAACCACCTTTACCAAACATAGTTATCTCTCTTTATAAGTAAGAATGAACCACATAATATACGCCACTCACTTGCTAGCGCAGTTAAATCGGTCTGATACTGTCTTCATCCAGATCAGCATCAAAAAACAGACGCAGAGTTTTAATGTTATCATCTACAACAATAGACTGGTGTGCCTGTGCCAGCCTTTCTTCATAAATAACCTGCCGCCATTCCAATGGCGTTTTTTGGGCGCTATCGTCATCCTCGACAACACTCAGTTTAATTGGATCACCGTACAATTCACTTAATGCATCCGTCAGGGTTTTGTGTGCTGATGGTGTATTTAAATAGCGCTGAGCTGAACGCAAGTGAAGATAAACATTATTAGGTTCAATCTGCTGCTTAAATGAATTGAGCGCCAGCTGTTGTACTAATCCCGGAATCGGTAACTGAGCAATTTCAGCCGCCCAAGGATCTCTCCTTATGGCTTCTTCGGCCAGCTTAGCCAATAACTCCGGTGTTTTTTCATGCTGCAATACCGAACGTAACTCTTTGGGCGTTGTCGTCAGTTCGGCCACTGCCTCCTGATGTTGCGCTTGCCAGCGATAAGCTTCTTTTTTACCTGTTTCTACCCCAAGGGTTTGTTCCAACTGCTTGTCTTCAATCACTTTCGTAAGAGGTTGAGGCTGTTGAGCGGATTCTATAGGCCATCGTGAAAATTTTGAGCTTACTGACCCCATTGTCCTGGTACTGTCAGAGGCTGGCTGCTTATTTTTCTTTGTGCTGTCGACTGCTTTTTGTCGCAATAACTGCGCTCTTGCCTGTAACACTCTGCTCGTAATATCAGGTAAAACCGTATCTGAAGAAATAACAGGGGCGGATTGGTTGTCTATTGGTAATACCGCTACCGGCACAACCGATTCTGTGCAAATAGCGGGTACGGGTGTAGAAAGCCCCTCATCATAATCCGGTAGCCTAATTTCAGATTCAATTTCAGGTTTAAAAGGCACTGGCTTTGGGTGAAACGCCAATGCCCGTAGCAAAGTCATTTCAACACCCATACGCCGATTTGGGGCATAAGCCAGATCTTTTCTTCCCATTAACAATGTTTGATAGTACAGCTGGAGATCCGCCGGGGGTACTACCCGTGCCAAGTCACGCAAACGCGGCCCAATGATAGTATTCTGATTATCTGGCATTGATGGCAATAGTTGTAACATGGCTATCTGATGTAATAACCCTAAAATTTCCACCAATAAATTATCCCAGTCTTCCCCACGTACAGCAATGTGCTCAACCAGAGTCATCAATTTTATTCCATCAGCATGGATTAATGTTTCAACAATTGCCAATGATTGTTCATCATCCAACATGCCTAACATCTGGCTTACCGTCATCGCAGTAACCTGACCATGCCCCAGCGCTATAGCTTGATCCGTCAGACTTAATGCATCACGCATACTACCATCAGCAGCACGTGCTAAAAGCTGCAAAGCACGTACATCGCGACTGATATGCTCTGCCTCCAGTACATTATCAAGCTGTGTTTGTATCTGTTCTGCACTCAGTGCCTTAAGATAAAATTGTAAGCAACGGGAAAGAATCGTGACGGGTAGTTTTTGTGGCTCAGTGGTTGCCAGAAGAAACTTGACATGAGCCGGCGGCTCCTCAAGCGTTTTCAGCAAAGCATTAAAGCTGTGCCGCGAAAGCATATGAACTTCATCGATTAAATAAATTTTAAAACGCCCACGCGCAGGCGCATATTGCACATTATCCAGCAACTCACGCGTATCTTCCACTTTAGTGCGCGAAGCAGCATCAATTTCAATCAGATCAACAAAACGGCCCTGTTCTATTTCACGACAATTGGCACAATGTCCACAGGGCGTTGACGTAATCTCAGCTTCACAATTAAGGCCCTTTGCCAGCAAACGGGCAATAGTTGTTTTACCGACCCCTCTGGTACCAGAAAAAAGATAAGCATGATGGACACGCCCAAGCGCTAGGCCATTAGCTAATGCTGTCAGAACATGTTCCTGACCAACAACATCAATAAATGTTTGGGGGCGCCACTTACGGGCAAGAGCATGATAATTCATGAATACCAGAAAATAAATCAAACAACTTTAATATGTCATGCTCACACAGCTCAGCCACTCAGAGCACCGTTACTAATCTGCACAGGATACCAAGCTGAAACAATTGAGCCCGAGTCTGGCAAGACATTGTTTGCCACCCAATTCGGATAACTCAACAACAAAAGCAGCATTTTTAACAATACCATCCAAACGACGAATCAGCTTTACCGTTGCTTCAACAGTACCACCCGTTGCTAATAAATCATCTACTACCAATACATTATCACCGGAACTGATACTATCAGTATGAATTTCGAGTTTATCGCTACCGTATTCTAACTGATAAGTTTCACTGATCGTTTTACGCGGAAGTTTCCCCATTTTGCGTACTGGGACAAAACCAACCCCAAGCGCTAATGCAACTGGGGCACCAAACAAAAAACCACGTGCTTCAGTACCTATAACTTTAGTTATACCTTTATCCACATAGTGCGCTGCTAACAGTTCAATACTTGTAGCATAGGCCAGCGAATTCCCTGTCAGACTGGTAATATCACGAAACAATATGCCAGATTTAGGGTAATCGGGAATGGTTTTAATACTTTCTTTAATTAATTGAAGCTGCTGTGTATACGCAACCCCCGTTTGAATAGTAACCGTCGGAGCTTTCATCATTTATGCTTATGCCTGATATATGCCTGACAAAATTTCTTACCAAGACTCCTCTCTAAATATTGCCAATTGACCAATAAAACACCCGATTATAAAAACAGCCAACTTTATTCAAAATGACAAAAAAAGGCAATAAATTAACAAAAATAAATAGTGTTTCTCGTAGCTATCACCACCGCACTGGAACTGACATTAAAAATTACCATTCCTGTAAGTACGTTGTCGTTTTTTAAGGAAAAGTCATTAAATATCTCCTACTATCATGGTCGCTTTATCTATTCATAACGTTATACTGGTGGAGTTTCGCAGCAGCTTTTCCATAAACTGGCTTGAGTCTGCTGCACTCATGGGATCCAGTATAATATCATGCGAACAAGACTCATTTACTACGTTAAGAATTAATGTTGCCCCCTATGTCCGTGGATAATGCTCCACCAGAGTTTCAGCTTGCTGTAGATCTTATTTATCTACTGGAATGCAACGCAATCACACCAGAAATGGCACTGGCCGCACTGGAAATAGTCAAACAGGATTATCAGAAAAAACTCGCAAAACCTACATTAAATCACTGGCCTTACAGCGACTAACTGAAATCCTGACACTTGTCATTAAACCAGTATGAGGCATTAAAATGAATTTCACGCAGGTGGCTAATGAACCCACAACCCGGAATGAAGAATTTTGATCTATGGCTAATAGTGCTATGAGATCAATGATTTCTTGATTTCCTGTACCTCAACATCCTGCCCGGTATTGTGTAAATATACTTCAAGCTGATTAAAAGCAACCTTGATATGATGCTCATTGCATAATTGATGAATGCGCCGGTTCAACTCATCTACCGTGTAACTTCGATCCGAAAGCACACGTACGTACACACGCAATTCATGATGAAGAGCACTGGTTCCAAAACTCATGAAAAATACCTGAGGTTCAGGATCGGCCATCACTCTTGGGTTGTCATGGGCGGCCTGCAATAGTATTTTTTTCACCATATGAAGATCAGAGTCATAGGCTACATTCACCTGAATCAGGATACGGGTCACAGTATCTGACAACGACCAATTAATTAGCCGTTCAGTCACAAAAGCTTTATTCGGAATAATCACTTCCTTGCGATCAAAATCCGTAATCGTGGTAGCACGGATACGGATTCTACTCACATCACCGGAAAAAGCACCAATTGTAATTGTATCGCCAATACGTACTGGTCTTTCAAAGAGAATAATTAAACCAGAAACAAAATTAGCAAAAATTTCCTGTAAGCCAAAACCTAAACCCACAGATAATGCCGCCGCCAACCACTGCAATTTATCCCAAGAAACACCAAGAGAGCTCAGGACAGTCACGACCCCAACCACAGTAATCAGGTAGGTTAACGTAGTGGTAATCGCATAGGATGTTCCCTGTCGTAACTGCAAGCGCGATAATACAAGTACTTCTAACAATCCCGGCAAGTTGCGTGTCATGATATAAGTGATAATCAGTGCCAATACAGCAAATAATAGATTACTGAGTGTAACTGGATTTAATACATCACTTCCTGCAATGTTGCTGTTGGAATGCCACAGAGAAATGCTATCAAAGTATGAAATAACCGTTATCAAATCTGACCATATCCAATAAAAGCCAGTGGTGAATAATAAAAAGAGTACCATGGTGGTCAGCCGTAACGATTGCTGATTAATTCTCTCCAGTGCCAGTGGCGGCTCGTCAACAGGCTCGCTGCCTTCTGTACCTTCTTTTGCCAGGTTCAATCTGCGGGATACTGCCCGACGATATGCCAGACGATGCGCTGCAACATCAAGACCACGGATAGCGGTTAGATAAACAAGACTCCACAAGAATAATAAATAAATACTATTAATCCAACGACCTGCCAATTGTAATGTCGTGTAAAAATAACCTGCAACCATCAAACCAAGTAAAATCAAGGGTGTCATGGTAATTGCAGTGACAACGATCAACCTGACGGCATGGCTGTTTTTTTCATACCAGCTTTCATGGCAAAAAGGAAAAATAAATATCAGAAGCAGGATCAACGCAAAAAGAACCACCACCTGACCCATGACATCATCAACTAACAATAACGGAGTTTTCTCGCTCAAGGTGAACCAGAATATCATTGGTAATAAAGCGATCGCCAAACGCAAGACTTGCCTGCGATAACGTGCACAGCGGGCAGCATCAATACCAAAGTGCCTTCTGGTAATACCATTGGGTGATAACATGCGGTAAGTAAGATTAAATACCAGCCACAACAGTGCCAGACGCTGAGACAGAATCCATAAAAAATCACTTATCTCGATGTCACAACATAAGCACCAGTAACCTATACCCAAAATAATCAGTACACCCGGCAATACTTTTAACAACGTCAATAAAATTGCCTGCGGTGTGTGTAATTGACTATCGTGTTTTAACTGCCCAACGCCGCGCGTTAATTTTTCAAGATAGCTGTCGATAAGTTTGTAACGCCAGCAGATTATTCCAATCACTATCAACCCAGGCACGAAAAATGCTAATGATGCCAATAATCCATTTAATGGATCACCTCGATAAAAATTCAGGCGCATCTTGCCAATTTCACCTTGTATGGCATGGGGTAACATTTTCCACCATGTCCAATCCATAGGCTTATTACTGCTTACCCAAAAAATCTGCTGTGTCAGCGTATGTTTTAAGGACGCATTGACACTCACGAGTTGTTGCTGATTAATCTGTAAATTGATCGCTAACGCCAATTGATGGCCAAGCTGTTTGTTCAATTCATCCAATAACGTTCTGCGGATATTAATAATTTGATTTAATTCATTTTTAACCGTATCAGTGACTTCTTTCTTGCTATTACTTATCTTCGTCTGAAGATATTCACCACCTTGGGATAATTGATCACGTTTCTTATTCACGTCAAACTGTTCCAGACGCAAATCAGCAATTTGTGTCGCTATATCCATATCCATAATCAACGTAGTGGCAGGCAGGTCGAGTTGCTGTTGATAAAGGATCCGGGATAACAATAAACTCCCCTTCAGTACCGCAATTTGCTCTTTTAAACTGAGTTCTGATTGCAATGCACGATCAAGCAAGTTTTTTATTTTAATATTTTGTTGAACCAGAGCATTACCTTCCTTGGTATTATTGACCAATCGTTGGCTGAGCCGCAGATTAATAGCCAATTCGTTGCTGATTAACGGATCGTTTTGAATATCAATAAGATCTTCGGATGCGGATGCGTGCACTTTGTTAGCTTTTGTTTCCGAAAGAGTTAAACGTTTACTACTTATAATTTCTTGTAACAAATGAACATATTGCCCTAAATGATCGATATGCGCTTTGGTATAATCCTTTTGTTTTTGTAACAAGTCCTGCAAGGTCGTATTCGCTTCCAGATTTTTACGTTGCAATTCCAACTGAGCATTTAGATATGCTTGTTCAGTGAATAACGCGTACTGTTGCGTTAGCCTCAACGCTTCTTTATTTGTTACCAACCCATTAAGCTGATTACGAATCAACTGAATACGCCAAGATGCCTTATACATAAGACTTTGCATACGTTCCGGTTGAGTCTGAAGTAAAACTAACTGACTGCTATAATTGGCCAAATCTTCCTGTGCCGATTGTAATTCATCCAATGTTTGACTAAGGCGAGTTTCAAGTTGTTTTAATGGCAGATCTGCAAAAAATTCACGATTTAACGTAATATCGGATGCATTTAATGCATCCAGATCATCAGCTGCTCTATGTAATTTTGCGGGCGCTTGGGCCAGTTGCTGTTTAAGTTGGTTGCTCTCCTGCTTTATCCCTTCGATGGCATCTAAAAATTCCAGTGTCTGTATGAGATCCTGCTGAGAGAGTTGATCCACGGGAGTCAGATTTTTTTGTTTATCCAGTAACTCTAATCGGTTTTGGACATTATTGCGGCTGGGGATTTCACTATTTGCTGCGTGAGATGATGGCAAAACCATCACCATGCTGGATAACAACAAGAAAAATAACCTAACACCATAAGATAAATTCAGGAACAAAGAAGATATGACATTAAGGCTTTTTTTCATAAAACCACTTCAGTTAATTAAACAAGAACATTAAAACCTCTTGCCCTGGATCACATATACTCTAATATTATATCATAAAAATGATAAGAACGAATGCATAATCAGCCCATCAATGAGTTTATAATTTACTTTAAGCATCAGAATATTAACAATCATGTACGAGGTAAATGCTATTTTTGGCAATACTCATGATGAATGCAGTATTAATGAAATCAATATCCTATTATCATTATCTGGATCTTTCAGGCATTAAATTTCCTTGACGATATCAGCCCATAAAATATACCTTGGATCAATTATACAGCCAGACTGCTAATGGTAACCTCAACCATGTTAAACGTGCTTATTTGAACGGTATAAAAATGTTCACCCTGTACCAGGATATTTTTTCCAAAAACGGAATGTAAGAAGTCGTCCAAAAAGTATTAACTGCTTCTAATTTCTCGAACAAACTCTTCCTGATTACACAAGGCATACCAGAAAGACTGGGTTAGATATATTTAATAACAATTATTATTCAGTTTCGATATTCTTCATTATCACTGGCCGACCTTCTAGTATTGTAATAAAAACAGGAGGGTCACGATCATCGACAGCTAACAGAAACCTATACCTAAACAACCAATAATGTCAGTCATATATTTTATCAGGCATACTGGTGCTTGCATAAATATTATAATATTCCTTTAGTAAACATACCCGAAATTTAATGCATACTCAGTACACAAGTTGTGCAAGAGTGGGATATGCAATAAAAACACCATGATACTACCACTATTCAATGTATCTCTAAGTCAATCATCATATTATACTATTAATAATAGTAAGATAAGATAATGAAAAAGCTTGTAGTCGAAACATTCCATTTTTGCTATCATTTACTATCTTCAGATCTCTGGTTGACTGTAACCATATATGTTATCTATATTAAAGTATTATAAATTACTAAGCAAAAATCAGCTTGGTATTATGATTAGTAGTTAGTAACTATTCTGCTTACTGAGGCATATTCTATCCGATAATGTGTGAGTAAATGATTCTTCTGTTTGCGTCAAGATAACGGTACCGCAAGCAGGTTAGTTAGTTTTATTCAAACAACTTAATCTTCTTTCATAAAGTAGATTGTAATACTTAAGAATGCCCTTGTTATAAGAATAACAGCCAAGTCATCATGCTAATAAATGTAACCACCTGTCAAAGGCAACGTTTACAAGTTACATAAACCATGAATAACTGTAAAAATTGGTTTATATTCGTCACTGATTTATTTTATTAAGCTTACTGCCAGTATTCATAATTGATGTATCAACACTAAAATTGGCATGTTGCAAAGTGATGTGCATGATATTTTGTGTCATTTCAATTGAAATTCCGGCAAGAAACTCTGCTTGAATAAGGATGAAGTATGACTTGTCTGCAAACAAGAATCATGATTGATAAATGATCCCGTTTCTCATAAAAGTTACACGAACTGATTAAACATATGACTTTATTAGCGGTAAATTTTAAAAAAACACACTGAAAAATCACAGTGTTTCCCACTAATGGGAACATTTGCACGATGCCTGTATTTATTTATAAATGACGGAGTCAGTATTTCTAAAATTGCGCTGCTGGAAAAAATCAGTTATCCCTGTTTTTCTCATCAGAATACACCGTACTCTGATAACTATATGAAAAAAAGCAAACCAATTTTTATTTATATATTTTGTGATTAAGAAAGGAAATCATGACAAAAACTGAATATCTGTTACGTTTGAGAAAATGTACCACAATTGATACCCTGGAACGTGTAATCGAAAAGAATAAGTATGAACTCTCTGATGATGAACTGGAATTGTTTTATTCTGCTGCTGACCACCGATTGGCAGAACTCACAATGAATAAACTTTATGATAAAATTCCCGTTTCAGTTTGGAGATATGTAAAATAACTGGCTGAACTTTCATTTTTTGTTTAGGAATACGCCAACGTACCGGTAACATTACCGGTATCGATTTATTTAACCTTCATCATGTAAATCAGATCCCATTAAATCGATAAAATAACGTAATAGCATCCATCAAAACATGAATCGTTCACATAATAAATAACCGTAAGAACTAAAATGGCGGGTACTAAAAAACCATAGTACTACGTGGTGGAGATCTTGCCGACAACACCCCTGCACACACTTTACCTGCTGCGGCTGCTTCCTTCCGGACCTGACCGAGTTCACAGGTTAGCATTGCGGGAGAGCCAACAAGACCTCCTCTGATATTAACTGCATTTACAGTAAAGAACGCGCGCATTATTGACGATGATCCAAAAAATAGCAAGAGCACCACATGACAACATATCATTTCCTGCCCAAGAATTTTATTGCAAAATATTGACGTTCAGATAATAAATTCAGCACACTAGCCAACACCCACAACACAGGCACATTCCATGAGCAAGGCTCTGCACGAACTTTTAAAATTAATGAATCTAGAAAAAATCGAGGAAGGGCTCTTTCAAGGCCAAAGCCAAGACCTGGGATTAAACCGAGTCTTTGGCGGGCAAGTTATCAGTCAAGCTATCTATGCTGCCAAACAAACTGTCCCTCATGATCGTAATATTCATTCTTTTCATAGCTATTTTTTACGACCGGGAGACAGCCAAACATTTATTTTCTATGAAGTGGAATTACTGCGCGATGGCAACAGCTTCAGTGCCCGTCGTATTAGCGCCATTCAAAACGGCAAACCCATTTTTTATATGACAGCTTCATTTCAGAGCCCTGAAGCTGGTCTTGAACATCAATATTCAGTGATGCCAGAAATTCCACTGCCAGAAGAACTGAAATCTGAAGCCAAGATACGCCTCAACCTTTCAAATATAAATAATAAAAAAACATATAAAAAATTGATTAATAATCAGTCAATAGAAATACGTCCTGTAAAATTCCATAATCCATTTCAAGGACACGTCGAAGAGCCTAAACGTTATGTTTGGTTACGTGCCAATGGCACCATGCCTGATGAGCTGCACATTCATCAGTCTCTTTTGAGCTATGCATCTGATTTTCACTTTCTACCGACCATACTTCAGCCTCATGGTATTGGATTTTTAGAACCTCATGTGCAAATAGCAACAATCGATCACTCAATGTGGTTCCATCGCCCATTTCGTCTGGATGACTGGTTGTTATACGCCATTGAAAGTACTTCAGCAGGAAGCGCACGTGGTTTCGTTCGCGGCCAAATTTACAGCCGGACTGGAATGCTAATCGCATCCACCATACAAGAAGGTATCATTCGCCTTCACAGCTAACCCATTAAGGATAAAAAGAAACTAGAACGCGAAATGTCTTATGCTATAAGGCAGGCCAACACCGCCATCCTTACCTGTGTATCTGGAGCTGACACGTTTCAACGTACCATTGTCTATGATGGTGCCCGGACTCGGAATCGAACCAAGGACACGGGGATTTTCAGTCCCCTGCTCTACCGACTGAGCTATCCGGGCATCGGGCGCATTAAACCGTATTGACCACAAGCCGTCAATGTATTTCTGTCATAAAATTGATTAATTGCCTTATTTTCAGTCAATCATTCACAATCTGCGCCAATAGTTTTTCTGTGCGTTGTTCACCTTTATCAAATAACGACGTGACTGGCCAGCAGGATGCCGCGTGATCAGTATCTGAAACACTTCATCGGGTGAGAGACTATTGATGAGGGTGAATGCCTTATTTTTATCATTTGAAAATACCCGCAACACGCTACCTGCACCGGCATTATAAGCCGTAATTACCGCATAACGACGGGAAACTGGATTTTTAATCCCACTCAGATAATGATTTTGCAAAATAGACAGATAAGCCGTACCAACATCAATATTATTTTCTGGATCAAACAAATAGTGACGGCCAGGTTTTCCCCTTTTACCTCGCATCTTAAAAACATCCCAGCCTGCTGTATGCTGAACCACTTGCATTAAGCCCAGTGCATCAGAATGACTTACCGCATAGGGATTAAAGCTGGATTCAATCTGCATAATGGCAAGAATAAGAGACGTTTCTACTTTGTATTTATTAGCGTATTTACGTACAAAGTGTAAATATTTATGGGCTCTTTTATCCAAATGGTTTGGTACAAGCCCAATAGTAACCGACCACACTATATGCAAACCAGAGGTGCGCTTTTGCATTTTCTTCTGTATCAGGTAATCTGCAAAATTTGCAGCTCGCGCCTCCCAACGTATAGCTTGACCATGATTATCTAACACCTGAGCGTATAAAAACGGCTCCTCACTGATCTGAATATCATTACTATCAGAATAGAGATCCATAGAGCCAGGATCATCTCCCATCATCAAGGTAGTGATAATCGCCTTACGCAAGTGCGTAGCCGGTTCAGTAGTAGCAATCGTCTCCACTGTAATAATACCGGCATCAAAGTTGATGTGACTACGAGTTTGATACCTGTCTGTGTACTTAACATAATCCTTGGGACCTGCAATCAAAACTTCATGAAATCCCCAGATATTTTCAATATTATGGGCAAACTGGTCCATAAGGATATCAAATCCATTGGTATCTTTAATCAGGACTTCGCTTTTTATCTGCTTTTTTTCACCAGAGCATGCAGTCAATAAGCAGGCTAGCGCTAACGAAGATAACACTGCCTTCATCCTGAGAAACCGTATCACAACGCAAAACTACCCATGACTAAACAATAAACCTTTTGCAAAACTCACTGCAGGAAACAAGTACAAGATTGCACGGCACGCTGGACTGTATACAAATTCATATAAGATTAGAGCACCTTAGGCAATGCATTGGTTCTTTCGTAGTAGATTTTTATAAAAGAGCCAAGAGATTTGTTCATTTTTATGCCTTTATTATCAGATAATTATGAGATCATAAACAGGTTTTAATGGATATATTGATATCATTACCGATTTGGTGGTACATATCCTTCAATAAGAATTTCTTTATTCTCAAATAAAAAATTAATCATCTCCTGCTCCAGGAACTTACGGTCTTCTACATTTATCATATTCAATTTTTTTTCGTTAATTAACATGGTCTGTTTTGTTAACCATACTGACCAGGCTTCTTTAGATATTTCGTCATAAATACGTTTACCCAGATCACCCGGATAAATTTGGGAATCCTGCCTTTCCGCATTTTTTTTAAAAAATGCACAAAAAATCATCCTGCTCATCGTTAATTCCTTATTCCTTATACAAGTCGATTTTTGATCATGTCACTCTGTACCCGGCATACTAAGACTAGAGTGAGCAACTAATTTTTGTAATAAACGCTCAACAGGTGCTGCAAGCCCAACTGCAGATGGTTGCACTAAATCATACCAGAGACCCATTCCTGGATTTCTGCCTGTATCGAGAAAGGCTACATTAAGCCAGACTGGCATGATATTCAGATGAAAATGACTGAAAGTATGACGAAATGCTTTAAGCTGCCGTAAATACTTTTCCGCCACATTTTTTTCATGAAAACCTTGTTCTTGCAACCAACATACCAGATCTTCAAATTGATTAAATTGCGGGAAGCAATACAATCCACCCCAGATACCTGCAGGGGGGCGCTGTTCCAGCCAGACATGTTGATTCTTTTGCATAAGAAGGAACCACGCCGTCTTTTCTGGTAAAACCAGTTTATTGGTTTTTTTACCGGGATACTGTGACCAACTACGCCGGGCACAGGCAATACAAATCATGTTAAGTGGGCAAACCCCACATTTTGGCTTAGAGCGCGTGCAAACCATGGCTCCCAAATCCATCATGGCCTGATTAAAATCACCAACGCTACTCACCGGTGTAACTTCCCTGCTAATATTCCACAGGGTATTTTCCACTTCTTTTTTACCCGGCCAACCTGCAATTGCATAACAACGCGCTAAAACGCGTTTTACATTACCATCAAGGATAGGGAAATGTTGTCCCACAGCCAGTGATAAAATAGCACCTGCAGTAGAACGACCAATGCCGGGCAATGCCAGCATTCCATCAAACGTTGTTGGAAATTCTCCCTGATGTTGAGAAACAATAACCTGTGCTGCCTTATGTAAATTTCTGGCGCGGGCGTAGTAACCTAATCCAGTCCACAGACAAAGCACTTCATCCAGTGGTGCCCGCGCCAGACTCTGTACATCAGGAAATCGGGCAATAAAACGTTTAAAATAAGGAATCACAGTTGCCACTTGGGTTTGTTGCAACATGATTTCTGATAGCCACACTTGGTAGACTGTTTTATCCAATTGCCATGGTAACATCTTACGACCATAGCATTGGTACCATTCAAGCACGACTGATGCGAAACCTTGTGCCTGCATCATAAACTGGTATTACTATCCGGCAGGTAAATAATAAAAGCAGAATTGGAACATAGTGCATCAAGGTCTGTAAACCAGAATTTTTAAGCCATAAGCCAGGACCAATAAATTTCTTACCTACAGTAATCATAATTAGGTAAACTCATATCACTCTTTACACCATGCCCAAGCTGAGTGATACATTCACTTTAATCATTATGAATAATCATGATAAATGACACCAGATCGTCAATATTTAATGAGCAGGACAGACTACAGTTGCCCCATATTCGCAGCTTTGTCCGCCGTCGGGGAAGACTCACCAAAGGACAACAACAGGCACTGGATAATTACTGGCAGATAATGGGCATAGAATACCAAGCCAGCCCTGTCGAGCTAAGTACCCTGTTTGGTTATGAAGCACCGTCAGTCCTGGAAATTGGTTTCGGCATGGGTGCCTCATTAGTCACGATGGCTACTCGCAATCCACACCAAAATTTTTTAGGAATTGAAGTTCATCTACCTGGAATCGGTGCGTGTCTGGCATCAGCATACCAGGCGCATTTGACCAATTTACGCGTCATTTGTCATGATGCAGTAGAAGTATTGCAAAACATGATCCCAGATAACACACTGGATAAGGTACAGCTATTTTTCCCTGATCCATGGCATAAACTGCGCCATAATAAACGCCGTATCGTACAGACATCCTTTGTTGAACAAGTACAACGCAAGCTAAAGATGGGTGGCGTGTTCCATATGGCAACAGACTGGCAGCATTATGCCGAACACATGCTAAATGTCATGCACAGCACACCAGGATACCGTAATTTATCCTGCAACCACGATTATGTACCTCGTTCTGATACACGCCCACTGACAAAATTTGAATTACGTGGCCAGCGCCTGGGGCATGATATTTGGGATCTGATGTTTGAAAAAATAATGTAAAGATTAAACATATTTTCTAAAAGATATGAAATCAGTTTCAATGCGATAATCTTTATGGGGCCCGATGATCTGATAATGTAACGAAAAATACCTGTCATTAAAAAAAGAGTAGGCAGCCTTGTAATAATCTCTGTTACAAATATGTTCCCCGCAGGCACGTGTCATATTTTCATTTACATTGATTGCCAGATTATAAAAGAAACTCCCATCCGAAAATGTCACATAAATTTTATCATTGATAATATCATAATAATAAATATATTCTTTATAAGCTTTATATACATTACGACAATGGTAATGTTTGATTTCCATATCCTCTCTGTATTGTAAACAATTGCTCCCCATTAACGAAAAATTAGCTTGCCCATGAGCGATAGCGACTCTGCCTATTTTCCTGGAGAGCTGCCACACACCTGGAAGGCTCTGAAATATTTTTTGAGCAGATGTCATAATTTCTTGACAGTCATTGCCTGTATCCTGCTTATCTGACTTCCACACCTTGTGCCTGAAGGTCTGCATGATAGGAAGAACGCACGAAAGGACCGCAGGCAGCATGCGTAAATCCCATCGCCATGGCCTGCTCTTTTATTTTGTTAAAATCTTCAGGACTCATATAGCGCCGTACCGGTAGATGATGGCGACTGGGTTGTAGATACTGACCTAGTGTCAGCATAGTCACACCCTGTTTGCGTAGATCATGCATGACCGTGATAATTTCTGCATCTGTTTCCCCCAAACCAACCATAAGTCCTGATTTTGTCGGAATTGCCGGATGTGCCTGTTTGAACCGCTCCAGTAATTTTAGTGATCCTTCATAGTTTGCCCCTGGCCGCACTTGGCGATAAATGCGTGGGACGTTTTCCAGATTATGGTTAAATACATCGGGGGGAGTTGCAGCCAAGATATCTAACGCACGATCCATACGACCACGGAAATCAGGTACCAGTATTTCAATTTTAATATCCGGATTTTTAGCGCGGACTGCAGAAATACAGTGCGCGAAATGCTGCGCTCCGCCATCACGCAAATCATCACGATCAACAGAAGTAATCACTACATAGCGTAATTTCATGTCCTGAATCGTTTGTGCCAATTTTTCCGGTTCTTCCGTATCAGGAACCCGTGGTCGACCATGAGCAACATCGCAAAATGGGCAACGACGGGTACAGATAGCACCAAGGATCATAAAAGTCGCTGTGCCATGATTGAAGCATTCTGGCAAATTAGGGCAGGAAGCTTCCTCACAAACGGAATGCAAGCCATTTTTACGCATTGCTGCTTTGATATCCTGGATACGACTGGAATCAACAGGTAATTTAATTTTCATCCATGCAGGCTTACGCAGTATTTCCTGCGGTTCAACCATGGTCACTGGTATCAATCCCACTTTATCGGCATCACGGTATTTAATACCCTGTTCTCTCTGAATTAGTTTGCTCATCATTACTGTTCTTCAATCTCTTAAAATATGTTTTTCTTTCGGCAAAAATATTTTACTTATTTGGAATAATTATATTTTATATATCGAAATGGTTGATCACTTCACTCTACTCCAAATAATTCAGAGGCCATCATCGTTCCATGGATAATGTGCAACAGCCTTGTAGCCGAGCTGATACATAAATTCGTATACCAAAATTGGACCTACATCATCAATACCCACACCCGTTACCAATGAACACATTTGAGTCATCTGTAAGCCCTGATAACCACAGGGATTAATGCGTTGAAAGGGTTCAAGATCCATATCGATATTTAATGCCAGACCATGTAATGAGCACCCTCTGTGAATGCGCAGTCCCAAAGAGCAGATTTTCTGTGCTCCAATATAAACACCGGGTGCATCCGGGTGTACGCAGGCAGCAATACCAAAATGCGCCAGCGTTTTTATTACTGTATTTTCAATTGCAGTAACCAGCTGTCGTATCCCTATTTTTGCACGTTTCAAATCAATCATCACATACATCACTTGCTGACCTGGACCATGATAAGTGACTTGGCCACCGCGATCACTCTGAATAACCGGAATATCCCCTGGCATAATAACATGCCTAGCCTGCCCTGCCCGACCCAAGGTAAACACGCGCTGATGTTGCACTAACCAAATTTCATCTGGCGTAACATCCGTCCTATGTTCAGTCAATTGATGCATCGCTCGAAAAACAGGGAGGTAAGGTTGCAAGCCCGGCTGGCGTAAAATGAGTATGGGTTGCTGCAAATATGCTGCCGTCAGTTCAAGAAATAGTGATGCAGTATAGCGCGACTAGATCTGTACAGCCAAGATGGGTTTGATACCCCCGATAACTCCTACTCATTAAGACATAGCAGACTACCAGCTAGAGCACCATACGGGCTAATTCGAGGTGGCCCAATTCCTCGTATAATATTTCCACCTGCTCAATATGGGTGGCAAGAACAGTAATAGAAATAGAGCAATAATTCCCCTTGCTACTCGCCCTGACCTGAGGCGTATAATCTCCAGGAATATGGCGCTGCACTACCTCAACTACCTGGTCAACGAGTTCAGATTTAGCCAGTCCCATAACTTTGTAAGTAAAAGAACAGGGGAATTCAAGCAGTTCCCTCAGGTTAGTTTTCATTTTTTCCTTCCGTGCTAGCACTAATCTGATGCATTATTTAACCAAACCAGTGATGAAACAGAAGTTTAATGTGATCAATCATACGACCAAAGAAACCGCTTTCCTTCACATTATGCATCACGACCAGTGGGCGTTGTTCAATCGTTTTACCATCCAGATCGAAATTGATAGTACCAACAACCTGATTTTTAGCCACAGGTGCATGGATTTCTGGTGTGTTCAGCACATAGCTGACCTTGAGATCTTTTATCCTGCCACGAGGAATTGTCAGGTATGCATCCTGATCGACTCCTAGCGGTACCCGATCAATATCACCAAACCAGACAGGCTCAAAGGCCAATTCTTTACCCGCTGTTAATGGCATCACAGTTTCAAAAAAACGAAAGCCCCACGTCAGTAACTTTTTGCTTTCAGTTGCACGGCTTTTCAGGCTGTGGCTGCCCAGTACTGCAGAAATCAATCTCGTCTTGCCTTCAGTAGCAGAAGCAACCAAATCATAACGTGCGGCTTGAGCGTGGCCGGCTTTGATACCATCAACGTTCAGAGTACTATCCCATAGCAGGCTATTACGATTTTTCTGGCGAATATTATTGAAAGTAAATTCTTTTTCTTTGTAGACAACATATTCGTCAGGAACATCACGTATCAACGCTTGACCGATAATAGCCATATCCCGGGCTGAACTGAATTGACCTTCCACAGGCAAACCATGTACTGTTTTAAAATGAGTATTTTTTAAACCTAACTCATTCACATATTGATTCATTAAATTAATAAATGAATCCTGGCTACCCGCAATATAGTCCGCCATCGCAACACAAGCATCATTACCCGATTGTATATTGATACCACGTGTCAATTGTGAAACAGGTACCCGATCACCTGGCTTTAAAAACATCAAAGAAGAACCTTCAAATTCAGGATTACCCGTAGCCCAAGCATTTGTATCTATGGTGACAACATCATCGATACCGATCTTTCCTGCTTTCACCGCCTGACCAATAACATAACTGGTCATCATTTTCGTCAAACTTGCCGGGTCACGCCGAGTATCAGCCTTCATCTCTGCAAGTACTTTCCCGGAATTGGCATCAATTAAAATGTAGGCTTGAGCATCAATTTGCGGAACACTGGGGATAATTCGGCTAAGGTCAATGTCATCAGCCCGGGCAAAAAACGCTACGCTCATAAAAAAGACGGCGTTTATCTTATTGATAAGACAATAAATAGTAGTATTTTTCATTTTCAGGATAATAATTATCTACCGGAATAAAATTAAAAACCAGCCCACATAATAACAGATTAAAAATTGACAAGCACCAGACATCTCATTCAAAAATCTGGCATTGAGTCACGTATATAAGCACACTAAAAACCAATAAAAATTTTTTTGATTTCACAAAAAATTTATTTAGGATTCGATATTGATCATAGTAAAAAATAAAATCTGGCGTATTTTATGCGGCGCAATTACATATTGATCAGGATAATTTTATTATGACGATTTCTCAAACTACACCGCTTTTTTCTTCTCAAATACAGTTTTATCTTAATGGCGCCAGCAATAAAACGGTCAACCAAAAAGAAACTGTTGCAGCTTCATCATCGACCACGCCTGTTGCCGGATTAATTACCGATCTGGCAGAGATAACGCAACGTTCCGGGCTGGTTCCAAGACATATGGCTGATTTACAACGTGTGGCTACTGAAAATCAGTGTATTTTTGCCTTCAGGCCCGTAGATCCACTTTCCACCCAATTGATTGCCGAGGGTCATCCAACCAAAAATTTTCATATTAAAGGAAAAAGTGCATCATGGGGCCCGATGGCTGGTTTTATTCCAGTTGATCAACACTTTAGTAAGCTTGAAGGCAGTGATCCTGACAAATTGATAAAATTTAATCAAAAAACACAGGAATGTCTGGAAAAAAATCATGCCATACCTGGCCATTTGACGATAAGTGCTGAACGATTGCAATACCTGGTGAGCACAGGCCTGATTGATGTTCACGGTAGCCAAAATAATAAAATTCTTTATGCAAAGGGGCCAAGCGGCCAAGAATATCAATTCAATGCAGAATTTGATATGAACGGTAATGTTCTGAATGTTTTGCATCAGGGTAAACACATTGAAGTGCTTTGTGATCCTGAAACAGGTATTCCTTACACTGCTGATTATGATTTGCTGTGCACTGCGCCGAGCATGGCTCATTATGGCGCCCAAGACAAATTACCTGTTTTGGATGTTGCTTACGCTCAATATCTAGAAAGATTCAGCCAGTATAAGCACCAAGTTTCACCACCGTTGCAGAAAGAAGCTTTCTATGCATCAATGGATAAAGATAAAGGTAACATCACTCAGCGGGAAAATGAGCTTATCAAAAAACTCAATCAGGCAATGGGTTGTAAACCAGGCAGAGAGGTCGTTCATCATTGTCAGGATGCAGCTAATCCTACGACGAATCCAGACAGCAATTATCCTGTAACATTTTTTTTACCGCAACCATTAGATTGGATACCAGAAACCGTATTAATGGCTACGAACGAAGACGCACTGGCTTGTATGATTAAAGCTGTCAAGGAAGGAGGATTTTATATACCCGTAAACCCATTATGGAATGAAAAACTAACCAGCATTCGCCATCCTTCATTTGAACAGGCATGTAACTCTTTGAATGAAGAACTTAATAAAAATTACCAGACCCAAGAATCAAGAGCAATATGGTACATAAACGGCCTGATTAGGCCTGCCGTTTTTCAAATAGATCTTGTTTAATTGTGCGTCATTAAGCCTAGTTGTGCTGCCTGCTCTTCAGGCAGCTTTTTTACTACTCCATGACCCTAAACCTTCTTTTAAATAATGGGTTTGATATCGATCTCTGTATTTTTTATAGTTGCGACTAAAACCGTTTCCACAAGTCTTTCAGGGTAGCATCAACAAAAGCACCTACTCTGGAATATGCAGCATCTGCATTAATTTTTTCATCGAGAGGATGTGAACCAAGAACATCAGATACAAACATCCCCGGAATAACCAAAATATCCCTTTCTGCTTCATTAATCGCCCTAAAGATATGCGCTGTTTCTACATCAACAGTACCAATCTCACTTTTCCTGTTTTTATCCAACCAATTTTTAGTTTCAACCAGCGGAGAGTTTACCGTCGTATTTGTCGTAATATCTTGCTTTAAGAAATCAAGACCTTCTGGCACGATCCTTTTAATGTTATCAATCTTCTCAAGAGAAACTGTCTGGCCATTATGCTCACTGCTGGAAAGTGCAACATAATCACCAACCTTTGCATCCCCACAAATTCTACCACCGGCACCACATAGGATAATATGACTATAACCGCCGGCCAGGAATGCTTTACATGCATCATAAGCCAGATCGCCGTTTGGCATTCTTAATGCAGAAAATAATACTTTTTTCCCCTCTTTCTCTACTATGGTGGAATCAAAAGTAAAATTTGCCACAGTATGCTGTATAATCTTTCCTTCACTTACAAGTTTTTTATATGTTTCATCACCTGATATTTCGGAATTAAATTCAATTTCCGCAATATGTTCCATAATTTTACGGCGAACACCAATAAACAATACTTTTTCATCAACGCTGATGGGTTTTGTCAGTTCCTGCTGCAACTCATCAAGCATTTTTTGCTTTAATTCTTTGATGGAACCAATCATCGTTACCATGCGATCAACATCTACACCGGAATAATGAAGTTGCAGCATCTGATGCGCGATACGTGTAGAAGATCCCATTCCGGACATGACAAGTATTGAAACACCATCCATCTTACTGCTAAAAATATAATTTTTCGTCGATGTATTGCTGGATATTTCACTACATTGGTCAAAGCCTCTTTTTTTATAATAGTTCAACATGCTCGCTTCGTTACCGCCACAAAAGAATTCGCAACCATGATTTTTAGCAAAATCCATCACTCCTGAAGACATCCTGTTCCTCAGATATGAGGTAACATTCATAGTATGCTCTTCCAAAAGGTCAGGAAGCTCGATCGGTACTTCTTTGGTTGCCGGTTGACAAATTAAATCACTTTCATGGAAAGTCGCCGGCATTGACATAGACCTGATTTTTATTTTATTGAGTTCATTTAATTGAGAAGAGGTAGGTTTTTCCTTGAAATCCAAAGGATCACTCGCACTTGTCATTGCATTAACCATACTTCCTCTTGGAATTAACATCCTGTTCATCAGGTAAGTACGTCTATCCGAAACAAGCGCTATTTCACTATTAACCCTCGTCTGTGAGACGGAATGACTGGCCCGTATATGTTCCATTCTCTTCATAACGTCTACAGAAATGATATTTTCAAAAAAATGATATATAACTCTACTATTTTGTACTTCCAGATCACATTGAGTTTTACTCCTAACGACTGCAACAGTTGCATTTTCAGGTTCTAAATTAGTACTAATGAGGCCGTTTGGTAACCTGGTTTTAACCGCAATATATTGCTGAGGCTTTTTCAAGAAGTCTTCACCGGATTGCGATATTCCGACCATGTTTCCGAAAACTCCCTCCCCGGACTGTAAATGATTTTCCGGATTTTTTAAGAAAACAGTAACATGATGCACTATCTGGTTGGATGATATAGTTGGCATATAAACAGAAACCCTGAATTAAAGCATTTAACTCAACTGCCTGGTATTTGGCGGACAGATGCAGATTATGTGGTGTACAATTGATTTCTACCACAGACACTAACACTCAAAGTAATACGAATAACGGCAAGACAGGATAGCGTTACAACATTCGCTAGTGTATTTTTTCATGGCTAGAACGTCAATAACACTGAAGTCATATTTTTACTTGTAAATCAAACAAATAAGCATATTATCTATTCGCAGGATCCGCATCCACAGGGATCGTTGATGCGCACAACAAACTGAAGGTGATTACTCAAAGTCATTACACGCACATAGCTCAGTTACAAATGTTTCGATAACATTTTCCGGTGCGTATGTATTGACATCACAATGCCAAACCCTGCCATTAAGACTATCTGTGCCGAACCAACATAACTTACTAAAGGTAAAGGTACACCTACTACAGGGAGGATCCCACTGACCATTCCGATATTAACAAAAACGTAAACAAAAAAAACCAACATTAACCCCCCAGCCAATACTCTGCCAAACGTTGTCTGGGCATTCACCGCAATTACCAAACCACGGATAATAATGAAAAGATAAAGCCCCATGAGTACCAATACACCTATCAAACCCAATTCTTCAGCCAGAACAGCAAAAATGAAATCCGTATGGCGTTCCGGCAAAAATTCCAGCTGTGATTGAGTACCCTGTAACCAACCTTTCCCTGTGAATCCCCCAGAACCAATAGCAATTTTTGACTGGATGATATGATAACCAGAGCCAAGGGGATCAGACTCCGGATTAAGCAACATCATGACACGCTCGCGTTGATAATCGTGCATGAGAAAAAACCATAATACAGGGATAAAACATATCAGTAAGATTGCGGCAATGGCAATAAGCCGCCAGCTCATGCCAGATAAAAACAAGACAAACAAACCAGAAGCCGTCACCAAAACTGACGTCCCCAAGTCTGGTTGGGCAGCAATCAAGAATGTGGGTACGAAGATTAAGATAAAGGCCATGCCAATATTTTTTAATAAGGGAGGACAGATATCTCGATTTACAAAGCGGGCAACCATCAAAGGTACGGCAATTTTAGCAATTTCTGAAGGTTGAAAACGAATAACACCGATATCCAACCAGCGTTGTGCTCCCTTACTGACTTGACCAAAAATATCAACTAAAATTAATAAAGCAACGCACATCAAATACAAATACAGTGCCCATTGCTCATAAACACGAGGAGGAACTTGTGCCATAGCCAACATGACAACTAAACCGACAGTAATCTGGCTGACTTTGCGTACCATCATATCTATGTTTTGGCCACTGGCGCTCCATATCACCAATATACTGTACGTTAGCAACGTCAGGATACCGATAAAAAAAGGAACATCAATGTGTAGCCTGGACCATAAAGAACCTTTTTGCTGGTTGTCAGCCATAATTGACCGTACCAACAGCGGTAGAATTTACCACCCGATCTTTATTATTATTCCCCAACAAAACATGATCGAGAATCTGACGAGCAATAGTCCCAACCGCTGATCCATTCCCCCCATTTTCAAGAATAATAGCCACGGAAACTGTTGGATTATCAAAGGGAGCAAAGGCCATCATCAGTTTATGGTCACGCAGATGTTCAGCAATTTTACTGGCATTATAGGTTTCATAACTGTATACCTGCACCGTCCCTGATTTAACAGCGGCCTTATACGGCGTTCCTACAAAAAATCTATGCCCTGTGCCATTGGGACGATTAGCCACACCAAACATGCCATCTTTAGCAATTTCCCAATGATCGGAATGAATATCGCTAATTTTGTGTTGCTCTTCCTGCTTCCAGAAAACTTGCGTACCGTTTATTTGTGTATGTAACAGCAAGTGTGGTGTTTTAACATTACCATCATTAATTAATGTAGTCAGTGCTTTTGCCATCTGTACAGGTGTTGCTGTCCAGTAACCTTGACCAATACCAACGGGAATCGTATCACCTTGGTACCAATTTTTTTTATGACGCTTCTGCTTCCATTCTCTGGTCGGCATAAGGCCCGCACGCTCCTCAGCCAGATCGATACCCGTATAATCGCCGTAACCAAATTTACTCATCCATTCAGAAAGCCTATCTATGCCCATTTTATAAGCCAGCTGATAAAAAAAGGTATCCGACGATTCCTCTAATGCTTTAGTCACATTAACACGACCATGTCCCATTTTTTTCCAGTCACGGTATCTTTTTTCAGAACCCGGTAATTGCCACCAACCCGGATCAAACAAGCTGGTGTCTTTATTGATAATACCGGCACTCAGTGCTGATGCGGCAATATAAGGTTTTACTGTCGAGCCTGGTGGATAAATTCCCTGAGTAGCACGGTTAATCAATGGACGCTTGGGATCGCTTAACAAAGCTTGATAGTCTTTACTGGAAATTCCTTCTACAAATAGATTAGGATCATAACTGGGAGTAGAAACCAGAGCCAAAATTCCACCAGTACGCGGATCACTAACTATCACCGCTGCTCTGCTACCTGCCAATAATTGCTCAATATAAATTTGCAAACGCAGATCTAATGTCAGCCAGATGTCTTTGCCTGCTTGCGGGGGTTGTTCATGTAATTGACGAATCAACCGGCCACGATTATTAACTTCTACCTCTTCATAACCAATTTTACCGTGTAAGACAGACTCATAAAAACGTTCTATGCCTAATTTACCTGTATCCTGACTGGCAGCATAGTTAGCCAATATACCTTCTTTCTCCATACGCTCAGCTTCTTTTTCATTAATTTTGGAAACATAGCCGATCACATGGGTCAGTGCTGAACCATACGGATAATAGCGCCTCTGATAGCTCTTTATCTCAACACCAGGAAAACGAAATTGACTAACGGCAAAACGGGCTATTTGTACTTCAGTCAGTGGCGATTTCAAGGAAATTGACATAAATGGCCTTGAGCGCTGTCGTTCCTTATTAAAATTAGTAATATCATTATCATTAAGTTCAACTATGGGCCTCAATGCCTCTAAAGTGGCCGCTAAGTTTTCCACTTTTTCTGGCATCAATTCCAGTTGATAAATAGTCCGATTGAGTGCTAACGGTATGCCATTACGGTCATAAATCATGCCACGGCTTGGAGCAATGGGCACCAATTTAATACGGTTTTCATTAGAACGGGTACGATAATCTTCAACACGAATAATTTGCAAATGATAGAGATTCACCACCAGCATCACACTGAGCAACAGGATGACAACGACTGCCACCAGAGTACGGCGTACAAATAAGGCTGATTCAGCCGGGTAGTTACGAAAAGGATTGGGTTCTATTTTCATTGCACTATTTTATTGCAATTGTGTTCAGATTTATCGCTTGATAATACTGTATCTAAAAAAACACCCCGCCAGCAATCTGTTGACAGGGTGAAGATTATTTCATCATCACGGATAAATCTTGTGACACATTAGAGGGTGATTCACTCCGTCGTGGCGATTTCTGTTTCAGACTTTGCACGATCAACTAATTCAACATACGCCATCGGCGCATTGTCACCTGTGCGAAAACCACATTTTAAAATACGCGTGTAACCACCTGGACGAGTGGCAAAACGCGGCCCTAACTCGTTAAAAAGTTTTGATACTATCTCATTGTCACGAGTACGGGAAAAGGCCAGACGACGACTTGCTACACTGTCATTTCTGGCAAGAGTAATCAGTGGCTCAACGATATGACGCAGCTCTTTAGCCTTAGCCAAGGTCGTCTTGATGATTTCATGGCGAACCAAAGAGCTGGACATATTACGAAACATAGCCTTACGATGGCTGCTGTTACGATTCAGCTGACGACCGCTCTTACGATGACGCATGACCTTATCCTCCTACAGTAAAATCCTAATATGATCGACAGTTACTTTTCAGTAAGGCTATCCGGGGGCCAGTTTTCCAAACGTTGCCCCAGAGACAGACCACGTGAAGCCAGTACATCTTTAATTTCAGTAAGAGATTTCTTACCCAAATTTGGTGTTTTTAACAATTCAACTTCAGTACGTTGCACCAGATCACCGATGTAGTGAACAGTTTCTGCTTTGAGACAGTTAGCAGAACGAACAGTTAATTCTAAATCATCAACGGGGCACAACAGTATCGGGTCAAATTCTGGTTTCTCTTCTTTCACTTCTGGTTGGCGAACATCACGCAAGTCAACAAAAGCCTCCAATTGTTCAGCCAGCACAGTTGCTGCACGACGAATTGCCTCTTCAGGATCAACCGTACCATTTGTTTCCATGTCAATGATCAATTTATCCAGATCAGTACGTTGTTCAACACGCGCAGCTTCAACATTGTAGGCAATTCGCTCTACAGGGCTGTAACAAGCGTCAACCAGCAAACGACCAATCGGACGCCCGTCTTCTTCCAAATGAATTCTGGCAGAAGCAGGCACATAACCGCGCCCACGCTGAACTTTAATGCGCATATTGATGGATGCATTTTCTTCAGTAAGATGGCAGATCAGGTGCTGCGGCTTAATGATTTCGACATCACCATCGTGAATAATATCAGCTGCAGTCACAGGACCTATCCCAGATTTACTCATGGTAAGAATAGCCTGATCTTTTCCCTGAATTTTAACTGCCAAGCTCTTCAAATTCAGCAAGATTTCCAGGATATCTTCCTGCACGCCTTCTTTAGTGCTGTATTCGTGCAATACACCGTCAATTTCAACTTCAGTTACCGCGCAACCTGGCATCGATGAAAGCAAAATGCGACGCAGCGCATTACCAAGAGTGTGGCCAAAGCCACGCTCCAAAGGCTCAAGAGTCACCCTGGCGTGCGTCAAACTGACTTGCTCAATATCCACCAAGCGTGGTTTTAAAAACTCTGTCACAGAACCCTGCATTGTGTCCTCTCTCTAATACTAAGCTTTACTTAGAATAAAGCTCGACGATCAGGTGTTCGTTAATATCCGAAGACAAATCAGCGCGCTCAGGAACATGCCTGAACACCCCCTCCATCTTTACAGCATCAACTTCCAACCAGATGGGCTTTTCACGCTGCTCAGCCAGCTCCAATGCTGCCTTAACACGAGACTGCTTTTTAGCTTTTTCACGGATACTGACTATTTCACACGGAGATACCTGATAAGAGGCGATATTAACAACACGACCATTTACCATGACAGCTTTATGACTCACCAGTTGACGCGATTCTGCACGAGTAGCACCGAAACCCATACGATAGACAACATTATCCAGACGACCTTCCAGCAATTGCAACAAATTTTCACCTGTATTGCCTTTAAGGCGCGCAGCTTCTTTATAATAGTTACCAAATTGACGCTCAAGCACACCGTAAATACGACGAACTTTTTGCTTTTCACGCAACTGAACACCATAACCAGACAGACGAGGTTTACGTGCACCATGTTGACCAGGTGCTTGTTCAATCTTACACTTGGAATCTATCGCCCGAACACCTGATTTAAGAAACAAATCTGTGCCTTCGCGACGGCTCAGCTTGAGCTTAGGTCCCAAATATCTTGCCATTTTATTTCTCCAACAATCCTGAAAGCCTCATTACACCCGACGTTTTTTCGGTGGACGGCAACCGTTATGAGGGATTGGAGTCACATCAGTAATATTAGTGATGCGGAAACCAGCAGCATTTAATGCACGGATGGTAGACTCTCGGCCTGGGCCCGGTCCTTTAACCATAACTTCCAGATTCTTAATACCATAATCCTTCACCGCATCCGCACAACGTTCTGCTGCAACTTGAGCTGCAAATGGTGTAGATTTACGGGAACCCCGGAAACCAGAACCACCTGCTGTCGCCCAACCCAGCGCATTGCCCTGACGATCAGTAATAGTGACGATGGTATTATTGAACGAAGCATGGATATGCGCCATACCGTCAGAAATTTGTTTCCTGATACGCTTACGTACACGAACAGGTACCTTTGCCATTATTCACCCCAGACGATTATTTCTTGATCGGTTTACGTGGACCCTTACGGGTACGCGCATTGGTTTTAGTACGCTGACCACGTACTGGTAAACCACGACGATGACGTAAACCCCGATAAGTACCGAGGTCCATCAGACGTTTGATACTTAAGGTTACTTCACGACGCAAATCACCCTCAACAACATACTTGGCAACTTCGTCACGCAACTTCTCAATTTCTTCTTCAGACAACTCACTGAGCTTGGCATGTTCAGCAATACCCGTTGCAGCACAAATAGCGTGCGAACGAGGCATACCGATACCGTAGATCGACGTTAGTGCAATCACAGTATGCTTTTGATCAGGAATGTTAATGCCTGCTATACGGGCCACTATGTACTCCTAAATTTAGGCAGCAACACTATTTCTGAAAAGCCCGTTTTCAGGATATCTAGACAGTGTTGCAATTACACAAAAAGACAGGCTGACTAATCTAGCCAGCTCAATCCGACTTTGCAAGAAAAAATGCTTAGTAAATCAGCCTTGACGCTGTTTATGTTTTGGTTCACTGCTACAAATAACTCGAACGACACCATGACGTTTAACGATTTTACAGTTACGACATAATTTCTTAACGGAAGCACGTACTTTCATTTTTTTATTCTCCGTAATTTCTCATGCATTCCTAAATTAACGATTAGAACCTTTCAGGTTTGCTTTTTTCAATACAGACTCATATTGACTGGACATCATCTGAGTTTGAACTTGAGCCATAAAGTCCATAATGACTACAACGACAATGAGCAATGATGTACCACCAAAATAAAAAGGTACTTTCATTGCCTCACGCATAAACTCAGGGATCAAGCAAATAAAAGTGACGTACATCGAACCGATTAAAGTAAGACGTGTCATCACCTTATTGATATATTTTGCCGTTTGCTCTCCCGGACGAATTCCCGGCACAAACGCACCAGATTTCTTGAGATTATCCGCTGTTTCGCGTGGATTAAATACTAACGCAGTATAGAAAAAACAAAAAAATATAATCGCAGATGCATAAAGTAATACATATAGCGGTTGGCCTGGCTGTAAATACAGCGAAACCGTTGTTAACCAACCCCAACCTGTGCCACCTCCAAACCACGACGCTATCGTGGCAGGGAATAAAATAATGCTAGAAGCAAAAATGGCAGGGATAACACCCGCCATATTCACTTTCAATGGCAAATGCGTACTTTGTGCGGCATAAATCCTACGACCTTGCTGACGTTTTGCATAATTAACAACGATACGACGTTGACCACGTTCGATAAAAACCACAAAGAAAGTCACAAAAAACACTAACACCGATACTAACAACAATAAAAGAAAATGCAGATCCCCTTGTCTAGCTTGTTCTATAGTGTGACCGATGGCTTGGGGAAATTCTGCAACAATTCCGGCAAAAATTATAATAGAAATACCATTACCAATACCACGTTCTGTGATCTGTTCACCTAACCACATCAAAAATACCGTTCCGGTGACAAGACTAATAACCGCAGTAAAATAAAAAACAAAGCCCGGTTGCACAACCAAACCCTGCATGCCGGGCATATTGGGTAGGCCCGTTGCAATACCAATTGATTGGAATATACCCAATATCAGTGTGCCATAACGCGTATATTGACTTATTTTACGCCGACCTGCTTCACCCTCTTTCTTTATTTCTGCCAGCGTGGGATGAACAACAGTCAATAACTGAATAATAATTGACGCGGATATATATGGCATAATGCCCAAAGCAAAAATAGAGGCACGGCTAAGGGCACCACCAGAGAACATATTAAACATTTCAATAATTGTGCCCCTTTGCTGTTCAAGCAATTTAGCAAGCACAGTGGCATCAATACCAGGAATTGGAATAAAAGAACCAATACGAAAAACGATTAGGGCGCCTATAACAAAAAAAAGTCTGCGCTTCAGCTCACCCAATCCACTTTTAGCGCTTTGAAATTCCAATCCCGGTTGTCTGGCCATTAACTGATTTATTCCTCGATTTTCCCACCAGCAGACTCAATCGCAATACGAGCACCCTTAGTAACCCGTAGACCACGAAGAATAACTGCGCGAGAGATCTCACCAGACAGTATAATTTTTGCAAATTCAATCTGAATCCCAACAATATTAGCGCCTTTTAGCGTATTGAGATCAATGACATCATCTTTTACCCTAGCCAGCTCAGACAAACGAACTTCAGCCGTAACCATAGCCTTACGTGAAGTAAAGCCAAACTTTGGTAAGCGGCGATACAGAGGCATTTGACCGCCCTCAAAACCACGACGCACACCACCGCCAGAGCGGGATTTTTGACCTTTGTGACCACGACCGCCAGTTTTACCTAAACCAGAACCAATACCTCGACCTCGACGTTTTGGTGCATGTCTGGATTGTTCAGCTGGAGACAGAGTATTCAAACGCATCTGTTACTCCTCAATCTTAACCATATAGGAAACCAAATTAAACATACCACGTACGGCAGGCGTATCTTCCCGCTCTACTGTATGGCCAATACGACGCAGACCTAATCCAGCCAAAGTTGCCTTATGTTTTGGCAAGCGGCCGATAGAACTACGGATTTGAGTAATTTTAATCGTTTTTGCCATAACTATTTTCACCCTAGAATTTCTTCAACGGATTTACCACGTTTGGCAGCAACCATTTCGGGAGACCTCATATTTTCCAAAGCATCAACGGTAGCATGAACCACATTAATCGGATTAGTAGAACCGTACGTCTTAGCCAAGACGTTATGAACACCTGCCACTTCCAGCACAGCTCTCATCGCACCACCTGCAATAATACCCGTACCTTCAGAAGCAGGTTGCATGAATACACGAGAACCTGTATGTGTTCCTTTAACGGGATGCTGCAGAGTACCGTTGTTTAATATGATACTCATCATATTGCGCCGGGCTTTTTCCATTGCTTTTTGAATGGCTGCTGGAACTTCACGCGCTTTACCATAGCCAAAACCAACGCGACCATTACCATCGCCGACTACTGTCAATGCGGTAAAACTGAAAATTCGACCACCCTTTACAGTCTTGGATACTCGATTTACTGCAATCAATTTTTCTTGCAGTTCGCCCGCTTGCTTTTCAACGTGAGCCATTTAACGCTTACCTCTTAGAACTGAAGACCAGCTTCACGGGCTGCATCTGCCAGTGCCTGGATTCTACCATGATATTGAAAACCTGAACGGTCAAAGGAGACCCCTTTAATGCCTTTTTCCAACGCACGCTCAGCAATTGCTTTGCCGACAACCGCTGCCGCATCTTTATTACCAGAATATTTTAGTTTTTCACCGAGAGACTTCTCTACAGTTGAGGCAGCCACCAGCACTTCAGCACCGCCAGGTGCTATAACCTGTGCATAAATATGCCGTGGCGTACGATGTACTACTAAACGAATCGTGCCCAATTCTTTAAGTTTGCGTCTTGTGCGAGTTGCACGGCGGATACGCGCTGCTTTCTTATCCATGGCGTTATCTTATTTTTTCTTAGTCTCTTTAATACGCACGACCTTATCGGCGTGACGGATACCCTTGCCTTTATATGGCTCAGGACGACGGTAGGCACATAAATCTGCTGCAACCTGACCGATGACCTGCTTATCAGGACCTTTCAATATAATTTCGGTTTGCGTCGGACATTCAGCAGTCACATTTGGTGGTAGTTTATGGTTAATAGGATGAGAAAATCCTAAAGACAGATTTACCATATTCTCTTTCATCGTAGCACGATAACCTACACCCACCAATTGAAGCTTCTTCGTGAAGCCCTCAGTGACACCAATAACCATTGAGTTAATCAATGAACGCGTAGTTCCAGCTTGAACCCATCCATCTACGGCACTTTGACGCGGAGAAAAAACAAGCAAACTTTCTTTCTGTTTAACTTCGACATCACGGTGAACCGTACGCGTCAGACTACCGTTTTTACCTTTAATTGAAATAACCTGACCATCGAGCTTAACCTCAACATCGCCAGGGATAAGAACAGGTGCTTTTGCAACACGAGACATTTTTCCTCCTGGATTTAAGCTACGTAGCAAATAATCTCGCCACCAAGACCGGCATGGCGAGCCGCACGATCAGTCATCACACCTTTAGAGGTAGAAACAACCGCGATACCCAAACCGGCCATCACCTTAGGTAACTCATCTTTTTTCTTGTAGATGCGCAAACCTGGACGGCTAATACGTTGAATACTTTCTACCACTGCTTTACCTTGAAAATACTTTAGTATTAATCCCAGAACAGGCTTAACATCACCTTCTACAGTAAAGTTTTCGATATAACCCTCTTCCTTTAATACATTAGCAATTGCTACTTTCAGCCTGGAAGAAGGCATGGTAACCATAACCTTATTTGCGGCCTGACCGTTACGAATACGGGTCAGCATATCCGCAATGGGATCCTGCATGCTCATCTGTCTTTAACTCCGTGATTCAATTTGGTGAAAAATCACCAACTCGCCTTTTTAAGACCCGGTATCTCACCGCGCATAGCGGCTTCACGAACTTTAATACGGCTCAACCCAAATTTTCGCAAGAATGCATGTGGCCGACCAGTCTGACGACAGCGATTGCGCTGACGAGATGGGCTGGAATCACGCGGCAGAGTCTGCAATTTGAGAACCGCATTCCAGCGATCTTCACTGGATGAGTTCACATTAGAAATAATAGCTCTCAGTCCTTCACGTTTGGCACGAAATTTTTCAGCCAATTTTGCGCGAACAACTTCACGAGCTTTCATTGATTGCTTAGCCATTCAGTAATCCTATCTTCATTTGCGGAATGGGAAATTAAAAGCAGCTAATAATGCACGGCCTTCATCATCGGATTGCGCAGAAGTGGTAATGGTAATATCCAAACCACGTACACGATCAACCTTGTCATAGTCGATTTCCGGAAAAATGATCTGCTCACGCACTCCCATGCTATAGTTACCCTGACCATCAAACGATTTAGCAGACAGACCACGGAAGTCGCGGATGCGTGGTACAGCAATAATGATTAGGCGCTCAAAAAACTCCCACATACGTTCGCCACGCAGGGTTACTTTACAACCAATTGGATAACCCTGACGAATTTTGAAGCCAGCAACAGACTTGCGTGCTTTTGTAATCAAAGGTTTTTGCCCGGAGATCGCTGCTAAATTTGCAGCAGCATTATCAAGCAATTTTTTATCCGCAGTCGCTTCTCCCACCCCCATGTTCAGGGTAATTTTTTCAATTTTAGGGACTTGCATGACAGAATTGTAACCGAACTGAGACATCAGTTGTTTGATCACTTTCTCCCTGTAGTAATCATGCAGTTTCGCCATCATATTACTCCAAATATTACTTAATAATTTCGTTATTTGATTTGAAAAAACGCACTTTCTTCCCCTGCTCAAACCTAAAACCGACACGATCAGCCTTGCCGGTTGTCACGTTGAACAAAGCCACGTTAGAAATCGCAATAGCAGCTTCTTTTTCAATAATGCCACCCGGCTTATTCATGGCAGGAACCGGTTTCTGATGTTTTTTAACTAAGTTGATACCTTCAACAATCACAGTACCTGAAGATAGAACATGTTTTACTTTACCGCGCTTACCCTTATTTTTACCGGTTAACACTATTACTTCATCATCGCGACGAATTCTTGCTGCCATGGTTTATTCCTTAAAGTACTTCTGGTGCCAGCGAAATAATTTTCATGAATTTTTCACTACGCAGTTCACGGGTTACTGGGCCAAAAATACGTGTACCGATCGGTTGCTCATTACCATTATTTAAAATAACACAGGCATTACCATCAAAGCGAATGACAGAACCATCAGGACGACGCACACCCTTTCTGGTACGCACCACTACTGCTTTCAATACATCCCCTTTTTTTACCTTACCACGAGGAATGGCTTCTTTAATGGTAATTTTGATGATATCGCCAACACCTGCGTAACGGCGGTGAGAACCACCCAGAACCTTGATACACATTACGCGACGTGCACCAGAATTATCGGCCACATTCAGCATAGTCTGTTCCTGGATCATGTTAGTACTCCGCTAATACCAATTATTGTTATCATTAGGCTTTCAACTAACCCATTAAATATTCTAAAAACTTCAGTACACAACATTGTAACACTGCCGCTTCAAATATAGGTAGAAAAAATAAAAAATCTATTCTATACAAGTCATGAGTTGGTAATCATGCCTGAACCGCTTTCTCTACAATACGCACTAATGTCCAGAATTTAGTCTTGGACAATGGACGGCATTCACGTACTTCCACAACATCACCGATATTGCATTCGTTTTTTTCATCATGTACATGCAGTTTGGTTGTACGTGTTATATATTTTCCATAAATGGGATGTTTAATTTTGCGTTCAAGAGCAACAACAATGGATTTCTCCATTTTGTCGCTTGTTACACGGCCCTGCAGAGTACGAACTTTATTATCAGCCATCATATATTCACTTTTTCAGTCAATAACGTTTTAACACGTGCAATATTACGACGCACCTGTCTTAATAAATGCGTTTGTTGCAGTCGACCCGTTGCCGCTTGCATACGTAAATTAAATTGCTCACGCAACAGGCTGAATAACTCAGCATTCAGTTCTTCACTGTTTTTTTTACGCAGCTCTTGTGTTTTCATCACATTACCGTTTTGGTTACAAAGGTGGTTTTAACCGGCAACTTGGCAGCAGCCAGAGTGAAAGCTTCGCGAGCCACTTCTTCGGATACACCATCCATTTCGTACAGGACTTTTCCTGGTTGGATCAAGGCAACCCAGTATTCTACATTACCCTTACCTTTACCCATACGGACTTCAAGCGGTTTCTCAGTGATTGGTTTGTCCGGGAAAATACGTATCCAAATTTTTCCTTGACGCTTAACAGCACGAGTCATAGCACGACGGGCAGCTTCTATTTGACGAGCCGTCAGGCGACAACGACCAACAGCTTTCAGACCAAAAGTACCGAAACTGATATCCGTACCAACAGCAAGACCACGGTTACGTCCCTTCTGCATTTTACGGAATTTTGTACGCTTTGGTTGCAACATCAGTGATTCTCCTTACTTACGGCCTTTACGTTGCTGCTTTTTAGGTTGTATAACCGGTTTTTCTGGTTGTTCAATAATAACCATACCACCCAGAATTTCACCTTTAAAGATCCAGACCTTCACACCAATAACGCCATAAGTGGTATGTGCTTCAGAAGTATTGTAATCGATGTCTGCACGCAAAGTATGTAACGGCACACGGCCTTCACGGTACCATTCAGTACGCGCAATTTCAGCACCACCAAGACGACCACTGACCTCCACTTTAATACCTTTGGCACCAAGACGCATTGCGTTCTGTACTGCACGTTTCATGGCACGACGGAACATAACACGACGTTCCAGTTGTGAAGTAATACTATCAGCGACCAATTTTGCATCAAGTTCAGGTTTGCGCACTTCGGCAATATTGATTTGCGCTGGAACGCCTGCAATATTTGCCACTACTTGGCGTAGCTTTTCGACGTCTTCCCCTTTTTTACCAATTACGATGCCTGGACGAGCAGTGTGAACAGTAACACGGATACTTTTCGCCGGACGCTCAATAACGATACGAGAAACAGACGCTTTCGATAATTCCTTATTAAGGAATTGGCGGACTCTAAAATCACTGTCCAGATTATCAGCGAATTCTTTCGTATTCGCATACCAAGTAGAGTTCCAAGGTTTTACGATACCTAGTCGAATACCATTAGGATGTACTTTTTGACCCATTGCCAGTCTCCAAAGTTTCAGCGATCTGACACAACCACAGTAATGTGGCTGGTGCGTTTCAGGATACGATCTGCACGACCCTTAGCCCGTGGCATCATACGTTTCATGCTCGGGCCCTCGTCGACAAAAATTTTCCTGACTTTCAGATCATCTATGTCAGCACCATCATTATGTTCTGCATTAGCAATAGCAGACTCTAATACCTTTTTAACCAAACGGGCTGCTTTTTTATTGGTATAGGTCAGAGTTTCCAGAGCCTGTGATACTTTATTACCACGAATTAAGTCAACCACGAGGCGAACTTTCTGTGCAGAAGAACGAGCGTGGCGATGTTTAGCGATAGTTTCCATCTCTTTCCTCTGGTTTAACGTTTCTTGGTCTTTTTATCGGCTGCATGACCGCGATAAGTACGAGTATGTGCAAATTCACCCAGTTTATGACCAACCATTTCATCAGAAACGAACACAGGAACGTGCTGACGACCATTATGGACAGCGATGGTGAAACCGATCATGGTTGGAAAGATCGTTGAACGACGGGACCAAGTCTTAATAGGCTTTTTGTCTCCGCTTCCCACCGCTTTCTTTACCTTCTTCAACAAGTGCAGGTCAATAAATGGACCTTTCTTGAGAGAACGTGGCATGGTTTATCCTCTAAATATTATTTTTTACTACGGCGACGCACGATAAATTTATCCGTACGTTTGTTGCTGCGGGTCTTTTTACCTTTGGTTTGAACGCCCCACGGGGTTACCGGATGCTTACCAAAGTTACGACCTTCACCACCACCGTGTGGATGATCGACTGGGTTCATCGCCGTACCGCGCACGGTCGGGCGAATACCACGCCAACGACTGGCACCTGCTTTGCCCAAGACTCGCAACATATGTTCAGTATTGCCAACTTCGCCTAAAGTAGCACGACAGTCAGACTGAATTTTGCGCATCTCACCGGAACGCAGACGCAGTGTAACGTAGGAACCTTCACGGGCAATTATTTGAACGTAGGCACCAGCAGAACGAGCCATTTGGCCACCTTTACCGGGCTTCATTTCAACATTATGCACTGTTGAACCCACTGGAATATTACGCATGGGTAACGTGTTACCTGCCTTAATTGCAGCATCGGCTCCAGACTGAACCTGATCACCCGCTTTCAGGCCCTTGGGGGCTAGAATATAACGACGTTCACCATCTTTGTACAAAACTAACGCAATGTTTGCAGAACGGTTAGGGTCGTATTCCAGACGCTCGATGACAGCAGGGATACCATCTTTGTTACGTTTAAAATCAATCAGACGATAGCGTTGCTTATGGCCACCACCGATATGGCGGGTGGTGATACGACCATTATTATTACGTCCACCGCTTTTACTGAGTTTTTCGAGCAATGGTGCATAAGGCGCCCCTTTGTATAACTCAGGATTGACCACTTTGACAACATGACGGCGACCCGGAGACGTCGGTTTACATTTAACAATTGCCACTGTTTTATTCCTCCGACCTTATTCAGCGCCGCCCATGAAATCCAGATTCTGACCTTCTTTCAGGGTAACATACGCTTTTTTCCAATCGCTACGACGACCAACATGTTGGCCCTGACGCTTCATTTTACCTTTAACTCGCAATGTGTTCACATCTTTAACTTGCACTTCAAACAGTTTTTGCACTGCGGCTTTAATTTCTGCCTTTGTTGCGTCTTTAGCCACCTTGAGAACGACGGTATTATTTTTTTCCATCGCTATTGATGCCTTCTCAGAGACATGTGGTGCCTGCAGTATTTTGAGTAAACGTTCTTCATGAGCCAAAATCATGCCAGCATCTCCTCAATTTGTTTAATAGCACTTGCGGTCATGACGACTTTGTCGAAGGCTATCAAGCTAACGGGATCAATGCCTGATGCATCACGAACATCGACCTTATACAAATTACGTGCAGCAAGGAACAAATTTTTGTCAACTTCACCCGTCACGATAAGCACGTCTTCCAAGGACATCTCTTTGAGCTTTTGTACCAGCAATTTAGTTTTGGGTGTATCAACAGAAAATTTTTCAACAATAATCAAACGATCCTGACGTACCAATTCAGACAAAATACTCTTCAACGCACCGCGATACATTTTTTTATTGACTTTCAGACTATGGTCCTGAGGTTTTGCAGCAAAGGTAACACCACCTGAACGCCAAATCGGACTCTTGACAGAACCTGCACGGGCACGGCCAGTTCCTTTTTGACGCCACGGTTTTTTACCTGAACCTGCTACTTCAGCACGGGTTTTCTGAGCGCGTGTCCCTTGACGGGCACCTGCTGCGTAAGCGACAACAACCTGATGTACAAGCGCTTCATTAAAATCACGCCCGAAGGTAGTTTCGGAAACAGTCAGTACGCCTTGTGCGTCTTTTATTACCAATTCCATTCCGATCTCCTTGACGTCACGCCTTGACAGCGGGTTTAACGATCAGGTTACTACCAGTAGCTCCCGGAACTGCACCCTTAATCAACATCAGGTTGCGCTCAGTATCAATACGTACTACATCCAGACTTTGCACAGTAACACGTGCGTCCCCCAAATGACCTGCCATTTTTTTACCTTTAAAAACCTTGCCCGGAGTCTGGTTTTGACCGATAGAACCGGGGACACGATGAGACAACGAATTACCGTGGCTTGCATCTTGGGTGCGGAAATTCCAGCGTTTTACCGTACCAGCGAATCCTTTACCTTTGGATCTTCCTGTTACATCTACCTTCTTGGTGCCAACGAAGATATCAACATTAATTTCCTGGCCAACCGTGAACTCGGTACCTTCCGGAAGACGGAATTCCCACAAACCACGACCAGCTTCAACACCTGCTTTAGCAAAATGCCCTGCTTGAGGTTTGGTGATTCGACTTGCTTTTTTAGAACCGGTCGTTACCTGAATGGCACAATACCCATCACGCGCCAGATTCTTTACTTGGGTCACGCGGTTCGCTTGAACTTCGATAACGGTTACTGGGATCGATACGCCATCTTCAGTAAAAATACGCGTCATACCCACTTTTTTACCGACTAAACCAATCATTGTTTCAACCTCTCAATTGTTCAATGACATTAACCCAGACTGATCTGCACATCTACACCTGCAGCCAGATCCAGACGCATCAAAGCATCAACGGTTTTCTCGGTTGGCTCAACAATATCAACCAAACGCTGGTGAGTACGAATTTCATATTGATCACGCGCATCTTTGTTGACATGCGGAGATATAAGCACGGTAAAACGTTCTTTGCGCGTTGGTAGCGGGATAGGCCCGCGCACCTGTGCTCCCGTGCGTTTCGCGGTTTCAACAATTTCCGCAGTGGATTGATCGATCAATCGATGATCAAATGCTTTCAGACGGATACGGATCCTTTGGTTCTGCATGAGACCAGAGCTCCAATTATTTTATGTTCGTATAATTAAAACAAAAAAACAGCATCTCTTTCCCATTATCTATCCATGGGGAGCGCAATCATTTGGTACATAATCCCCCTATCGGGGATATTGTTCGATTCTCTATAAAATCCTAACTACAGATTATCTTCAACCTGAGTTGGCGAGTACCGAGTTAAGCCCGCGCATTATACGTCAATTGAAACAAGAAGCAAGCCTGTATGGCTAGATTTCAGGACGAATAATCACTAAAAAATGTCAGCCTTATTTAATATGCTGACATTCTTTATCAATAACCATATTATTCTAAAATTTTAGCGACGACCCCGGCACCTACCGTACGGCCACCTTCCCGAATGGCAAATCGCAGACCTTCATCCATCGCAATCGGGTTAATCAGTGTCACCGTTATTTTTATGTTATCACCC
>JACCDN010852706.1_pt1 | contig 62921 bp, 58 predicted proteins | sample 7441691 | NCBI WGS metagenome assembly JACCDN01 (sample SAMN15323439, study PRJNA562643) | freshwater metagenome | isolation source: river surface water | place: USA:Blue River Watershed | collected 2017-08-16 | reverse complement strand
TTGGCATGCTTGTCATAGCCTAAGTGATGCGTAAGTTCGCCGGATAACGCGGCCTCTAAACCTCTCCGCTTTAACTGTTTAAAAAATTCCGTAAAGTCTTCTTGTGTTTTACATGTCTTGGCTATTGCTTGAGCCAATTCATCTATATCATGAGTCATAGTTTTTCTCTGCATCTATGCCTATCTGAAAATAGGCAGATTATACACTATGACTAATTACACAAAATTATTTACAGACCCATGCTGAAATATCCTTGCTACGTTACACATGAAGTGTCCTTGATGCTAAGTTGTCTATATGTCACTGCGTACTATTCAAATAAGCTTTCAAAGCTTGTTGATCTTGCTTGTCAATAGTCAAACCCAATTGAGTCCGGCGCCATAAAATATCTTCGGCAGTTTGAGCCCATTCGGTTTGGCAGAGAAAATCTACTTCTTGCTGCCGCAAAATCGGCCCAAACGCCCGGCCTAAACCAGTTTCTTGGGTACAGTTTTGTAATAAGATTTCTGTTCTACAGCCATAATGGTAGAGATAATGCTGCAGAATGGCAGGTTCTAACCAAGCATAGTGTTTCTGCGCGTATTGAACATAATCCGCGAAAGATCTGTTTTCCCATACGCCGCCTGGTAATGGTGTGACATGCGTAGTGGTTGGCGCTAAATTCGGAAAAACTGGTTTTAGGCTATCAAGGACTTGAGCAGCCAAACGGCGGTAAGTGGTGAGTTTACCGCTTATAATAGTGACCATAGGGGATGGTTGAGCATGAAACTCAAAGCTAAAATCACGACTCAATTGCGATGGACCGCGTTTTGGATTGGCGGGCAGGGCGCGAATGCCAGACCAGGTTGTCGTAATTTTGGTTATGGCGTGCTGGAAATAATGGTGAATAATGTCTTTTAAATACTGGATTTCTTCAGGACTAATGCTGGGATTGGGCTCTGTTTTGGACAGTAAAATATCCGTGGTGCCAATAAGGTGCTGACCTTGGTATGGGATGACAAAAATGATGCGTTTATCCTGAGCTTGTAATAAATAGGCATGTTGCCCAGCATAAAATGCAGGCACCACAATATGACTACCTTTTACATACGATATGGTTTGATCTAAGGGTTGATGACAGGTTTGCGCGATTTGACTGGCCCACGGACCTGCCGCATTGATGATGGCTTTGGTTGAGATCTGAATGGCTTCTCCCTCTTTGGGTTGCAAGGTGATTTGCCAATGCTTATCTTGTGACGTGGCTTGAATAAATTGGGTGCGTGGCAAGATGGTTGCGCCATGTGCCTGAGCTAGTAAAGCTACGTTGAGAGTGAGACGCGCATCATGAGTTTGCGCATCATAAAATAAAAATCCTTTATTGATATCTTGCTGCAAGGGTGTGAAGTAGGTTGCATCTTTTTTTCTAGATAAAGATTTGCTATTCGGTAGGAGATTCGTGCGCGACAAATGATCATATAAAAACAACCCACAACGCAATAACCAAGCAGGCCGTAATCCGGAACGATAGGGTAGGACAAAGGCAAGCGTGTGAATTAAATGGGGTGCTATGTTCATCAAAATGCGTTGTTCTTCTAGTGCATGATGCACTAAGCGGAATTGGTATTGTTCTAAATAACGCAAACCCCCATGAATTAATTGACTACTTTTGGAGGAGGTGTGCGCGGCCAAATCGTCTTGTTCGCAGAGCAGAACTGACAGACCACGCAGTGCTGCATCGGCAGCGCATCCACAACCGTTGATGCCGCCACCGATGACAACAAGATCATACAACATCGCGCTGCTTTTCTCCTGTATATAATTGACGTGGTCGACCAATTTTGGTGGGTCCTGCTGTCATTTCTAACCAATGTGACATCCATCCGACGGTTCTGGCCAAAGCAAAGATCACCGTAAACATATTAGTTGGAATGCCAATGGCGCTTAAGGTGAGGCCTGAGTAAAAGTCGACGTTGGGATATAATTTCTTCTCAATAAAATAATCGTCTTCTAAAGCAATGCGTTCTAATTCCATGGCAAGCTTGAATAAAGGCTCATCTTTTGCACCAACCGCATTTAAGACTTCATGACAGGTTTTACGCATCACCAATGCTCTGGGATCATAGCTTTTGTAGACGCGATGACCAAAACCCATCAAGCGGAAGGAGTCATTTTTATCTTTCGCGCGTTTGAGGTATTCATTAATTCTACTGATATCTCCAATTTCTTTGAGCATATTCAAACAGGCTTCATTGGCGCCGCCATGAGCCGGTCCCCATAAAGCACCAATGCCTGCAGAAATACAGGCAAAGGGATTCGCACCCGTAGAACCGGCCAAACGCACCGTAGAGGTCGAGGCGTTTTGTTCATGGTCCGCGTGTAAAATGAAGATCGTATCCATGGCTTTTACCAATACGGGATTGGGTGTGGTGCTTTCAGAGGGTGTTCCGAACATCATATGCAAAAAGTTTTCGGTATAGGACATTTTGTTTTGTGGATACATATAGGGCATGCCGATTGAGTATTTGTAACTCATAGCTGCTAATGTCGGTATTTTTGCGATCAATCGAATAGCGGATGTGTAACGGTCGCGTTGATTCGTCAGGTCGATGGAGTCATGATAAAACGCCGACAATGCACCTACGATCCCAACCATGATGGCCATAGGGTGTGCATCACGGCGAAAGCCATTTAAAAACTGGTACATTTGTTGATGAACCATTGTATGATTGTTGATAAGCTGGCGAAACGAAGTTTGCTCTGCTTTTTGGGGTAACTCTCCATTGAGAAGGAGATAGCAGATGTCTAAAAAAGTTTTTTTCTCTGCCAATTGATCGATAGGATATCCACGATATAACAATATCCCATTATCTCCATCGATATACGTGATTTTCGATTCGCAGGACGCGGTCGACATAAAGCCAGGATCAAAGGTAAAAGCACCATGGTCGCCTAGTTTAGCAATATCAAGCACAGGATTGCCTAAAGTAGGTTGATACATAGGTAAATCAATGGGGCCCTGTCCTGGAATAGTTAATGTGGCCGACTCGGGTTTCATAAAGATCCTTTTATAAAGCATGCGAACGCTAATCTTACCTAAATTTTCCAGTCGAATCCACAATCCTGCTATGGAAAAGTAATGATAATCTGTCCTCTTATTTGGAGATATGATACACTTCGGCTTAAGTAAAGGTACCATTTTTTAAGAGGCAGCAGCTCCAATGGCTTATTCCGCAAAAGAGATCATACCGGTCAATATTGAAGATGAATTAAAACAATCCTATTTAGACTATGCAATGAGTGTCATCGTTGGCCGTGCTTTGCCGGATGTGCGAGATGGTCTGAAGCCTGTGCATCGGCGCGTATTATATGCGATGAGTGAATTGGGGAATGATTGGTCTAAACCGTATAAAAAATCAGCGCGCGTGGTCGGGGATGTGATCGGTAAATATCACCCTCATGGTGACACAGCGGTTTACGATACCATCGTACGGATGGCGCAAAATTTTTCAATGCGATATATGTTGGTGGATGGTCAAGGAAACTTTGGTTCGGTAGACGGAGATTCTCCTGCGGCTATGCGATATACCGAAATCAGAATGTCGAAATTGGCGCATACATTATTAGCTGATTTGGATAAAGAAACTGTAGATTTTGCACCCAATTATGATGAAACAGAATTTGCACCTGTAGTATTGCCAACGCGTATTCCTAATTTGCTGATCAATGGTTCCTCTGGGATTGCAGTCGGTATGGCTACGAATATCCCACCTCATAATTTAACCGAAATCTTAGATGCGACGCTGGGATTGATTGCCAATCCAGATTTGACGATTGAAGAACTCATGAATTTTGTACCTGGCCCGGATTTTCCGACGGCAGGTATTATTAATGGCCGTGCGGGCATTGTGGAAGCATATCGCACTGGTCGTGGACGTATTTCTATTCGTGCGAAAACTGAAATTGAAAGCGATGGGCAAAAGCATGCGATTATCATCAATGAATTGCCTTATCAAGTGAATAAAGCACGTTTAGTGGAAAAGATTGCAGAATTGGTTCGTGACAAAAAAATCGAAGGCATTTCTGGTCTACGCGATGAGTCGGATCGCCAAGGGATGCGGGTGGTCATTGAATTAAAGCGCGGAGAAATTGCCGAAGTGATTCTGAATAATCTGTATGCGCACACGCAAATGCAGGTTGTGTTTGGGATTAATATGGTTGCGTTGGTTGATAAACAACCCAGGACTTTAAACCTCAAGCAAATATTAGAATATTTTCTGAAGCACCGCCGCGAAGTGGTGACTCGTCGTTGTATTTTTGAGTTAAAGAAAGCGCGTAATCGTGCACATGTTTTGGAAGGGCTTGGCATTGCGTTAGCCAATATTGATGAAATGATTACGCTGATTAAGCAGGCGAATTCACCGCAGGTCGCAAAAGAAAAATTAATGGCATGTGCTTGGCAGCCAGGTTTGGTGAAAAGCATGTTGGAAAAAGTGGGCGACGATATTTGTCGTGTCGATGATTTACCGCAACAGTATGGTTTGACGGACGATGGGTATCGGCTATCTCCCGAACAAGCACAAGCCATTCTTGATTTGCGCTTGCATCGTTTGACTGCTTTAGAACAAGATAAAATTTTGAATGAATACGAAGGTTTGTTGGCCGTGATTGTGGATCTTCTGGATATTTTGGGTTCGCCAGAGCGTTTGATGAAAGTGATTTGCGATGAGATTTTGGAAGTCAAAGCGCAATTTGGCGATGTGCGTCGCACCGAAATTATGGCGTCCAGAGAAGATTTAACTACTGCGGATCTGATTACCGAAGAAGATGTGGTGGTCACGTTGTCACATCAAGGCTATGTGAAGTACCAACCGATTTCCATGTATCAAGCGCAGCGTCGCGGTGGTAAAGGAAAATCTGCTACCAATGTAAAAGAAGAAGATTTTATTGATAAATTAGTGATAGCAAGTACGCATGATACGCTGATGTGTTTTTCCAATCATGGTAAATTATATTGGTTAAAAGCTTATGAGTTACCGTTGGCGAGCAGGATTTCTCGTGGTAAACCGATTATTAATATTTTGCCTTTGGCCGAAAATGAATCGATTAATGCTATGTTGCCGGTTCGAGAATACGAAGAGGACAAATTTGTATTCATGGCAACCAAATATGGTACCGTGAAAAAAGTACCGTTACCGGCGTTTTCTCGTCCACGTAGCTCAGGTATTATTGCGATCGATTTAGATGACAATGATCGCTTAGTCGGTGTGGATATTACAGATGGCTCCAAAGACATTATGTTGTTTTCGGATGCAGGTAAAGTCATTCGTTTTGATGAGAAATTAATTCGTCCAATGGGTAGAACGGCGCGCGGTGTGCGAGGTATTCGTTTAACGGACAGTCAATCAGTGATTTCTTTGGTGGTTGCAAAAACAACCGGTACTATTTTAACTGCGACTGAATTGGGATATGGTAAACGTACTGATATCGAAGAATATCGCATTACGGGCCGTGGTGGTCAGGGTGTGATTTCTATTCAAGTGAATGAACGCAATGGCGCGGTTGTGCGGGCTATTCAAGTGGATGATGTTGATGAAGCGATGCTGATTACAGATCAGGGTACGTTGGTTCGTTTTAGAGTGAGTGATCTATCTATTATTGGGCGAAATACGCAAGGCGTGCGTTTGATCAATGTTGCGTCGGGTGAGCGTGTTGTCGGGATGCAACGAATTGAGGATATTCAAGATGTCCCAGAATCAGAATCAGAGTCAGAATCAGAGTCAGAAGAAGAAAGCAACGACGATTTATAATTTTGGTGCCGGTCCGGCTATGATGCCGGAACCGGTGATGCAGGCGGTGCATGCAGAATGGTTTGATTGGCAAAATCAAGGCATGTCAGTGGTAGAAATTGGCCACCGTACCCCAGCATTTATGGCTATGTTGAGCGATGCGGAAAAGAGTTTACGAGAATTGCTCACGATCCCAGATTCTTATCATGTGCTGTTTTTAGGCGGCGCTGCTCGGACTCATTTTGCTTTGGTGCCCATCAATCTATTAGCTCAGCATCAACGTGGGGGCTATTTGGTGTCTGGGATTTGGTCACAGATGGCTTTTGAGGAGGCGCAACGCATCAAATCTGCCTATTGTATTGCGACTGCGTCTGCAGAAGGATTTACGCGGGCTCCCAGTCCGTTGCAGTGGCAGCTCCAAGATAATACGGCCTATGTGTATTATGCCTCGAATGAAACGGTCAATGGCGTTCGATTTCCAGAGGTCCCTAAACTCGGACAGCATTTACCTTTGGTGGCGGATATGACGTCTAGTTTGTTATCAGAGCCATTAGATATCAGTGACTATGGATTAATTTTTGCGGGTTCACAAAAAAATATTGCACCAGCAGGTATGACTGTGGTTATTGTCCGTGCTGATTTATTAGAACATCTCCCGGAACTACCTATTCCAACTATGATGGATTATCGAGTCCATGCGACCCATCATTCTTTGTATGCAACGCCTCCGGCTTTCAATTGCTACATGGCATATAAAATGTTTCAATGGTTGCAAGCGGAAGGGGGTGTGACTGTGATGCACCAGAGAAATTTACAAAAATCCGGTAAAGTCTATGATTACATTGATGCCTCGTCTTTTTATGAGTGTAAAGTGGAGCAGGGGAGTCGCTCTGTCATGAATGTCTGCTTTTTTCTCCCCAGTCCAGAATTGGACGCAGCTTTTTTAGTGCAAGCTGAACAAGCCGGTTTATATGCCCTCAAAGGACATAAATTGGTAGGCGGTATCCGTGCCAGCCTCTATAATGCTATGCCCATGGAAGGGGTTGATACATTATTAAATTTTATGACCGACTTTGCTAAGGCCCATCAGTGATGACTCCATTCGTGACCCCTCCCGTGATTACTTTGGACGGCCCCAGTGGGACTGGCAAAGGAACTTTATGCCATCAAATGGCTAAAATCTTGAATTGGCATGTGTTGGATAGCGGTGCGATTTATCGAGCATTTGCGGTGTCAGTACTCCAAGATTTGGCGCATTATCCCCATTCCTCTGAGCGTTTAGTGACCTTGGCCCAAACTTTACCGTTGAGTTTTTCCTTGGATGATCCTGATCACCAACGCGTTTTCTTGGCAACTCAAGATATCACCGATATCATTCGCACGGAGCAGGTTGGCCAAGAGGCGTCGCGTCTCGCTGCCGTGTCGGAAGTACGCGCTGCATTACTCGAACGTCAGCGCGAGTTTGCGCAATGGCCAGGCTTGGTCACGGACGGACGAGATATGGGGACGGTTGTGTTTCCCAAAGCAAATTTAAAAGTTTATTTGTATGCATCAGCAGAAGAACGAGCAAAGCGACGTTATTTGCAATTAATTGGTCGGGGTATTGAGGCTGATTTGCAGCAAGTGATTGCAGAATTGGCTGTTCGCGACGCGCGGGATATGGCCCGCCAGTCTGCACCGCTGATGCCAGCAGTAGACGCCGTACAGCTCGACACAACTGGCTTAACCATTGTACAAGTCTTAGAAAGTATATTACAATTGTCCGCGGAGCGGGGATTGTATCATTTTCGTCCCTAGGGGAAATCAAATCTGAATCCGTCATCCCGAACTTCGGGAGATGTCTCGCGATGATCGACATGACGTGTACAAGCTTTGATTTCATTGTTTTAACTAACCTAATTGTTTTCAATTTGTAAGTTTTGATAACAATATTGCGAGTTTATTATTATGTCAGTAGAAAATTTCAAAGACCTTTTCGAAAAAAGTATTAAGGGTGTGCAGTTTTATCCAGGTGCAATTATTCCGGCCAAAGTCACTGGGATTGATGATGATTATGTCACGCTAAACGCAGGCCTGAAATCCGACGGAATTGTTCCTATTGAAGAATTTAAAAGTGTTAATGGCGAATTAGAAGTTAACATTGGGGATATGGTTGAAGTAGCTCTGGATTCTGTAGAAAACGGCTTCGGTGAGACTTTGTTGTCTCGTGAAAAAGCCAAACGTCAAGAATCTTGGCGCAAACTGTCTAAATCTTATGAAAATAACGAGACAGTAACTGGTTTGATTTCCGGTAAAGTGAAAGGTGGTTTCACTGTAGAAATTGGCACAATACGTGCATTTTTACCCGGATCGCTAGTTGATGTGCGTCCAGTTCGTGATCCTTCTTATTTAGAAGGCAAAGAATTAGAATTTAAAGTTATCAAAATGGACATTAAACGTAATAATATCGTTGTGTCACGCCGTGCTGTGGTCGAAGAAGAAAGCTCTGCTGACAGACAAGCGCTATTAGATTCATTGCATGATGGCCAGCAATTGAATGGGGTAGTCAAAAACCTAACTGATTACGGCGCATTTATTGATTTAGGCGGCATTGATGGTTTGTTGCATATTACTGATATTTCTTGGAAACGTGTGAAACATCCAAGTGAACTATTGACAGTAGGTCAAGAAGTGACGGTAAAAGTGTTGAGTTTCGACAGTGAACGTAACCGTGTGTCATTGGGTATGAAACAACTTGGCAGTGATCCTTGGAGTGATTTGGTTAAACGTCATCCAATTCAAATGCGTCTACAGGGTAAAGTCACTAATATTACTGATTACGGCTGTTTCGTTGAGATTGAAGAAGGCGTCGAAGGTTTGGTCCATATGTCAGAAATGGATTGGACTAATAAGAATGTACATCCTAGTAAAGTAGTTTCTTTGGGCGATATCGTTGATGTCATGGTCTTGGAAATTGACGAAGATCGACGCCGTGTTTCTTTGGGTATGAAGCAATGTGTTGGTAATCCATGGCAAAACTTTGCTCAGAAACACAGCAAAGGTCAAAAAGTAAGTGGAAAAATCCGGTCTATTACTGATTTCGGAGTGTTCATTGGCTTAGATGGTGAGATTGATGGTTTGGTGCATTTGTCAGATATTTCTTGGACAATTCCAGGCGAAGAAGCGGTCAAGCAATACAAAAAAGGTCAAGAGCTAGAAGCAGTGATTTTGGCGATTGACTCAGATCGTGAAAGAATTTCTTTAGGCCTAAAACAATTGGATGAAAGTCAGAGACCTGAAGAATCCGCTGATGCTTACACGAAAGGCGCTGTGGTAACTGGCATAGTATCGTCTGTGGATCCTAAGGTGGTAATGGTAACTTTTGCAGATAATGCAGTGGGTAAAATCAAGGTATCTGATCTATCTTCTGAAAAAGTAGCGGATGCGACTAAGGTTGTTGCGGTTGGCGACGAATTAGAAGCGCTGGTAGTATCTGTAGATCAAAAGACCAAGGTGGTCAATTTGTCTGTCAAAGCCAGAGAAGCCAATGAGCAAGACGAAGCTATGAAAAAATATGCGAAAGGCACTAAGGGTCCAGATATGACGACTTTTGGTGATTTGCTGAAAGAAAAAATGAAAGATAACAATAACGACTAAGCTTACGTTACGGTTAATCTGTAAGATCTACTTAGACCGTGAATACATTTTAAGAGTATTCACGGTTTTTTTATTTCTGGTCCTTAGGTTTTGGTAGGTAGACTTTTTCACTAAGGATAAAAAACTCAGCGTTTAGCACTTCAACTATGGCATAATTCTTAAATCTGGATACAATGGTTCTGAAAGGTATCTGACATCCGGGTTTGGATGAATTGCAAGGATGAACCTATGCGTATTCTGCTTACAGTTTTTTATCTGCTTCTGATTATACTCGGGATCAGTTTTGCGGCGTTGAATGCTGCTTCTGTGCAAGTAAATTTATATTTTATCAAATTGACTTTACCTATTTCCGTCTTAATGGCTGTGATGTTAGGTCTTGGCGTATGCGTGGGTTTTTTATTGTTTTTGGCGCGTTACTGGAGTTTAAAATCAGAGCATCGTAAAATCAGTAATCAATTGAAATTGACAGAACGCGAAATAAAAAACTTAAGATCAATTCCGTTAAAGGACTAACATTAGTGACTTCTGATGATTAATTTATGGCCTCTGTTACTACCAACGGCAGCATGGTCTGGCTGGTGGATTGCTAAACGCAATGTCGATGGGAAAGTAAAAAAATCTGAGAATCAATTGTCTCACGAATATGTTGTGGGCTTGAATTATCTATTGAACGAACAACCTGACAAAGCAGTCGATGTCTTTATTAAATTATTAGAGGTAGACAGCGAAACCGTCGAAACGCATTTGGCCTTAGGCAGTTTATTTCGGCGTCGCGGAGAAGTCGATCGCGCGATTCGAATCCATCAGAATTTGATTGCAAGACCTCAGTTAAGTGATTTTGAACGCAAAGAAGCCTTAATGGCGCTGGGGCAAGACTATATGAGCGCAGGATTGTTTGATCGAGCAGAACGCATTTTCCTGGAAGTGGTCAATATGGCGGGTGATCGGGAAATCAGCAGTTTACGCGGCTTGCTCGCCATTTATCAGCAAGAGAAAGCATGGGAAAAAGCATTAGATGTGATTCAAAAAATTGAACTATGCACAGGTACTTCGATGCATAGTGAAGCGGCCCATTATTTTTGCGAAATTGCAGCGCAAGATTTGAAACAGAATGCGCCTGAGAAAGCATTTCAATCCATTCAACAAGCGCTTAGGGTCGATGCGAATTCGGCGCGAGCCAGCTTGATGTTGGCTAAAATTGAAATGCAAGCTGGTCGCTACAAACAGGCTACACAAGCGCTGAAACGTGTTGCGGAGCAAGATTCAGAGTTTTTGAATGAAATTTTGGAGCCATTGGTATGTTGTCATCGTGAATTAGATACCATGGATGAATGTATGGATTATTTGGAGCAAACCATAGCAGCCCATCCTAGAGCGTCGGTAATTTTTGTAATCGGAGATTATTTGTGTCGGGAAAAATCAGTGGATTTTGCTATTGATTTTGTGGCAAGCCATTTGGGACGGCACCCGTCGATCCGTGGGTTAAATCAATTGATCCAGTGGCATTTAGAGTCGGCCAGTGGAAAGGTGCGGGATAAATTGCAAATGTTGTATGACATCACCTCTAAATTCCTAGAAAATAAACCTATTTACCGCTGTGGTCATTGCGGTTTTAGCGGTAGACTTTTACATTGGCAATGTCCTAGTTGTAAGCTCTGGGGAAAAACTAAGCCTATTCATGGTTTAGAAGGAGATTAGCTGTGTCTCATTCTAAACTGATTGTCGCATTAGATTTTGCGCAGCCCGCCCAGGCATTGTCTTTGATTGAACAATTGAGTCCACAACACTGCGCTTTGAAAATTGGTTCGGAGTTATTTACGCGGTCAGGTCCTAGTTTTGTACAGGATACCATCGGGCGTGGCTTTCGTGTATTTCTTGATTTGAAATTTCATGACATCCCGCATACCGTTGCGAAAGCTTGTCAGGCTGCAGCTGATTTAGGCGTATGGATGTTGACGGTGCATGCCGCAGGCGGAAAAGCGATGTTGGAATCTGCCCGAGAGGCTGTAGAATCTTATGGTGAAAAACGTCCGAAAGTGGTGGCGGTAACAGTATTAACTAGTTTGGCAGACAATGATTTGCTTGTAGTGGGTGTGACAGCAACGTTGCAACAACAGGTCGAAAGGCTTGCAAAATTAACCCAAGAAACGGGTTTAGACGGCGTCGTGTGTTCTGCACGAGAAATTTCTGGTTTAAAAGCTCAATGTGGGCCCCAATTTTTAGCAGTGACGCCGGGTATCCGTTTGCCGGGGGATGCCGTGCATGACCAAGTCAGAGTGATTACACCTCAAGCAGCTCTTGCTGCAGGGAGTGATTATTTGGTAATGGGGCGCTCTATCACGCATGCTGCCGATCCGGCGGCGATTGTGCAAATGTTACAGACTGATGTCTACAAATAATTTTTACGACTGCCCCATTTCCTTTGAGACAAATATAGAAAACAATACTTGTTATCCTGATACTCGACATGACCTACGCTTATGGGCGCTAAGGGGAGCAGAGAAGTATCGCTTGTCCGGCCTGTCATTATTTGAGTTGTTAATCGTCTTGCTGTTACTGTCGCTCCTATTTGCATTTGGCTTACCGTTCACAACCCAGTGGTACCAAAATCAGCTATTTGGAGTGATGCAAAAAGATATCGAGCAGGCTATTGAATATGGCACGCAAGAGAGCCTAATTCTGGGCGAGCCTCTGCGTTTGGTCCCGTTGCACGACAATGATTGGTCAAGTGGATTGGTTTTGCTTAGGGAACGCGATTTTCTGAGTTCACCCCATACCGTGTTGTATGCCTGGCAATGGCGCAGCATGGCCTGGCATGTCGCTTGGCATGGTTTTCTATCTGATTCTTATCTGCGTTTTACGCCAGATCTGCGTCAATTGGCTCTGAATGGTTATTTTTTCATTGAAAATGAGATGCAGCCTGGGGTAAAAATTATGGTTAATAGAGTGGGGCGTGTTCGCCGTCAGCTTGTATTGCAATGAGGTTATATGAAAAACGCAACGATACTTCACAGAAGTATTTCAAATATCTCTTCTGATTTTCGTCGAAATTTACCCTATATTTTATTTACTGCGAATGTATTTCTAGTGATAGCTTTCTATTTTACAATGGCAGGCATGCACGAGGACGGATTGATTTATAGTTCTTTAGCTGCGAACATGAGTCATAACGTGGGTTCTTTGTGGGATCCAAGTTTTTCAGAAGCGCTTTGGCCACACTTTTATGAGCACCCACCGCTGGCTTTTTATTTGCAATCAATCTTTATTCGATTTGTGGGTGATAACCCGAACATTGATAAACTATATTTTTTTATATTAACCCTAATATCATTAGGTCTGCTTCTATTATTCTGGCGGCAAAGATTTCCCCAGGTCCGACTCCATTTCGTGTGGGTGCCTATTTTATTTTGGTTGGCAAATCAAGAAAATTTAGCGGTGGGTTACCATGGAATGGTTGAATCTACATTAATGATTTTTACAACTTTAGCCAGCTATTACATATTAAAGGGTTTATCCTTATCGACAAAGCAAGCTATTTATTATTATAGTTTGGGTTCTTTTTTGATAATGCTTGCTTTTTTTACCAATGGTTGCCAAGCGTTTTTTCCTCTGGTCATTCCCGCTATTTACGCGTTTGTCTTTGATCGTCATCGAAGAGCGGACGTCCTGTGGGGTTGGGTATCGTGGAAACTAGTGAATATAACGTTATTGTTGTCTTTTTTAACTACTATTTTGATAGGAATGGTATTGCTTTATCCACCAGCATTGAATAATACGATTCATTATTTTCAACAACAAGTATTAGCAACGTTGAGTGGGGCAAAGAATGGCGAGCATTTGGTAGGTCTGTTTGGGCATTTTAAAGTGTTGTGGTTTCTTTTCGTTAACTCAACTCCAGCTGCTATTTTTACCACTTATTGGTGTGGGGTTTATTCTAAACAAAATAAGCAACCGATGCTGCGAACTATAAAATCAGCGTTTCAAAATGAGTGGTGTTTATTTTTTCTATTCGTCGCAGTGTCTGCCAGTCTGCCAGTCTGTTTTAGCCCAAGACAATCAAATCATTATTTGGCGCAGTCCTATACTTTTTGGGCTTTATTTTTTATCCAAGCCTGCATGCCGGCATGTGTTAATGTAATAAATAATAAGCAAAATTTAGCGCTTGACCCTGAAAAAAAGCAAAAATTTTTTCTGAATGGGATGATTGGGTTGTTCTTGCTTCTAGGTATATTGAATATTCATTTTGCTGGACGACCTTCTTACCGAAATAGTCCTTTGATAAATGATGCAGAGCACCTCAAAAAAATTCTACCTTCTCATGTTAATATTTCTGTTTCAAATCCGCATGATTTTATGGTGCATCATGTGTTTTTATTTTATCGATACCATTATATTTGTCTTACTAACCAACCAAATGAAGCTTACTATATGCAAAGTAAGCATGAAAAAAATTGGCCAGAAGGGTACTTGCCTGTCAATGCAGAATTTCGAACTTTCCAATTGTTTAAAAAACAACAGGCTATGTGTAAGATTAATCTGCCCGCAGTATAACGATTTTTTAGTTTAAAATATGGTATAATCTAGTCCAAATTATTTCTTGAATCATATATAGGGCTTTAATTTTTAATTGACCTGCTAATAGAATACGTAGGTTGGGCCAAGGCCCAATCTACATCAATTAAAGATTAATTTGATATATTCCCCGAATGATGGGTTTTAGGTATTTTTATGTACAAAGCTATCAATCTCTCGTGGTTTAGGGAATCTCCAGTGAAAAGCATGAGTTATGTCATGATGTTTTTCTATTTTGGCGTACTCTTATTATTGGCGCCCGCTCAGATTTTATCTTTTGATAGCTATTATTATTGGGAATGGAGTAGGCATTTGGACCTCTCATATTACGATGGTCCTCCGATGATAGCCTATTTTATCAAATTGTCGACATTGTTATTTGGGGATACCTTATTAGCATTAAATATGGTGGGAATTTCTGGTGTCGCAATCACTGCTTGGATTATTTATAAAACAGCACGTCTGTTTCTGAATGAAGAGGCGAGTGGTATCGCGACGCTGTTGTGGTTATTTGCCCCTTTGAATACCTTGGACTTATTAAAGCAGACAACTTATGACGTCCCCTATATATTGTTTTGGGCACTCACTGTGTATTGTGTCGCGAATTTCATTCAAGCTCAAAAGCTGTCTGCGCAAAGTATCAAATGGTTGTATTGGTCGGGTGTAAGCGTGGGTTGCATGATGCTTTCGAAATATTCTGGCATCATATTGGTTCTGGCTTTATTCGTTTTCATAGTTGCGACCCCTTACCGCTATTTATTTAGAAATCGACATTTTTATTTATCATTACTGTTGTCGCTGATTATTTTTAGCCCGGTTATTGTGTGGAATGCGGCGCACAATTGGCAGTCTTTTTTATTTCAATTAGCGACTCATGCACGTCCGTCAATCATTGATCCATGGGCTGCTATGAACCACGCTTTTTTGCACGTTATTTTGCCTTCTTTGAATTTTATGTTGTTGCCGCTTGTGCTTGGATTACGGTCGATGGCAAATTATCGTAAAACACCCATTCCTTATTTATGCCTGATCATTTGCACAACGTTTGTGGTTTTTTATTTATTGTACTCGATTAAAAATGTGATGGTTGGGAATTGGATGAGTCCTTATCTGATATCGGCAGCACTGTTAGGCGGATATTACTTCCAGATGTATGATTACCGGAAATCGACATTATTACTGATTGTAGTATCAGCAATCATCAGCCTCGTTATTGCAACGAATAATACGCCACGCATTAGTTTTATAATCGCGAAGGGATATATTTATCATCATCTTATTCAACGATTTAATGCCTATTATCCGCAACTCCCTCAATTTGTGTTTACTACGACTTGGAGTGATGCACGTATGTTGTTTTTTCTAAAAAACAAACCCGCGGTTTATACATTAGATAGGTGCAGTACGCAGCAAAATGAATATGCTTTTTGGAGCCAAGCTTTTGTAAAAAGCGTTGCAGACAAAAGTATTAAAGAAGCCTTATATGTGGATAGAGCCAATCATATAGACTGTGTGGAACAATATTTTGATCAGTGTATTCAGCTGTCTCCACCTACGTATCATTTTAAGGGCAAAGATTATGCAATTTATGCCTACAAATGTACCAATAAATAGGGAGGCACCAGACTTTGACCGTCGTTGAAGCTTTGTTGCAATATTCGCAGGATGACGCGTGATCGCAGTGAGTAAACCCTATGATACTTCCTCCACAACATTTGCTTTCTTGGTTGACGTGTACGACGTATATGATGGAGCAATTATATGCTAAATCAGGGAATACGGATTTAAAAGTGCTTCAACAAAATTGGGAGCCAACGAATGACTGGGATCGACAGACCTTGTCTCTGAGCGACGAGCTGGTATTACACCGCGATATTGTTGTGAGTGCCTGGGAGCATCCTTGTTGGTTTGCCAGAACTATTTTGCCTAGAGCAACTTATGATGCTCATCTATCTTTGTTTGAACGCTTGAATCAAGAACCTTTGGGAAATTTGATTTTTCGTACGCAAGCTGTTCAACGGTTGAGATTAGAGCATTACTCGATCGAGTCAGGCTCTGTCGAATATGACTGGTTACCTAAAGCCATCGATACTCAACAAAAATTGTTATGGTTGCGATGCTCTACTTTTCAAGTAAAAGACGCTGAATTATTTTATTTGGTTGAAATTTTACTTCCAGATTTGGAGCACTACTCTTGAAAAACAAATATCTACGTTTGATGCGTTTTGACAAACCTGCTGGGATTGCTTTGTTGTGGGCGCCAACAGCATGGGCTTTATGGCTGGCGAATCAAGGACGGCCTACTGGATGGTTGGTTGTTTGTTTTTTATTAGGGACAATTTGTATGCGTGCCGCAGGTTGTATCATGAATGATTTGGCGGATCGAAACATAGATAGGCATGTTCAAAGGACGCGTTTACGCCCTCTCACAAATGGTGAGGTTAGTATTCTAAAAGCTTGCATGGTATTAGCTTTGTTGCTGATAGCTGCGGGAATCATTGCTTTGCAATTGCCGAAGTTGTGTTGGTATGAAGCGTGTGGCGCTTTATTGATTACTGGTTTATATCCCTTTGCCAAGCGCTTTTTACAGGCGCCGCAATTACTCTTAGGAATTGCTTTTTCTATGGGTATACCGATGGCTTATGCCGCTTCTGAGGTGCCACCTAACACAGTAATGGCGGTGCTCTTGATCCTCAATTTTTTGTGGATTGTGGCTTATGATACTATGTATGCGTTGGTTGACCGTGAAGACGATCTGCTGATTGGTGTGCGGTCTACTGCGATCCTGTTTGGCGCGCGAGCTGTCCCTAGCATTTTGTTGCTTTTGGGTGTTACTCACGGATTGTGGCTAGTTTTGCGTTGCTTTTATCCACTCACCATGTGGTTTGGGCTGTGTTGGGTACTGGGGTTCGGTATTTTAATCTATCAGTTTAAATTGCTTGTTTCTAGAACAACTGAAAATGCAATGCGCGCATTTCTGTGGAGCGCTCTCTACGGTCTTTTAATGTGGTTTGGAATGATGGGGGGGTAAAACTCACCAAAAATCCTTACTTTAGGAACGGGCCATTAGACCAATGTCCAATCATTTTGTGTTAATTCTTTCAATTGCTTGCATTTTTGCCACAGTGTCCTAGTATTAAGATGTGTGTTTTATACTTGGTGTCCCATATAATATAACTATGAGACATCGAATAGGACGGATCGAGTACTAAATTAAGGAGATTTACTATGGCTACTGCAAAGAAAATTACCAAGCTGTCATCCATTAGTTTGGCTAAATCGCCAAGCACCACCAAATCTAAAAAAAGAGTCGTTAAAAGTGGTAAAAGAATGGTAGTGGATGGGGCTCGTTTGGTTCATGAAGGAAAAAAATTGGTGAGCAATATCTACAAAGATGGTAACACAATGCTTCATCATGCAAGTAATGATGTGAAACAGTACTCAGATGAAATGTTGCAAAAAGTGCAAAAAAACCCATTGACTTCAATATTGGTAGCAACCGGTGTCGGTATTGTGCTATCAGTTTTCTTAAGAAGAAAATGAGTCTTTTTGTCGAAATCGAGTCTCTTGTTTCAGCCCAATTAGAAGTTGTCAAAACGGCTATTTCTATTTTAAAGCTTGAAACAAGACTTGCTGGCCTAAGTGTATACCCCTTGTTGCTCACCCTCTGTTTGCTCTTAATTGGGTTAATGGGCGTGTGGACATGCGCCATGCTGGCACTGGGGTACATACTCGTCATGGTTGTGCCTAATACCCTCCTGTGTATTCTAGCTTTGTTATTGTTGAATACCGGGATCGTGTTTGGCTTGCTAAGGTATTTGTTATTTAATTTAAAAAATATGAGTTTCGAGAAAACCCGACAATATATTGCCAATCAAGAGAAGCCTCATGTTCAATCGAAGAAAACAGCTTATCCAAGAAATTGCCGCGATGAATCAAAGATTACATTACCAGCAAAGCGAAGTAACCGCGCGGAAAGCTGAGATCATTGCAACACTCTACCATCAGTACTATTTGTTTCTGATAGGTGTGCTTACGTTTGCGTTTGTGTTCGGCTTGAAAATGGGCAAAGACCTGAGTATTACTCAGATTACCACTCAAATGTTCAATTCTGGATTATTGTTTCTTATCTCGCAATATCAGCCCATCACTGAATAACCGTAAGGTTTTTGCATAATTTCTGTTACATTTTTGGCTAATTTTAGGTATAATACAGGGCTTTTACTACCCTGGAGTATGAAATGGCTATAGAACAAACATTATCAATTATCAAACCTGATGCGGTGGCCAAGCATGTTATTGGGCAAATTTATACTCGTTTTGAACAAGCGGGTTTGAATGTTGTTGCAGCGAAAATGGCTCATTTAAGCCGTGAAGATGCGGAAGGTTTCTATGCAGTGCATAAAGATCGGCCTTTCTTTAAAGACCTGGTTAATTTTATGATTTCTGGACCAGTGATGATCCAGGCTTTACAAGGTGAAAATGCAATTGCGAAGCACCGTGATATCATGGGTGCTACGAATCCGAAGGACGCTGCGCCTGGCACTATTCGAGCAGATTTTGCTGATAGTATTGATGCGAATGCGGTGCACGGATCTGATAGCGCTGAAACAGCGAAGCAAGAAATTGCTTATTTCTTTGACTCGTCTGAAGTGTTTGGGTAGTTGATACGACTATGACAGAATTGGTTGCAGAAAAAGTCAATCTTTTGAATTTTAATGAAGCACAGATGCGTGAATTTTTTCACACATTGGGTGAGCAGCCTTATCGTGCGCGTCAAGTTCTGCAATGGATTCATCATTTTGGACAAACGGACTTTGCACAGATGTCGAATCTGAGCAAAGTCTTACGTAGCAAATTGATGGCGATGTCTGAGATTCGAGTTCCAGAAATTGTTTCAACCCAGGCATCGCAAGATGGTACGCATAAATGGTTATTAAAGCTTGCCTGTGGTAATTGCATTGAAACCGTATTTATTCCAGAAAAATCTCGCGGTACACTTTGTGTGTCTTCGCAAGTAGGGTGCGGATTGAATTGCACTTTTTGTTCAACGGCCAAGCAAGGGTTCAATCGAAATTTGTCTACTGCTGAGATTATTGGTCAAGTATGGGTTGCAGTACGTACCTTGTCCCAGCTCAAAGGTGAGCATGATAAGCGGATCACCAATGTGGTGATGATGGGGATGGGCGAACCTTTATTAAATTTTGATGCTGTTGTGACTGCCATGGATATTATGTTGGATGATTTTGCTTACGGCTTGGCAAAACGTCGAGTAACATTAAGCACCTCGGGCGTTATTCCCGAGATGATCCGTTTGCAAGAGCGTAGTCCAGTGGCATTAGCGGTTTCTTTACATGCACCCACTGATGCTTTGCGGGATGTGTTGGTTCCGATTAATAAAAAATATCCCTTGGCCCAATTGATGGCAGTTTGCCGGGATTATTTTAAAAATGAACCGCGACGTGTGGTTACTTTTGAATACGTCATGCTTAAGGGCGTTAATGATCAGCCTGAGCATGCCAAAGAATTATGTAAATTATTAAAAGATGTGCCGGCCAAAGTGAATTTGATTCCTTTTAATCCTTTCCCAATGACAGAGTATGAATGCTCCGATACAGCAACGATTACGACGTTTCGGGATTACTTAATCAACAAAGGGATTAATACCATCACGCGCAAAACACGGGGTGATGATATTGATGCGGCCTGTGGGCAGTTGGCGGGCGAGGTTAATGATCGCACGAGTCGCTCGCGTCGTTGGCAAAAATTGCATTTTCTTCCTTTAGAAACGGTTGAGTCTAGGTGATAGTATGAAAGAAAGAGTCGTGGTGATTATTCCCACTTACAATGAGGCTCTGATCATTCGTGAAACTGTGCGTCAGGTGTTTGCCGCAACGAATGAATTAGAGGGTTTTTCAGTAGAAATTCTCATATTTGACAGCGCTTCTACGGATTCAACGCAAAGCATTATTCAAGAGTTGATCCCACAGTATTCAGGTAAATTGCATTTGCAGGTGGAGCCGAATAAAACCGGTTTGGGTTCTGCATATGCTCAAGCGATGAACTATGCTTTGTTGCATTTAAATGCAGATGTCGTCGTGGAGTTCGATGCTGATTTGTCGCATCAACCGCAATATTTGGCCCCTATGCTCGCATTATTAAAAACTTGTGATGTTGTCATGGGTAGTCGTTATTTGGCGGGAGGAAGTATTCCTGCTGATTGGGGGCTGCAACGGAAATTTTTGTCAGTTATGGGTAATCAAGTCGCCCGTCTTACTTTGACACGCCGTTATCATGATTTGACTAGTGGCTTTCGTGCGACACGGCGTGAGATATTATGTACTGCGCTGCCAGCTCAATTTTATTCAAACCATTACGCGTATAAATTGCATCTATTATGGCTATTACACCAAAACAACGCACGCATCCTTGAGTTTCCTATTCACTTTGTGGATAGAGAGCAGGGAGAAAGTAAATTACCGGCTAATAGTATTAAAGATGCGTTGCGAGTGATTGCCAAATTACGCTATGTGACTGCAAAACAATTTTTTAAAAATCTCAGAGCACCTGTGCAATCTGGTAGTAATATGGAATAAGTTTTGCACCATGTGTTTGACTTTTCCCCCAAACACTCATAATGGGTGACAGCGGCTGCGTTGTAGTTTGAATCGAGTCACTGTTCAATGTGTTTTTTTCCTTGCTAATAAAAATAACGGTTTTCCCGTGTAAATCATTAGTATCCCACCATTCAAACATGAGTCCTCGTATACCAAACATGCCTGCATGATGTACTGGGAATGGCGGCAAATTAGGATGGGCCATCCATTGTTTGCGTTGATAAAAATTGAGTTCGCTCTCAATGCGATAAGTATCTAATGGAACAAATATGGGTTGGGTCTGCGAGGGGGGCTTGCTGAGGCTTGCTGCTACCTGATAAAAGCTTTGCGTCAATTCTTGCCAGGAAATGGTGAGCACTGGGCTAAACAGCTTCTGGTTGACTAGAGCGGGTTGCCCGTAGGTCAAGCAGCCTAAAATGAGCACATAGCCGCAGATAAGAGCGGGGCCAGTTCTGAGCCAATGTTGTAGAACAGTTCTCTGTTGATTCATTAAACAGGCTAACCAAGGCAAAACCGCAAGAAGGCTAGGTCCAATCCAATCCAATTTGATGGCCCGAAAGCAACTGAATACAGCAAAAACCAGCAAAGGACTCACGGTGAATACTTGAATAAATTTTTTGGTAGAGACTGTCAAAATTGCATTATGCGATCTTTGAAATAATTTTGTGCACCCAATGATGCCCAAGGGGGTTAAAAATAGAATTAACACACCTAGTAATTGATGCAATGAAAAGTATAGTTTTCCTTGAAGACGTCGCGTACTTTGAAAAGAAAAAGACATCCAATCATGCATCGCATTCCAATAAATTACGGGTGAAAACAATACTAATATGAGCACTGCAGCAAAATAAGGTTCTTTACGTAGCAACCAAGCTCGTTGCTCGCGATTGAATATTAAAAAAAGCCCCGTTGTCATAATCAAAAGTGCTATGGAATATTTGGCTACCAAACCTAGGCCGATACAGATTCCCGCGCCATACCAAGCCTGTGCTTTATGCTGACTCAAGGCCTGATACAGATAGTACAATGCGCCCGCCCAAGCTGCCATCAATGGCATATCTGGCGTTGTGACACAGGAGTTTAAGAAAAAAAAGGGGAGGATCGATAATAATAAAACTGAAAATTTCCCAGACCCTTTTTGGATGAGCTCAGTCCAGCGATACATAAAGTAGGCGCTAATTCCCCAACACAATAAGGCCGGGCACCGGACAGCAAATTCATTTTGTCCCAATAACAGGGTGAATCCTTTAATGAGGACCGCCACCATGGGAGGATGATCTAGATATCCGAAATCGAGATGAGTCGAATAATTCCAATAATAAGCTTCTTCAGTAAGCAGATCATGATTACCAAGAAAGAATATACGCACACACAACGACACCCAGAAAATGGCTTGCACATAAAAAGAGAAACGGTGGGTAGCAGCCAACATATCTAAAGCATCCTAACAATTTGGTAATAATAGCGGACTGTATGGGATTCTTGGCCTTGGCTAACGCCCCATATGGATTGGATAGAAGACAATGGCTGTGTGGTAGAATTGAGGGTATCATTTTCAAGCCGATTTTTTACCGGACTAATCAGGACAACGGTTTTGCCATGTAAATCAGCAGGACTCGTCCAAAATCCAAACATGAGCCCGCTTTGTACAACAGAATAAGGCTCGAGATTGGGTTGAGTTTTTCTTTGTTTGGTTTGATAAAAATTAAGCTCGCTGGCAATGCCATACAGATCTAATGGCATAAAGACAGGTTTTGATTTTTGAGTGCTATGTGAGGCAGCAACTTGATAGAGATCTTCTGTAAGCCGTTCCCAAGATACCATTTTGGTGAACAGCATTTTGTTAAGGAACTCTGGTTGGCCGTAACTGATACAAAACATAATGAGTGTGTAAGTACCGATTAACAGAGGTGACATGTTGAGCCATTGGCGAAGCACATCAATTTTCTGATACATTAAATAGGATAGCCAGGGTAAAATTGCCAATAATCCTGGGCCAATCCAATTGAATTTGGTGCCATAAAAGCAGCTGTACACAGTGTAAACCAGTAGCGGAACCAGCGTATATATTTGTAAAAACGTGATGGTCTGTGTGGGTAATGCTTTATTATCAGCGTGCTTAAATAACTTTCGTAAGCCTATGAGACCTATGGGGGTTAAAAACAGGATGAGCCAGCCTATGAGTTCCTGCAAAGAAAAGGAAAAGTGGGTTTGTAAGCGTCTTGTGCTCTGAAAAGCAAAAGACGCCCAATTATGGAGACTGTTCCAATACAGCACAGGGGAAAATAAAGTCAACGTGATAAGCGCAGCATAGTAAGGTTCTTTGCGGCGTAACCATCTGCGTCGTTCTTCATTAGTTAAGACGAATATCCCGGTAGCGATGATGATCAGACCAATAGAATATTTAGCCAATAAGCCGAAACCTAGGCTGATACCCACAGCATACCAAGCACGGGATTCCCGCAAGCACAATGCACGATACAGAAAATAGAGTCCTGCTGACCACGCTGCTAACATAGGCATATCCGGCGTGATGATGCAGGAATCTACGAAAAAGAAGGGTAATATGGATAGTAATAAAATAGAAAATTGTCCGGAACCTTTTTGAATAATTTCGCACCATCGATACTGGAAAAAAGTCGCAATTCCCCAACATAATAAAGCGGGAAACCGCACAGCGAATTCATTGAGCCCAAATAATGTGGTGGATAATTTGATCAGGACTGCGACCAGGGGGGGATGATCGATATACCCAAAATCCAAGTGTACAGAATAATTCCAATAATAAGCTTCTTCAGCTTGAAGGTTATGATTGAAGAGAAAAAAAATGCGCAGACACAAAGATACCCAGAAAATGGCTTGCACATAAAAAGAGAAACGTTGCGGTTTGGTTTGCATGGTTATGGTATGAAGGGATTGTGGAATTTATGGTGTGTATTATATGCTTTTATCCTAAAGAAAAGTAGGGTAGATGAAGGAATGCGCTATATAATGGCTTCAACTACTTTTTCTTGGTTAATATAGGTAAGATTATGAAATATTGGTTAATGAAGTCTGAGCCATCTTGTTTTAGCATTGATGATTTAAGTCAGGCGCCCAAACAAACAACTTGTTGGGATGGTGTGCGTAACTATCAGGCACGCAATTTTATGCGCGATGAGATGCGCGTTGGAGATCAGGTCTTTTTTTATCATTCAAATTGTCAACCACCGGGGATTGCTGGTATTGCAGAGGTGGTCCACGCTGCTTATCCTGATTTTACAGCATGGGATCCGGCCTCTGAGCACCCTGATATGAAGAGCACCCCAGATAAACCGCGTTGGTTTATGGTGGATATTCAATTTCGTCAAAAATTCTCGCATTTGCTTGCTTTAGATGCATTGAAGCATTATCCAGAACTGAGTAAGATGCCCCTATTGCGCAAAGGAAATCGTTTGTCGGTTTTGCCGGTGAGTTCTGATGAGTGGGAGTTTATTGTGCAGCTGGCATGTTGAGAAAGCTATCACTTTATGGGTGATTTTTTGTTGGATAATTTGGGGATTAATTTAACTAATGGCTCGATTAAATGTGCGCCGAAACGTTTACAATCCTGCTTAGTCCAATCTTCGCCAGTAATTAGTTCTTTATTCGGCATTTCAAGCACCAATGACAAACAGTTGAGGTGTTCAGCAAAAAAAGTTTTTGCCATATTAAGATTGGGATGGCCAGGAAGATCGGGTGTATATTGGGATTCTTTTTGTAAATAGGGACTTACCGCGATATACGCATCCAAAAATTCACCCTCTATGCTCAGCATTTCAGGATTATATGCACAACCAAGGCCACGCCCATTTGGAAAAACATAGGGATGGGTTTCATCACCATGGATATCAAAAAAGGCAGAAACCCCTGTTTGTAACATCGCTTGTCGGACATAGAAAACTTCTGGGGCCGTATCTTGATTGTTGAAGATATTCCACTGCCGATTTAAATCTTTCCCCGCTGCATTGGTACGCAAATTGCCATGATACGTGCCATCAGGGTTCATGTTGGGGACAATATATAATACAGCACTATCTAATAACGCTGATAAATTCTCTCCTGATGCCAAACGCTCAATCAATCCTTCCACATACCATTCAGCCATGGTTTCGCCGGGATGTTGGCGTGCGATAACCCAAATGTTTTTTTTATCTGGCCCAGGGGCGCCGATGGTTAGTAATGTGATATCACGTCCTTCAACGGATTGGCCAAGGCTTGAAACAATTCCATTTGGAATTGTTTTGGCTTTCTCAATTAATTGTAGATGTCTTGCATAAGGATACGGTGGGAAGTAAGCGATTTGCATGCTAGGACTGCTCAGTTTTCCACGAATAGTCAATATCCCTTCTTTTTGATCAAAGTTGGTGTCTAAACGAGACCACGTTTTTCCATCTGAAGAAGCGGTAGTCCTATATGCTACGGTATCATTCCATTTTGGATAGGAGGCTGCCCCCGCATTCTCAATGGCTAAAAAAAACGTTTCACCAGGCTTGCCGTTAATAACAAAATTGAACCATTGATAATTGGTTGCACGATTATCAGGGCGAATTTTCAAACGAATGTTTTGTGAATTTTCGTCATTGATTACTTCGATATTACCACTATCTTCTGGACTATTGATTCGCATATTTTCCTGGCTTGCTGAACATGTCGGGTTAGAAAAGGCTAAAAATGCGGTTAAAAGTACTGTTGTTGTGTGGTTTGCGATGTTAATCAAAGCTCAATCTTATTAATTTCAAGGAGTAAGAAAATACTGGGTTGGCGGAGAGACAGGGATTCGAACCCTGGGAAGGTTGCCCTTCAACGGTTTTCAAGACCGCCGCAATCGACCACTCTGCCATCTCTCCGTTGCGGATTTTATAACAGAGCGCCAGTTCTTGTAAACACTTTTAGTAGCTATATTTCTTGCGATCGATCGAAAGGTTTTTTGGGTTTGCTATGGTAATTGTTTTGATACACGGTTAATGCGTCATTGGCCGCATCGTTTAAATGCAAAGCCAAGTCTGAATAATAGACGACGGCCAATGCTTCCTTAGCATGTGGCGCTTGTGGATAGGTTTTGAGGTAATAACTAGCGCGTTCTTCTGCGGCCACATACATTTTGCGGTTATAATAGTAATAGGCAGCATTCAATTCGCGTTGTGCAAAGGAGTTGCGTAAAAAAATCATATGTTGCAAAGCATTGGGCTGGTACGGGCTATCAGGAAATTTTTGCACCAATGACGCAAAATCTGAATAAGCTTGCGATTGTGTACCGGGATCGCGCTTGGAAATATTCAAAGGGAGAATATTGGCAATCACCCCTCGTGTTTGATTGAAATTAGCCAGTCCTTTCATATAATAAGCGTAATCAATAGCAGGAGACCGCGGATAAAGGTGAATAAACCGTTCTGCACTTGCTGCACAAGAAGCATAATCTTCTTTTTTATAATAAGCATAAATCAAATCAATGCCCGCTTGCTCTGCTTTATCATTAAAAGGGTATAGTGTATCCAATGCTTCTAAACGTTTAATGGCCTCAGTATATTGATGTTTGGTCAATTTCTGTTTGGCTTCAGTGTATATCTGTTGCGCGCTCATATCTTTATACGGGCTGTCATCGTCCTCATCCGAATGTCCCCATAAATGTTTACAACCACTTAAAGGAAACAGAGAAAACACTATAACTAAGAGCAGGGCGATTCGTTTCATGTCGGTTTATCCATTATGCGTCACAAGCAACGGCTGCATGCGCACTATTTTTGGGCTGGGCAGATTGAGCAACCAGTTCAGCGGTTATGCTATTACATAAGCCCCGCAATTCTCCAGCTAATAAAGTAATTCTGGCATCACGTTGCAGTTCCTCGCCGTCCATATCTGCGATCTGATGGAGTTCATCTTGCAGATAATCTAAACATTTAATCCGTTTCAGACTTAAGGCTTGAGTCAACGTAAATTGAATTCGCTCATCCCATATTAAAGAAACCTCTGTTGCAGAAAATCCTTGTGCAAGAAGCGATTGAATTTCGTTAAGCTCACCTCCTTTACAGGCAAAGCGTTTTTTTTCATTATCCAGAGACGACAATATACAATCAGAAGCAAGTGAAAAATTGGGGGGCAAATCATTAGGGTGATTGATCCAATCATTAAACCGCAATGCCAAATTGTCAGGAGATCCAACTGGATCGATCTGAATGTCTGGAATGGATTTGCGTAATAAAGCCAGTAATTGAGAAGCTTGATTGACACTGCTGGTATTGAGTATCAAGCGTTGTTCTACGGTATCAAACAGTGCATATAATTTTTTTTGTAGACAAAAAGCCTTGGGCAATAATTCGAATTCAATATCTTCAGCCAAGTGAGCACGTTCGGAACGTTTGACGGCAAAGCCTCGTTCTGTTTCCAAGGCTTTGATTTTTTCAGTAAGATGTCGTTGAATGACGCTACGCGGTAGGATACGCTCTTCTTTTCCCAAACATACCATAATACAGCCAGCAACTTCGTGAATTAATTCTTGCTCAAAAGGTGGGATCCAACCAAACGTAAAACGCGCATGGGGTGGACAAGGTTTCAAATGCTCTTGTTCCATGGCCTGGATTTGGGAAAACATTTGTTTGGATTGATACGAATAAACTAAGACATTATTAAACCACATTTTATAACCTACGTGTCGCTGAATTCAAATGTGCATAGCATACTCTGAGATGCGTGGAATTAAAAGTATATCTGTAACATCCCTGGGCAACCGCATCTTGTGCTGGATATTTGCATAGACCAACCAAGCGATCCGCACCGCCTTATTGGAGATCAATTATTCCATGGTGATTTTGAGCAATCTACTGCGCCTAAGAAATATGAATTAGATGCCTTATCGGACATCTGATAAAAACTGGCAAGCCTGTTCTATAGGCATAATGGCGTACTTGACTCTCAATACTCGTATACTACACTTAAGTTACACAACAATATGGTAACTGCCCACAGGATTAGGTGCTGGTTGATTAAATGCCTTTTTGAGGAAAAATGCATCATGAATGACGATGATAAAAAGATACAAAAAGATGATGAAGGTAACCTGATCAATGTAAAGACGAAGAAAAAAATAGACGCTGATGGTAACGAGCCTGATGATGAAGTGCCTCGTAAGGCGTCAGACAAAGCCGTCAACTCCCCCACGGATGTTATTACTAATGCATTGTATGGGATTCTTGAAGAGAATGAGGCAAAGGCAGAAGCAGCAGCAAGAGCAGCAGCAAAAGCAGCAGCAAAAGCAGCAGCAAAAGCAGAAAGAGGAGAAAATGCGGCTGCAGGCAAGCGACCTACGCTTGAACCAATCAGTAAAACATGTACACCTGGCAGGATTGGTGGAGGGAAACCGAGCGACACGTCTGACGCAGCTCCTCCCAGTAGCAGCCCATGGACCCCATTCAGCACCAATCCTTTCAAGAAAAAGCCGGAACCCCACTGATTATTTCGAGCTTTGGTCGACATGCTACTCTCTGAAGAGCATGTCGTTCTGTTGCCCGGGTAACATGCCAAGCGTAAGTCCTATCTATTTACAAGCTAATGGCATTGGGTTAAGAGAAAAACACCGTTCGGTAAATTTTTCTTAACTTAGTGTCATTTATTTATATGCCAAATTGTTGTGATAAGATATCTGGTTCATGCTTCTCAGGAGGCGCAGAAGGTTTAAAATCACCTTGAGATAACTTATCTCCAATAATGAGGTGTGGATCATTGGTATGTTGATAGGTGAGTCCTGCAATTGCAGCCGCTAACACGCAAGCCAGCGCTACGTAGGGTAAAGCACAGCCTATTGCTAGCGTGCTCACTGCGATAGCTGTGGCTAAAGTATAACCTACTATTGTATATTTTTGATGCTTTTGCATGATAATATTACATTCTGTTTTCAGTCTTGATTCAAACACTTCTTTATTTGGAATCTTTCCATCGACGTATTGGGTTGTTAACATTAAAGCGTTTGCAATGTGATCCAATGTTTGTTGGTTATGGATTCCAGGGATTAGCTCTTTAGTAGTTGTGACGATAGCATTGATAGTTTCCGTTAAATCTGGGCGATTATGGGTTAAGCTTGAGATAGTCCTTATTGCATGGTTCATAAAATCTATGCTTAAGGGTTCAAAATGAGGTTTGGTTCGAGAAAAAATCATGTATTTTTGCATGAATTGAGAGCATTCTATTTCTATTGAGTCATCGTCTTTCATAAATATCTCGGTTTTTTTATGAACCCACATTGTACACAAAGTGATCATTGTTGTCAATATCAAATCTAAAGCAGGGGTATGCATTGCATGCTAAGCGCTATAAACGAGTGGTATTTGACTCTGCGGTTTAGATGTGACATAAAACGGGATTATTTTCCTACTCAGAACCAAGGTTGTTAAAAAATATATTTAAAACAATGTGTTGTAACAATTTGTCGGAAGAAGAATGAATAATTATTTGCTGAATCTTTCCTTACTTAGAAATAATAGAGACTATCGACTCCTTTATCTGGGCCAGTTTGTGTCATTGATGGGGGCAATGATGACAGGGGTTGCGTTACCTTATCAAATGTATGTTTTAACCCATTCAACACCCATGGTTGGTTTGCTAAGTTTTATTCAATTATTGTCATTGTTAATAACCTCGTTACCTGGGGGATTATTTGCCGATCGGTATAATCGTCGATTTTTGTTGTTAATAAGTGAATTATTGCTAAGTGTTTGTTGTGTATTATTGGGTCTAAATGCTTTTTATGCGCATCCGAGTGTGAGTTTGGTTTTTGTGGTTTCCGCTTTCATGTCTGCAATCAATGGATTTCACAGACCTGCGTTGGATAGTATTAGTCAACAATTGGTCTCTCCAAAGGATTACAATTCATTGGGCGCACTTAGAAGTTTTAAAATAAGTATTTGCATGGTAGCGGGACCATCTGTTGCGGGTTTAGTGATCGCCAAATATGGCATAGTTATTACCTGTTTTATGGATTTTGCAACTTTTTTAATTTCCTTTATTAGCTTGTTTATGATGCACCATCTTCCTAAACCCATAAAAGAAGAGCGTATACCTATTCTAGTTTCACTGAAACAGGGTATGCGATTCGCATTTCGACGACAAGAACTGATGGGTAGTTATTGGATCGATTTTATTGCAATGATTTTTGCAGTCCCTAATGCATTATTTCCGGCTATGGCGCAAATGTTAGGCGGGGTAAAAGTACTGGGATTATTGTATGCTTCACCGCCATTAGGTGCTTTATTGATGTCTTTTTTTAGCGGATGGACGACACGGGTGAATCGAGATGGGAAGGCAATTGCTATTGCGGCAGCGCTGTGGGGCATTACTATGATGGGATTAGGGCTGTCGTCATCCTTGTGGTGGGTGCTTTTTTGCTTAGTATTGGCAGGAGGGTTTGAGACTATTAGTAATATTTTTCGTACAAGCTTATGGAATAATACCATTCCTCAAGCTTATAGAGGTCGATTGGCGAGTATTGAGATGTTAAATCACTTAAGTGCCCCCAAATTTGGGGATACCAGAGCCGACTTTATGGCAGCAGGTTTTGGTGTAAGAGCAGCAGTGGTTTCTGGCGGATTATTTTGCACGCTAGGTGTCGTCTTATGCTGTTTTTGCATGCCAAAATTTTGGCGACATCGATCTGATCAACAAGGGGTGACAGCTTGTCGAGTCTCTAACTCAGAACCGTAAGAATTACTGGATGGGCGTTAGTCAGCGATGCGTCACGATCCTCACCTGATAAATTGTTAGTACTTACAATTTAGTGTACTTTATAGAAGGGATGGAAGACGGAGAAGGTCATGTTACTCCAAAAAGAAAAATCTTGTTTGATAGTGATTGATGTCCAAGAGAAATTAACGCCTTATGTTGAACTGAGTGATGAATTGATAACTAACTGCCAATGGTTGATGCGGTTGGCGGCTGAATTAGATGTTCCCTTATTGGTGACAGAGCACTATGCACAGGGGCTCGGACCTACTATTGAACCATTAAGCAAACTGATGCCGGGTAAAACTGATATTAATAAACTATGTTTTTCATGTACTCGCGATCAATCTTTTCAAAAACACTGGCAAATGGTGAATAAAAAACAAGCTGTTTTGGTCGGAATCGAGACCCATGTTTGTGTGTTACAAACTGCTTTGGATTTATGTCGTGCAGGGGTAGAGGTCTTCGTAGTGGTTGATGCGGTTAGCAGTCGCAACACGCTTGATCACACCTATGGATTGCAACGAATGCAGCAAGCAGGCGTGCAATTGGTAACTCGAGAAATGGTGTTTTTTGAATGGATGGAACAGGCAGGTACGGCCACTTTTAAAGCGTTAAGCAAGGTGTTTATACCGCGTAGCCAGGTTAAAACTGAGGAGTAGGATATGGATATTTCTGGTCAATCTGCGATTGTAACGGGTGGTGCATCTGGCATGGGGAAAGTAACCGCTTTGGCCTTGCAGCAACGAGGCATCAAAGTCATGATTTGGGATCGCCATATTCCCGATAATACTCAAAACGCCATAGTCTGTGATGTGACGTCAGATCTGGCTGTGGAACAAGCTTTACAACAAACTATTGAACGTATTGGGATCCCGTCTATATTAGTCAATTGTGCTGGAGTTGCACCAGCGCGGCGCATGGTGAACAAAAAAGGGGTAATGCCCTTGCAAGAGTTCAAACAAGTCATTGATATTAATTTAGTCGGAACATTTAACGTGATGCGTGTTGTAGCGGCCGCAATGGCTAATTTAGAACCGAAAGGCGACTCACAAGAACGCGGTGTGATTATTAATACTGCCTCTATTGCAGCGTTTGAAGGACAAATCGGTCAAACGGCTTATGCGGCCTCCAAAGGAGGGGTGGTGGCTATGACATTACCTGCTGCACGCGAATTAGCCAGTTTAGGTATTCGAGTCAATACGATAGCGCCTGGTTTGATCGCGACACCTATGCTTTTAGGCATGCCGCAAGAGGTGCAAGACAGCTTGGTTGAAACGTTATTATTTCCTAAACGCTTAGGGCATCCTGAAGAGTATGCGTCATTGGTTTTGCATTTGATCGAGAACACGCTCATTAATGGGGAAACCATTCGTTTGGATGGTGCGTTGCGTCTGCAACCGCATTGATGGTTTTGGATGGTTGTATGCCCGTTCGGGCTGAGGAAGCGCGCGCAGCCCGAACGGATTTAATAGACTTCTTGCATAACCTATGAATTTTGATTTGGTGCAAGGCACAAACATTTCGAGGAGCGGAGTTTACCTGTGTCAATGAGCACCGCAGAAACGTTTGTAACGCCGCAATAAAACAAAAGGCGCAGGTTATGCAAGAAGTCTAATGTCATGAAATCTCATAATTCCACAGACAGTTCAGCTTGCTCTATATCGTGGCTATCCAGATGTTCAAACATTTTCCTGACGATAATTTTGGGGTTGATTTGATAACGTTGATCATGCAACTGTTCTTGGATAAACCGTATTTTATTTTCATTCAAAGTATTATCATGTAAAACCGTTTTCATTAAGGCGTCCACTTGTTTTTGAGTTCCTGTGAAATCAAGGGCATCTAAGAGTTGCGCTTGTGCAGAATGGGGATTACTTTTTGGTTCTTTTGCCATAACCGACTCCTTTGTTATAAAATGTCGCGTGTATTATCGGCAGGCAACAGAAAAACTTTAGGGCAAATAGATATATATTTTTAGGGTAAAATATGCACAAAGGAGAAACAGGTATGTCGCACTCTCAACAGCTATTTCATGAAGCACAAACCATTATCCCGGGAGGGGTTAATTCTCCCGTACGAGCATTTCGTGGCGTTGGGGGCGAACCGATTTTTTTCAAGCAGGGTGCGGGTGCTTATGTAACCGATGAGGATGATAAAAGCTATGTTGATTATGTGGGATCCTGGGGGCCATTGATTTTGGGGCATTGTCATCCTGCGGTCGTATCAGCGGTCGTCCAGCAGACAAAAATCGGGATGAGTTTTGGAGCACCTACTGAATTAGAAATTCGTTTGGCTAAAAAAATTTCCAGTCACATCCCCTCCATTGAAAGAATTCGCATGGTGAATTCTGGCACAGAAGCCACTATGACGGCCATCCGTTTAGCGCGTGGCTATACTCAAAAATCGAAAATCATCAAATTTAATGGCTGCTATCATGGACACAGCGACTCTTTGTTGGTCAAAGCTGGCTCGGGTTTGTTAACTTTAGGTATCCCTTCGTCCCTAGGTATTTTGCCCAGCACTGCTGAACACACATTGACAGCTGATTATAATGATTTAGAGGCTACTACCCGGTTATTTGAGCAATACGGAGAAGATATTGCAGCAGTGATTGTGGAGCCTATTGCAGGCAATATGGGGTTAGTGTTACCCAAACACGATTTTTTATCTGGGCTGCGTTCTTTGTGTGATCACTATCAAACTATTCTTATTTTTGATGAGGTGATGACCGGATTTCGCGTTGGTTTGGGTGGAGCCCAAACACTGTATAGCATTAAACCTGATTTAACAACTTTAGGTAAGGTTATTGGGGGTGGGCTGCCTATTGGCGCTGTGGGAGGTCGTTCCGATATCATGTCATTGCTAGCGCCATTAGGAGGCGTGTATCAAGCTGGTACGTTGTCTGGCAACCCTTTGGCGATGGCTGCGGGTTTGGCAACGCTCCAAGAGGTAGAAAAACCGGGATTTTACTCTCAACTTGACCAACTGAGTATTCAATTGATCACGGCGCTTTCTCAAGTCTGTGCGGTCAAGCGAGTGCCATTTTATGGACGTGCAGTAGGGGGGATGTTTGGTTTTTGTTTTACTGCGCAAACTGAAGTTCGAAATCAAAGCGATGTTGCGACTTCAGACGAGAAGTTGTTTCAACGGTTTTATCACGGCATGCTAAAAGAGGGTATTTATTTTGCTCCTTCTATGTATGAAGCAGGGTTTATCTCTAGTGCCCACCAAATAGAGGAAATCCAAGCTACGCAAGCTGCAGCTGAGCGTGTGTTGAGTCGAGTATAGGGTCTTTTAACGAATTAAGACGCATCCGTGGAAGGTATATAACCAAGACTGACATCCCCGCCTGGGCGGGGCTTTTGGGTTTAGCTGGTTTTTATTTGACAACAGACCCTACGGTTCTGCTAATAACTCTCGCATTTTAGCCTTAATCATATCGATGGCAATGCGATTTTCTCCGCCACGGGGGACAATCAGATCAGCATAACGACTAGAGGGCTCAATAAATTGTAAATACATAGGACGCACAGTGATTTCATACTGATGTAATACGGATTCAAAAGAACGATGTCGCTCTACTACATCACGCATCAAACGTCTGGTGAGACAGATGTCTAAGGGGGTGGACATGAAAATACGGATGTCCATTAATTCTCGTAACTCTTTGTCACTAAATAATAAAATGCCTTCTAGTACGATAATCGTATGTCGACCAATCAATTGGGTTTCAGGCAAACGGATATGTTGTGAATGGGAGTAAATAGGAATCTCAACGGACTGGCCAGATTGTAATTTGCGTAAATGCTCACATAATAAGCCGTGGTCAAAAGCATCAGGATGATCGTAGTTGATGTTAGTGCGGTCTTCATACGACAGATGACCATTATCTTTATAATAGGAGTCTTCTGAAATGACTACGACTTGATCGGAACCTAATTCATTAACAATAGTGTTCGCCAACAGGCTCTTTCCAGAAGCGGATGGCCCAGAAATACCAATAATAATTGTTTGTTTACTCATGAGCGCATGATCTATTTTGAAATCGTAGATGATAATTCGTTATTGCTTGGACTGCAAGCGCTTATCACCAGGGCAAGATCACGAGTGACTTTAAATTAAACTGATTATGGGATCTCATCTACTCACAATAGGGTTTGTGTTTAGCTTCTATCCGGTGATAACATCCGCTTCATATCATTAATGGTCTTTTATTTTTTGTTGAGCGCCTGGAAAATGTCGCAAAATTACTACGGATTTCTACCGGTCGTTTTTTGTATGTCACAAAAATTTGAAAGAGTTAAACGTAAGGGATAGTTATCAATGAAGTCTGCTATTGCGAGCTTATTTGGAAAAAAACCCAAATCATATTTTGTAAGAGATCAAGGACCGTTGCCAATCTCGAGCTTGTATCTAATGATAGTTATTTACCTGATAGTAGCGTGGTTTAGTGAAGGATATCTGCACGCAGATGAGCATTTCCAGATCCTAGAATTTGCACAGTACTATATTCATCATTACCCTTATCAGTATCCTTGGGAATTGACTGCGCAAATGCGCCCGACTTTTCAAGTGTGGCTCGTCATTTTTATCTACAAAATATGTGCATTGATTGAGTGGCAGGCAAATCCATTTATCCTTGCTTTTTTGACAAGAGGACTGGCTGCAATTTTATCTGCCGTGAGCTGTTACGTATTTGTAAATGCGTTCCAAGATGAGCTGAAGTCATCCAACAAAAGATATTATTTCTTTTTATTGTCTGCTTTCAGTTATATGGCACTCCGTGTTGTCGTGCATTTTTCTTCCGAAACGATGTCAGGCGAATTATTTTTGCTTGGTCTGGCTTTGCTACCCTATAAAAGGCACCACCGGAAGCAACCTGTACTTAATGCGCACATTATCCCGGAAAATTTACTCTGTTTTATATCGGGTATATTTCTAGGTTTAGCGTTTATTTCTCGATATCAAACTGGACTAATGATAGCTAGCTTGCTTGCGTGGCTAGTTGTTTTTCGAGCATTGAAATTACCAAATATGATGTTCCTATTAGGCGCTATTTTCTGCGTATGTACTTTGAGTTTGTATATCGATTCTGTGTTTTATGGAAAATTGACTAATAGTGCATGGAATTATTTCAATATTAATATTTTGCAAGATCAAGTCTCAGCTTTTGGCAAAAGCTCAATTCTAGAATATTTGACAGTGAGCCTATATCCACCGTATGGAGGATTATATGTTGTTTCTTGCTTGTATTTTACTTTCATGTGTCGAAATCATATTATCACTTGGATCATAGTGCCTTTTCTCCTGGTGCATTGTTTTATTGGCCACAAAGAAGTACGGTTTTTACTACCTTTGTTAGGCTTCATGCCATTTGTGTTGATGTACACTGTCCAAGAGCTGCAAAAAAAATATCCCAGCCGATTCAACTCACCCAAATTAATTGCATTACACAAATCCGCTTGGATTCTAAATGGGATCGTTGTGATTGCTATCTTAGGGGCCCACCTCGATTTTCGAATATACAAATATATCTGGGCACATTATGCTCACACACCGGTTTTTTTAAACTACGTTAGCAATAAAAAGAATGCTGATAATGCGGTTACGTCATCGACACCTTTGCGGTTTTATCTTCCAGATTCGCTCTACGCACATATCAACACTAATATTGATACTCTTATTTGTAAGAAATCACATCATGTTTGTTTAGCATGGACCCCTTGCTCGGAAACTGTGATAAATAAGCCAAATATGCATATGGTTTATGACAGTTGTTATACCTATGATTTCATAAGAGCGCATATGAGAGCACGTTGGATGGAACGATCGAGCTTATTCCGTCAGAATGGCAGATTATATGAAATAGTCTAAGTTTGAATGGCAGAACAAAAAGGGACAAATAGCATTTATGCGTACCCATGCTCTCGACCTGTGTTTATCAGCCGTATTCAAGTATTGGCAGTTTTCAAGGATTGTGTCTAGGTTAACTAGGGCTATTTTCATGATTGCTGTCCGAGTCTGAGCTTGAGTCAAATGTATCTCTCAAGCGCGCACGAAACGCTGTAGCAGGATTACTAGTAGCTGCTTGGCATGCCTCTATCACCGAAGATAGTACAAGCGGATCGAATGGATTCGGGCTCTTTTCAAGCTTAAGGTATAAATCACTGACCGCAAGTAAGATCGCACTTTTGATAGCGCCAGGTTTTTTATCACTGGAAATAAGCGATAACTCTTGTAGACACTGTTGTACACCTTCTTGAGTCGTAATATGATTAACATCTTGAGAAAATGCTTTTTCTAGTTTTTCAGAAAAGTTCGCTATAAAACTGAGCATATTTTCTCTATTATCCGTCGTATCAATATCCGCAAGTATTGCGGATAATCGAAACAATTGTGGATGGTTTAGGAACGTAAATCCCTGCCTGTCTTCAATAATTCTTTCTTGGTTCTCCTGAGATAGGCTATTATAGTAGTCCCGTTTTTTATTAATATATTGAATATTTTTTCTAGAAATAGTTTCATTCGATTTGATAGGCTTAAACCCACCTTTGGTCTCGCTTTGTCTTTCGGCGTACTGCAGTAATGTTTCGCCCGTTTTTTCTTTTACTACCGTTTCTTTTACTTCCTTAGGAAGCGCATTTAGTCCTGTCCAAGTTTGCATACCGCGAAAAATACGCGACAATTTTAAATCGCCCTTAAATTTGCTGGCTTTTACCACACCATTCTGCTCTGCAATCATGGGTAATTCTTTTCCATAGAGCGTTTCAGTATCAATCTGAGATAATTGCTTTAAATGTTCTACTGTAAATACACGGCATCCTATTTTTTGCGTTTGAATGGGGGAAACTCTTTTTTGATCATCAGAACCTAGCGTTTCTACTTTATAGACATAATGATTCCCATCAGGAAAGGTTGCTTTTAAAGTATCGTGCATTCGAGCATAACCATAAGAATTAGCGGCATCTAATACAAAAGAATGCACCTCTCCATGCTCATCGACCATAAGGTCGATCGCCGTCCAATGAGCACATGTTCTTTTGCCTTCTGCGTACTCTGCACTCCATTCATAATCTGGGTCGATAAAATCGGTCAAAACTGCTAATTGCATTCTTGTGCCAGGAGGGATTTGCGCGGCGGAATCTTTGAGCTTATGCACAAACTCGGCGAACTCACTGTCTTCCAACGTTTTTTGTTCTAAGACGAATCCATGAAACGGGTGCATTTTTTCTAAACGACTTTCTCTTTTAGCTGCCATCAGAATAGCTTGACTGCTAGGGTCACTCGAAATCCAATTGTTAGACCCAAATTCATCCCAAATATCTGATTCAGCTTTCAGCATTCCTGGTGTTTTATCGCGCATAATTAGATCAATGAATACGTGTCATGATCTAATTGTAGTATATTTCGTGTTTTTGTAAAATTTAGTGAGTAAGTTACTAAAACTTCTTATGCTTCGTTGAAGCGAATTCTTCTACCAAGGCATGTTTGGACGTGTGTAAGGTACTCCCTTCCAAATAACTGGTATGTTTAGGATGAGACTGAGTCGGTTTATGTGCGAAAAAATGCGGGGCATGTGGTACATGTTTTTTAGAATGTGCTGTGCTATGTTTCTTGCTGGCATGAAGGCACGGTAATGGTTTTGCATCTGCGACCAAGATTTGACAGGCTTTGTGCTTATCAAAATATTGTCGCGGATCTGAAATATGCAGCACTTTATGGGTTTGCTCTTTCAAAATTTTAGATTCTTTCTTTTGCAGGGTTTCACATTTTTTTTCTAATCGAGCGATGGTTTCATTTCTACTTTGTCCATTTGTAAGGATGACGGTATGTCCAGGCATTTGTTGCAAATGGTGGCGCTCGGATTCTAGTTCTGTCAGCTTACTGTGGATATCCTGATATTCATCAAAGGCTTTGGGGGCGTCGAAGGTATAAAAAGACAAAGTATCACGTTGAAGTTCATGGGGCATTAATACAGTGCCGGATTTTGGGTGGTGTGAGTTGGCGAAGCCAGATATTTTGATATGCGCGCCGTATTCACGCAGATAGTCGTCATCATGGAGATAATCGGCAACCATTTGCGCAATAAATTTTCTTTCTCCGGTATGGCAATCAATAATGTCGATGTGCTTAAGATGCTGACAAAATCCAGGTTTCTGACGCTCATTGTATTTCAGCATGTTAATAAGTGAATGTGCAAATTCATCGATTAACATCACTCTTTCATTCAAATTGCCTCCGAAGAAAGATTGATCTTCACCATGGAAACTGTCGCTGTGCCCGATGATAGTAAGTCTGGAAGTAAATTCGCCATCATTCTTACTCGTCAAATCTTGCAGCCAATTGGATTGCTCCAAACATTCAATACCAGGTTCCGTATACAGTTCCTGTAAGGCATGAGCAAAAGAAGTGAAATCTTTGGAGAGAAGAATAATCATACTCAAAACACCGGTTTTGATTGTGTATTTTTATTATAGACACAAAGGTCCCTAAGTCAAAAAGGTTGTAAAAAAGAGGATAAATTAGGGGGTTGATGCATTCTATATTGGTAAACTGCGTAGAATGCGATCACATTTTTGAGATAGTTTCGGGTTTCTTGCCAAGGTAGGGTTTCAATCCAAATATCAATCTCTTTGGGGTTGTGCCGTTTTACCCAATGGCGTACTTGTTTGGGACCTGCATTATACGCTGCCATGATGAGAACTGGGTGGGATTTAAATTGTTTATGTAATGTATTGAGATAAGCAACGCCAATCTGGATATTTTTTTCGGGGTAAAACAGTTCTTTGGCATCAGAATAGGAAATTTTTGCCTGCTTGGCGATGGTTTTGGCCGTTCTCGGTAAGACTTGCATGAGGCCATAGGCGCCTGCTTCTGATTTGATATCTTCTAAAAAAGTACTTTCTTGGCGAATAGTAGCATAAATTAAAGCAGAGGAAATTTGATAGTGAGTAGCCAGTTTTTGAATGGATTGTTGATAGGTTAAAGGGAAGCGTAATACTAATTGATTCTTTAATTCTTCATCAGTCGTACTCAAATAGATGGCTTTTCCGGTCCAGTGTAGATAAGTTGCTACCCAATAAACCAATGCACTTTTTTCAGTTTTGGTCAGCTCCATACTAAATTCATTCAACATATGTGCCGCAAGATAGGTTTGCTTGGTCCGATGGTATTCGGCAATTTGATCTAGGATCGGCTTGTAAACGGCTAATATCGATGGGTCATGAGGTGTGGGTTCAGATTCAAAATTAAATGCTTGATGCAATGCAATACTAGAGAGAAATCCATAGTAATGACGTTTAGCAGCTAACGCACGATAGAGTGTCTGTGCTTCAGTATGTTGCGCCAATTTATCGAGCGCGCGCGCACGCCAATAGAGTTGAAATGGCTCACTGTTCTCAATGGTATCATGTTCAGTAATTTGCACTATTTCACGCCAGTTCTCTTGCATTAATGCATAGCGAATACCCCAATCGCGTAAAACTGAATTGCGATAAGCAGGTTGCACTTTGGCAAGCCAAAGCGTCGCATCTTTTTGATTGCGCATCGTTTTATACAGTGCGAGATGTGCTAGGAATTGCTGGTTTTGATCTGGGCTAAGCAATTTTCCGGTGTGGGGGTTATGCCATAAAGTGATGGCGGAATCCAAGCTGCGGATTAGCATTAGGTTTAATCCATAGAGATAGAGCGCACCTGCCAAAGGCCCCGGTTGCACCAACAAAATTTGGCGGGGATTGTGCTTAATCAGTGTCAGCATTTTGATGTCTTGAATATGGGATCCCAGTTTAAGCAATAGCTCATAAGCAATAGCGCTTTGGTCGTGTGCCAGTGCCCAAGCAATTTTTTGCTCCATTTGGTCTGAGGAAAAAGCATGCTCTTGTAGAAGTAACGCAAATAGGCTGTGGCAAGCAGCAGAGGATTGCGTCTCCGGCGATAACCATAAGGTCAGCGCATCTTGGACAGCGTCTTGCTTTTGATCAAGTTTATAGCGTGCCATTTGTGCATAACAACGTAGCCCTGTATTGTCCGTAGGGCGGTAATATTGTTTAAAGTTCACCCAGTCATTTTTTTCAGCAAGCAGATACAACCATTTCTCCCGTAATTTCTGGGTCAAAGGCGTCTTGGGTTCAATAAATTGGATAAAATCAGGTTGGGGGCTGACAGGCAAATGCTGGACCCAAAATGTATAGGCCAAATATTTAGCTAAATAGGTTTGCGCATTTTTGCTTCGACTGTCAGTGTAACTCCGCACGCCATCCTGAGGAACTTGCGTCGAAGGATCTCCTGGAGTTGTTAGGCTGTGGCCAAAGCTTGCATGGCTGCTGATATGTGTGATAAGCAAGCTGATAATGAGAAGATTTTTGAATGGTTTACGCATGTGCTTGCATGGCTTTTTGTCGTAAGTTATGGATGATTTCATTGTAATGGGTGCTCTTGAAAATTGTAGAGCCGGCTACAAATTCCGTGGCACCTGCGGCGGCTAGCGAACCGATATTGTCTAGTGTAATGCCGCCGTCTACACAAATACGCAAATCGGGATATTGCGCACGGACTTGGGCAATTTTGGGGATGGTCTCTTTAATCAGAGTTTGTCCGGCAAAACCAGGATTCACAGTCATTAATAAGACGAAGTCTAGTTGATGATGACACCAACGTAACCGCTCAAGGGAAGTTGCTGGATTCAAGACTAAGCCAGCATGACATCCTGCATCTTTGATTAATTGTAAACTTCGGTTTAAATGGTTTGTTGCTTCGGGATGGATACTGATTCTCTTGGCGCCCGCTTTCGCAAAATGTGGAATCATGTCATCAACGGGTGAGATCATGAGATGGACATCCAGAGGGAGATCTGGAAATTCTTGGTGTAACGCGCTGCAAATATGAGGACCAAATGTTAAATTTGGCACGTAATGATTATCCATAATATCGAGATGTAAAAAATCGGCTCCTGCTGTTTGGATGGCGCGAATGTCTTCACCGAGTGTCATGAGGTTGGCAGACAATAAGGAAGGTAAAATAGAATATACTTTATCCACGACTAAATGCTCCGTGAAAACCAAGCATCACTGAGTACAATTGAACTTGAGTTTGAAGATTTATGCCACTGGTTTCTAACTTTATATTGGTTTTCATCGGGGTTGTCAAAACACGGCCATCGAGAGAGAGCCAACAGAAGTCATCAATGAAATAACTGACTCCGATGATACCTTGCACAGCGAACGCACTGCGCGTTTGCTTGAGGTCGGTTTCATAGAGGGTTGCTGGTTCAGCACCCTGCGCCTGTTCAGCGGTATTCTCGCCATAATGGAATTCTAAAGTACTAAAAATATATGCGTATCCTAGGCCGCCACCGAGATACGGGCGAAGTGCAGCGTAGCCATCCTTCGATTGGATGGGAATGTCATAAAGAAAGTTGAACAATAATGCGGCAGTATTGGTGTCTCCGCCAATATGGAGAGTGGACGAGGAGCTTGAGCTCTCGATAGTGTAATCTCCAATGGCTAATTTAGAGTAAGGATTATTGTTATAGAAAATTTCTCCTTCTAGGCGATAGTCAGAACATATCCGATAGCCCAAATCTAACCCAACACCACCGAGTACGGAGTATTTCAGGGTACCAGGTATATTCTGATTGGGTTGGGTCCTATTGGCAAATAAGCTCTGTATTTCAGAGAGTGAGACATTGAAAAACGTTGCCATTGAAGACTGTAAACTATCCATATTAATAGTATTTGGATTGAAGTTAAACGAGGTGTTCTGTGTGTAAGTGGGGCCTAAAAAAACACCGGCATACATATTTGACACGGGCTTTATTGCAAAGCTAGCTGTTGGTGCAATACAGAGTATGCTGAGTAGGCATGCTAAGGAGGCCTTTGTCATGACATGTCCTATTTATATTTAACGCCATCAAACCGATACGTTGCACCGACATTGGCGATTTGCGCTTGAAATATCGTCCCGAATGCCCTTAAATTTGCTGTTGCAATATAACGGTAATTCAGGTTTAGAGCATAATTTTCGGCAAAATTAAACGTGATGCCAGCTATGCCTTGATATGAGAACGCCCAGTCTTTAGCTGAAAATGCCACTAAGGAAGGCGACGTGCTCTTCAATTGGCTTTGCAACCAACCACCCCCAATACCGCCTCCTATGTATGGCTGGAGAAGAGGATTTAAACTTACAAAATCATAATAAATATTGGCCATTGCCAAGACAGTTTGAGTATATCCGCTGGTTGATGTTTGTTGGATGTTATTGAGATAGAAGTTAGAGAGATTGGCTCTGATATAAGTAACCTCACCTTCGTAACGCATAGGGTTTGATTTATATCCGATGCTGGCTCCGGCTTCAAACCCGCCCTGATAAGTAGGTGAGTTAACCATGTTACCATCATAACTATGATTCACATTTCCAGGCAGGTAGGCATAACCACCAAACACATTTGAGTACAGTCCATCGATGGGTGTAGCTGCTCTGGATAGTGTGCAGAGCATCAGCATAATTAAACAGATAATTGATTTCATTGCGTCCCTATTTAGGTTTTTTTATTCTTTATTTCCACGCAGTCTAACCATGTTAACGTCTTATGGCGATTTTGCAAGTAGAATTGTCAACATCATCCTTGGGTGATGGGATAGCGCCAATCTTTACCAAACGAGCGTGGTGAAATTTTGGTACCGAGCGGCGCTTGTTTGCGTTTGTATTCATTAGATCGAATCATATTAATGGTCTGGATGACGGCTTCTTCCTCATATCCCCTGCTTAACAATTGTGCTTGGGTGAGTCCTTCTTCCATATAGCCTGCAATGATGGCGTCGAGTACATCGTATTCAGGCAAGCGATCTTGATCAGTTTGATTCGGTGCTAATTCAGCAGAGGGTGCACGGGTTAAAACGCGCAATGGTATCACTGGAGACAATGTATTTCGATAATAGGCGAGTTCGTAGACCATGGTTTTAAGCACATCTTTTAGTACAGCAAATCCACCACACATATCACCATATAAAGTAGTATAGCCAACGGCGGTTTCACTTTTATTGCTGGTGGATATGAGCATCCAGCCACTTTGATTGGATAGTGCCATGAGTAACACCGCGCGTAATCGCGCTTGAATGTTTTCGGCTGTGATCCCTAAGTCTCCCGCAGGCAAGACTTGTGCAAGACTAGCTAAAATAGCTTGAAAACCCGGCTCTATAGATAGGGTTTTGTTGGTGACCTGGAGTGCGGTGGCTTGTGCTTCAGCATCTTCGGCACTCATTTTCGCGGAATAACGAGAGGGCAATAATATAGCCTGTACGCGCTCTGGTCCCAGAGCATCTACGGCAATCGTTAGTGTTAGTGCGGAATCCACGCCACCGGATAAGCCCAATAACACGCCAGGAATTTGATTTTTAGTGACATAATCACGGAGGCCTAGGATGAGGGCTTGATAGATAACCGCTGTTTTGTTGAGAACAGGCGTGATGAGACTAGTAATCTGCTGGTTTTGAATACTTACACTCTGCCATGCCTCGGTAAAAGCGGGTGCACGAGCTGCAATGTGTCCCTGTCCATCCATCACTAATGATTGACCATCAAAGACCAATTCATCTTGAGCGCCTACCATATTGACATAAATAATGGTCAGACCAGGTTGAGATTGCTGCAAAAGGAGCGCCTCTCTGTGTTGCGGCTTGGTATAATCGAAGGGGGAGGCATTAATCGTGACAAGGATATCGATGGAAGCCTGTTTGAGTAGATTGACTGTATTGTCATGCCAAAAATCCTCGCAAACACATAATCCTATTCGCTGATTTTGGCAGGTAAAAACACAGGCTTGTGCCGGTCCAGGTGTGAAATAACGCTGTTCGTCAAAGACCCCATAATTGGGCAATTGTTGTTTAAAATATTGGGCAACAGTTTCAGAGCGATAGAAAACACTGGCTGCGTTGAAACGCAAATTATCCATCATTTGTGGATGACCAAGGACCACATGGCAATCTTGGCTTGCACTACGGATTGTTAGCAAGGCGTCATCGATGCGAGTTAAAAACTCTGGGCGAAGCAATAAATCCTCAGGGGGATAGCCGCAAATAGCCAACTCTGGAAAAATAATAATATCATGCGTTGTTTGATGTTCTTGAATAATTTGGATGATTTTTTTTGTATTGGTTTCGATAGCACCAACGTGTGGATTCATCTGTGCCATTAAAATATTTAGTGCTTGAGTCATATAAGAGAGTACTAACAGTCGTCAGACTCCAGTATACTATACTTTGCGAGGTCAGAATATGGGTCAGGACTTACGCAAAACACCGATCTCTTTGTTGGATTTAGTATTTAATTTGGTCATTTAGTTATCTAAACTTCCTCATTAAAGACTAAATCTGTCTCGATCTCGGAGTTTTGCATAAGTCCTGTGGGACTTTTTTTGACCAAAAATTGGTGTGTATTTAAGTCTTAAATCTCAGGATAAAGTAATGTTGAAAGCTGCTTTAAAGCGTTTGAATCAAGAATTTCCGCAACGAACTTTTACCCAAGGCCAAACTTATTTTCAGCATGGACATGTCTTAACTATTCGCTTAAGTGATGGATTGTTGCGTGGACGAGTCAAAGGTAGCTTAGGCCAGATCTATGATATTCACATTGATTTACGCACATGGCCCAAAAGCCCCGCACGCTGTACTTGTGCTGAGCAGACCAATTGCAAGCACGCAGTTGCCTGCTTTTTTGCGTTGCAGTCCAAAGAGAATCTTACCATTATTCCGGCACCGCCTCTTGTTGTTGAGCCCGTATTTACCGTTGCGACTGTGCCTAGTGCGCATGATGAAGTGGTTTACGTCGATGATTTTTCTTGGTATTCCGAACTGGAAACACGCGGTCATGATTTTTTCGGGTATCAATTAGGTATTTTAATTGGGGATAAACCGATTAGTATTGTGCCTTTGGTCGTTGATTTACTTCGGCGCTTAGATCCCAAACAAATTGATAGTTTATCTGATGATAAAGAAATGTATTTGCCCTTGGGTAATGCAAAATGGTTAGCCATCCCTTTGGGCCGAATCAAACCTTTACTGCGTTTATTATTTCATGAAGATATGCGTCAAATAGTCGACGATGAGATACATTTGCGCCGTTATCATTTGACGTTGATGCAAGAAGTCGAAGCGGCTATTCAAGCAACACGTTCTCGTTGGTTAGGAACTGAGGCCATTAGAGCACAATTGCAGCAATTACAGCATTTAGAAGGGTTGCCGGAGCTTGCGCCACCCATTGGGTTGAAAACAGTGTTACGTGATTATCAATTGCAAGGTTTGTCTTGGTTGCATAGCATTCAAACTCATGGGTTCTCAGGGATACTAGCGGATGATATGGGTTTGGGAAAAACTGTCCAAGCATTGGCGCATTTATTGTTGCAAAAAGAGCAAGGTTTAGCCCATGCTGCGAGTTTGATTGTTGCCCCGACCAGCTTAGTAGGGAATTGGTACGCGGAGGCGCAGCGTTTTGCGCCAGATTTAAAAGTGTTGATCTATCATGGCAGCGACCGACATTTAGCTCAATTTGCTGATTACGATCTCATTATTTCAACGTATGGTACGGTCGCGCGCGACAAAGCCTTGTTTTTGCAGTATTCATTTTATTATTTGATTCTGGATGAAGCACAATTTATTAAAAATGCGCGCACCAAAACCACACAAATTATGCAACAACTCCGTGCAAAATTTCGCTTATGCCTCACAGGGACACCTTTAGAAAATCATCTTGGGGAGCTCTGGTCATTGTTCCATTTTTTGATGCCTGGATTATTAGGTAGTATCAAAGAGTTTCGTCAATTTTTTCGGATTCCGATTGAGAGAGAAGCGAATGTTGAGCGGCGCAATATCCTTAGCAAACGCGTTCAGCCTTTTATGCTGCGGCGGACCAAGGATCAAGTGATCCGGGAATTACCCCCTAAAACTGAGGTGGTCCAACGAGTCGAGTTACGTGGCGTGCAACGCGATTTATATGAAGGCATCCGGATGATGATGGAAAAAAAGGTGCGTGAAGCCATCGCGTCACAAGGGTTGGGGAAATCGCAAATTGTATTGTTAGATGCCTTGTTAAAACTAAGACAAGTATGCTGTGATCCGCGTTTATTATCATTGCCTGAAGCGGAGATGGCGCATGGAGAATCTAGCAAATTAGACACTTTGATGGAGTTATTAGACAATTTGATGGAAGAAGGACGTAAAGTATTGGTGTTTTCGCAATTTACTTCGATGTTGAAATTGATTGAAGAGCGATTGCAGCAACGCCACTATTCCTATTTGAAACTGACTGGGCAAACCCAACAACGCCAAGTTTTGGTCGATCGCTTTCAAGCTGGTGAAGTGGGCATCTTTTTGATTAGTCTGAAAGCTGGCGGGACGGGTTTAAACTTAACGCGTGCTGATACGGTGATTTTGTACGATCCATGGTGGAACCCTGCTGTCCAAGATCAAGCAGCAGGTCGTAGTCATCGTATTGGCCAAGATAACCCTGTGTTCATTTATAAGTTGATTGTGAGCGGAACAGTTGAGGAAGCGATATTGTCCATGCAAGTGCGCAAAAAGGAGCTCGTGGATAGTATTTTAACCAATCACCCCACACCTCATTTGGGCTGGACCATGGCTGATATTGATGATGTGTTTTCGCCATTGTCAGAATAGCAGAGTAATGGGGGCTGTTGCTTTAGAATTTTACATCCAAACGCTTTTTGTGTATAATTCGTACAAATTTTATAGAAAATTCCAAAAAAGGATTCCTTCTGATGTATAAAATCTTCATGAGTTTGATATTGCTATTTACCAATGTTTTACCAGCATGCGCTCTGTCAGCAGACAGTCTGCCACTTTCTTTTCAAATCAAAGAACAAAAATGCCAAGGCCGTTGTTTTTACTTGACTGCGCAGGAAGGGCGGATGGGTTCGTTGTTGCCTGCGCCTATGAAAATGGGTACTTATGAGTTTTTTGATGCCAAAAATCAATTGCAGGTTACGTTGAGATTAACCGGAGCTTATTGGACAGCTTTGATGTTTGATATCTACGACAAAAACCGAACTTTGGTTGCCAAATTGAGGGTCTTTGTTAATTATAAAAGCAAACAATGGCAGCGTTTTGAACTGTATGCACCAGACGAGAAAACAATTTTGGCAATAGGTGTTTCGAATCTGTTTGGGACTCACCATACTGTTTATATGGGCAAGACCTGGCACATTCTTGCTGAATTCACGCGGCCTTTATTTACGTGGAGTCGCGATTCGGAGGTTAACATTATGGATTCGGCTAAGCTTGCGTCCATGATGGATCCCAATGTGTTTGCAGCGGTGTTGGCTTTGGATTGTATACACGATGTTGATATTGCGGTAGATGCCCCTGATGTAGAAAGTACCCCGGTTAAAAAGGTGCAAACATTGCAAGAGAAGCTCAAAAATGTTGCTAAAAAATCCGGCTTGCCAGAAGGTGCGCCTGAGATGACACAGGAGCAACTCAAAGCAGCGGCCGATGTTTTAAATCTACGATATCAAGAAGTGTATGATGACTCATTTCTAGGTGAAGAAGAAAAAGTAAGACAATTCATTGATTTTGGTTGTGGCTTAGTCCTATCTCACACGTTTAGTCCGGAGGAAGAGCAGGCCATGTTACAGTTTATGCTGAGTCGGCTTAATTAAATGGATCAAGGCTTAATGGCTCTCAGTTAAGGAAAAAACACTGATCCGTTATAATTATGTCACCAGTTCAATTTCTTTTTGAACGAGCTGTTGCTTGAAAGCCGTGTTTCGGGGTCCTGTCATATTAGTTACTATTTTCCGTGCTCGCACGCTGGGATACCGGGGCGACAGGACCCCGAAACACTGACATCGAACAACGCTTCGGTTAAAAATAAATTGAAACGGTGACATAGCCCGAACGGATTTTCAAAACTGAGGTGCCAAGAGCGCTGGCTCAGGGATATCTTCTGTGACGGTTGGAGCTGGTGCTGGGGCAGGAAAAAAGCGCTTATATAAATCATAGGCCTGAGAAGTAGAAAAAAGTATTCCAGCAAAGGTAGCAATCGTGGCAGTACTGACTGCCATTGCTAATGCGAATGAAACAGGAAATCCCAGAGCCAGACCTAAAAGCATCGTCCCTTGATAATATACAATGCATGATCCTATTTTGCTGCCTAAAATACAGATGACACTTAATCCCATATAGGCATAACGCTGCGCAGTATCTGAAAATGTTGTGGCAGTTTGCGCTGGTGCAGCGGGAGTCGAGCTAATTAATAAATGATGATTAAATAAATACAGCACGATCAAGTCGCATAAACTTAAAATCAACCCCATAAAAAATGAAGATATACTTCCTTCCAAAGCCCATATATGGCCTAAAGTAATCAAGGTATGTAATACGCTTGTGACATTGGAAAAGCTAAGTATCTTTTGTTCCATCCAAGCAGGCGTCTCGCGATAGGGACGGGACAGTTGGACTGCAGAAAATAGTAAATTTGAGACAGTACAGCACACTGCGATTAAAATACTCAGCCCTAAAATAAAGACGGTTGGTAAGGGTAATAAGGGTGCCAGTAACATCATACTGTAATAAGTATGAATAAATACTGAAAAAGAAGATAGCAAAGTGGCTAATATACCTAATGTGATAACCACGCCTGGGTATGCTGTATGTGCGGTATAGCCAAGCGCATTATTCGAAGTAATCCACATTAACATCAAATGCGCAGAGGCAGTCAAGAGTCCGCCTACTATACCCATAGGACCGGGCATAGCTAGGTAGGTGTACCCCATGCCAATAATAAAACCGAGTAACATTGATAATCTATTAATCCATAGTGTCAAATACCGCAAATTTTCTAATGTAAATATCATGATTGTTGCGCAATAAAAGAGGAGAGGCGTGATTATAATCAGTATTACCTCAAATTCCATACTTACCCCTCGACCTTTGTTTTCAGCTCTGCTAATATCGCGCCCAAGTGGGATGGAAGTCCACTTTAGTCCAATTTACGTGCGCAAGGAGGATCACGCATGCGCTGGCCCCAATCTCTATTCTCTACTCGTCGACCCATTCTATTTGGGTTAGATATTAGTTCAGTCTCTGTCAAACTTTTGGAATTAAGCCGAATTGATGATCAGTATTGCGTCCAAACTTTCGGACAGCAAAAACTACCTGATCACATGATTGTGGGCAATGTAGTACAAGATATTCCTGGCTTGGCCCAAACAGTTCAAGAATTATTAGTCAATCTTGATTTGCGGACGCGGTCAAAGGGGGTATTGCAAGCGGTGATTGCTGTGCCTGATGCTTGTACCATCCATAGAAATATTCAAGTGAGCGAGCGTTTAACGGATTCTGATCTGGAGGAATTCGTCTCTTTAGAGTTAGCCAAATGTATTCCAGACTCTTTGGAAGATGTCTATTTCGATTTTAAGCATCTGGGTAGTTCTTCACAGCCTGGTATCAAAAATTTACTCATCATTGCGGCCCGTGCTCAATATGTGAAAGATCGCGTTGCTGCTTTGCGTCACATTGGATTACCCACTACGGTGGTCGATGTGGAATCACTCGCGATGCAGAGGGTATTGCCCTTCCTTTCGCCCGATCAAATCCCCTCTGGGATTACGGCTATTTTAGAGTTAGGCTCACAACTCCTAAAAGTCTTTTTTTTTAAACAAGCGAGTTTATTATGGATGCATGAAGAAGAATTTGATGTGCTCAATTTGCCAGTACCATGCCAAGATACGGCGTATCAAGAAGGCATTTTGCAGCGTTTTAAGCGCGCGTGTCACTTTTTATATGCCGAATATCCCCACATTGCAGCCTTGGATCATATTATTGTGAGCGGAGAGGGCGCTCAGCGATCACATGTGCTCAGCTGGTTGCAACAGCAATGCGATCGACCTGTGTATAGCGCAAATCCATTTGTGCATATGCGAGCTGCCGCGGGATGCGACCTACAGCAATTACACTACGATGCGCCATTGTATTTGACGGCATGTGGTTTGGCGAAACGAGGTATATAATGGTCGATCTGAATTTACTCCCTTGGCGGGAGGGTTCCTACCGGAACAAATTAAAGCGCATGCTGGTTTTCTGTCTTGGAGTAAGTTGCTGTGGTGTATTGCTAGCCTTATGGTATTGGCACCAAGCGCAACAACGCATCCAAACTCATATACAGGAAAATCATCAATTACAACAAGATTTGGTTCAATTAAGAGCTTTGTATCGCCGTCAATTGTTAACGCTCCATGAACAGGATGCGGTGAAAAAACCGCATCTACAACCTAAGACGCCACGCCGTAAGCAGCGCCCAGTTATGCTGACAAAAATCATCGTTATTCATTATGCCAAAGCGGTGGATCTGGCCAGTATTATGAAAGATAAAACCAATGATTTGTTGTCGCGCCATGGGCATATTGCTGTGGATCAGCGTACGAATGTACTGTGGTTGGAGGATACGGCAGAGCATATTCAAAAACTTCAGAGCTTTGTGCAGCATTTTGATATTCCGGCTCAACAAATTATCATTGAGGCACGATTGGTGAATATGAATCAAGAAGCAGCACGGGATTTGGGCGTACGTTTAGGCTTGGTTGCACCCAGTACAATCAACCCAACCCAACGTGCAGAAGGCCTGCAGACGCCGCTACCAGGAGGGCGTTTTGGATTAGATATGGTTGCCAGAACGTTAGATTCGACTGCGGCTACATTGGGCTTTACCCAAGCGGTGTTGGCGTCGCAACGGTTATTGGATTTCGAATTGTCAGCATTAGAGAGTCAAGGAAAAGCCAAAGTGATTGCGAGTCCGCGTTTAATAACTAGTAATCAAATTCCAGCAGTGATTGAAGCGGGAGAAGACATTCCTTATCAGGAGTTCTCTCTGAATGGGAATACGTCTGTTGCGTTTAAAAAAGCGGTATTGCGCTTGCAGGTCGTGCCCCAAATCACCGGAAAGCAAGAACTCATGATGTCTCTTGTGATCAACCAAGATGCTGATTCTGGTAAACGTGTTCAGGGTGTTCCCATTATTGCGACCAAATCTATCGAAACACGGATTTTGATCAAACATGGGCAAACGGTTGTTTTGGGGGGTATTTATCAAGAAGATCGGAATCATCAAATTGATCAGATCCCTTATTTAGGCGATATCCCCTGGCTCGGAGATTTGTTTCAACGCAAACATATGCGATTGAGACATGAGGCGTTGTTGATTTTTATTACGCCCAGGATAGTGAGTCATGGATAAATCATGGTTTTTCGTCTGTTCGGATTAACTATGACTGCAATATGATGTATACTCTGATACTATATTTACAGGACTTACGTAAAACACTGAATGCGAGGCGTATTTAGTCTTTTAATGAGTGAGTTTAGGTGACTAAATGACCGAATTAAATACTAAAGCCAACGAAGAGATCGGGGTTAAGCACAGGACTTACGCAAAACCCAGAGGTCGAGGTTTTGCGTAAGTCCTGATATAGTGTTGTCATGGTTAGGTGAAAAAAAACGTAAGAGGCTAGGGGCTATTTGCTCTGTACTCACCACAATATAACGTGGTGACTGTTACGCTGTACGTCTTTTTATTTTTATGGAGTATGTAATTTAAATGAGCATCGTTAAAGTACGCAATATCTTTTTAATCGGACCAATGGGCGCAGGGAAAAGCACAATTGGTCGTACTTTGGCAAAGGAACTTAAGCTTGATTTCTATGATTCAGATGAAGTGATCGAAGAACGTACCGGCGCAGATATTTCTTGGATTTTTGATGTAGAAGGGCCAGAGGGTTATCGGCGACGTGAACAAAAAGTGATTGAAGAATTGACTCAAAAGACAAATATTGTGTTGGCAACAGGTGGTGGTGTGATTATGACGCCTGAAAATCGCAATGCTTTGGCAGGACGTGGGACTGTCATTTATTTGAAAACATCTTTACAACAGCAATTTGAACGAACCAAACGCGATAGTACCAAACGACCTATGTTACAGGCCAAAGATATAGAACAGCGGTTGGAACAACTAAGAGTCGAATGTGAACCTTTGTATGAAGAGTTGGCGGATGTGAGTTTTGATACAGATAGGTTGACTGTCAAATCAGTTTCCACTCATATTATCAAATACATATTCGGCGAGAAGTAGCGTGACTGAGTACCTATGCATATTTGGACTGACCGTTATTTAATATTTTTGGGTATTTTTGGGGTTGTTTTGAGTGTAGGCATTGGGTATCAATATGCTTTGACGTCTACAACTAGTAAAAAACCTCTGCATTTTTGTTCAAGCCCATCTTCTTTTGCAATAGCATCATTGCAAGATACCCAATTACCGTCCGTGATTCCTAATTTTCGTCTGGCTGCTTGCCGGCATTTTTTCATCCCTGCCGATTTAAGACGCGCTGATTTGCAGCTCGAAATTCAACCACATTCGGTTATAACATCTAAGCCAGTCTTGGACAAAGTCTTGTTTGTACCTAAGAAGTTTGGGTAGGGACTAACGAGATGATAAAGATAATTGCAGATGCCAGTTTACCCGATTTGTCTGATTTTTTTCAGCCTCCCTTTCAACTCACGTCATTCACTGCTGGGCCTGATTGGTATCAACAGATTCAAGAGCATGATGTACTCCTCTGCCGTTCCACACTTAAAATCGATACTGCTTTGCTGGCTGATACGCGGATCAGCTGTATTGCCACAGTGAGCTCGGGGACAGATCATATTGTTGAAACAGACCCTCAAAAATCGATTCAAATTATCGATGCCAAAGGAGCAAATGCCTGTGCAGTTGCAGATTATGTGATTGCTTGTTTGGCCCATTGTCAGCAGCACAACTATGTACAAGGGAAACATGCCGGAGTGATAGGAGCAGGGGCAGTGGGATCTGCTGTGACCTTACGTTTACGTGAGCTCGGTTTTCATGTTAGTTGTTATGACCCTTTACGCGCTGTCCAAGACCATCAGTTCTTAAGCTGCGAGCTTGAGGAATTATTGGGATGTGATCTGTTATGTGTGCATGCTAATTTGCATGATCAACGACCGTATGCGAGCCGACATTTGTTGGGGAAGCACTTTTTATCACAACTCAAAGCGGGGACGGTGATTATCAATGCTGCGCGTGGCGATATTGTGGATGAAGCGGCATTATTATCTTGTAGTCAATCTTTGCATTACTGTACCGATGTTTATGCAGTGGAGCCAGAAGTGAGTCGAGCTTTGGTGAATTACGCCACGTTATGCACGCCGCATATAGCGGGACATAGCATAGAGGCTCGGAGTAGAGGATTACATTTAGTGAGTCAAAAACTCCATCATTATTTCGGGCTTAGTAGCTCAGAAAAGCACAATCATGCGACAGATTTGTTGTTTCAATCGTTGCCATGTGCTTCTTGGCAAGAGGCAATACTGTCTCTTTATGATCCCGAAGTCGAGACGTATAAACTCAAGCAAGCGACTAATTTATCAAAGACATTCTTAGATTTACGCAAAGCACATCGTCATCGACATGAGTTTCATTATTACGCCTGGCCAGAAATGGATCGTTTGCTGCAGGTGGCATTAGGGAAGAATTGTCAGACGCTTTAAATTCTGCTAGTCTGCGTAGGTGAGCGTGTTATCAAGGAGAGATGGCTATGTATAAACGGGTATTGTTTGCAACGGATTTTGACGAAGTTGGTATCAATGCGGCGCAGAAAGCTAAAAAAATTGCTGATGGGTTTGGCGCTCAATTATTTTTGGTGCATGTGGTCGAAGCGATTCCGGCTTATGCTTACCCGGGCTTTGCTGGTTTTGCTGAGGTTGAAGTTGCTATTCGTGAGCAAGCGGATAAAGAATTAGCAGCATTGGCTAAGAAGTTAGGTGTGGATAAAAAACATCTACTGTTAGAGTTCGGCTCTATTAAAAATGAAGTGTTGCGTGTTGCACAAAAGCATAAAATTGATTTAATCGTGACGGGTAGCCATGGTAAACACGGTTTAGCCTTGTTATTAGGATCGACAGCCGAAGCTATTTTGCATGGTGCCCAATGCGATATTTTGACTGTGTGCCCTCATAAAGAATAGAAGTGTGTTTAAAAAGAACTATGTCATTCCCGCCTAGACGGTAGTATATCTTTTACGGATGAATTTTAGGCGATTTGATTTTTGGGGCTAAGCTACGATTAAAAAGGAGTAATAGCCAGTTATATTGCGAGTATTTAATCGTAGCTTAACCCCAAAAAGCGATAGCATAAAAACCTAAAATTCATTCGTGAAAGGTATATATGCTTATAGCACTGCATTAAGGATGGATTATCCCCTAGATGGGGATGACACGGTCAACGGACGCTATTTACGTATTTTTTTGCCCATTAATTAAAATAGGGCGGAGTTTTTGCTGATTTTATGAAATTATTACGTGGGGCATCTGATCCAGCTTTACACGGTGGTACTGCTGCGGTAATAGGTAATTTTGATGGCGTACATCATGGCCATCAAACTTTATTGACCGCGGTGCGTTCGTTAGCTACTGAAGCTAATTTGCCGCTGTTGGTGATAGTGTTTGAACCGCAAACCCGTGAATTTTTCTTAAAAGACCAATCACCGCCACGCTTGACCTCCCTGCGAAAAAAATTACAAATTTTTCAACAATTTGGTGTCGATTTTGTGTGCTGCTTGCGTTTCAATCAAAACATTGCGCGCATGAGTGCCACTGAATTTGCCCAATTAGTTATCTTTTCTCAGTTAAAAGTGAAGCATTTGTTTGTTGGGAATGATTTTCGCTTTGGTTGCGATCGTTTAGGTGATGGGGCATTGCTCCAAAGTATCGCTCAATCTCATCAAGCCCAAGTCACAATTTACCCCGATGTGGTGTTAGATCAAGCGCGTGTTAGTTCTACTATGGTACGTCAAATCCTGCAAGCAGGGAATCTACAAGAAGCGGAAAGCCTATTAGGTCGACCATTTACACTATGTGGACGAGTGATGCATGGTGATGCGCAAGCGCGCATTTGGGGGATCCCAACTGCAAATATAAAATTAAATCGTGGGCCATTGCCTTTGCATGGGGTTTTTTTTGTACGTGTCGCACAAAATAATGGAGAAACTTTTCAAGGAATTGCTAATATAGGGTGTCGACCTACGTTAGATGGACAAAAAAATCTCCTTGAAATTCATCTTCTGAATTTTTCTGGGTCATTGTATGGCCAACGTTTAGAGGTTGTTTTCTTGCAAAAATTACGTGATGAGAGAAGATTTCCATCCAAAGAGATGTTGATTGAACAAATTCATGCAGATGTGGCTGAAGCCAAAACTTACTTTAATATGAGATGAATCCTATGAAAAAAAACTGGCTTTGGTATATTCTTGCGGTCGTTTTGATTATTTGTGATCAGAGTAGTAAATGGTTGGCCATCCATACATTGCCTTTGTATCAACCCATGACTGTTTTTCCAGGATTAAACTGGACACTTATGTTTAACTCTGGCTCAGCATTTGGTTTTTTAAACCAAAGCAGTGTTTGGTGGTATTCGTATCTATTTACGGCATTTGGTTTGCTGATGAGCGTCGGTTTGATTATTTGGATGTCGCTGTGCAAAAAAAAGGAAAAAATAGAGCTACTGGCATTGTCTTTTATACTAAGTGGTGCTTTGGGAAATGTTATAGACCGGATACAGTTTGGTTATGTCATCGATTTTATTCAAGTATATTATGGAGAGCATTATTTCCCCGTATTCAATATCGCTGACAGTGCCATTTGTGTTGGGGCTGTTTTACTGTTTTTTGCTAATCATAAAAAAACTCCGCGCAAAAAAGTTAAGTAGGCACAGCGAGGTAGATTGGACCTTTGCCCTAATAGTAACGTGGCCGTGGGGTAGGTGGCATATGACTATGCTCTACTTTGGCATGGTGTTGCTGCTCATAGGCTTCTTCCGTAGCAACGTGTTTTAGATGATTTATGTGGGTCAGCTTACGTTGTAGCACTGATTGAGCTGTTGCGCGGAATTTTTTGTCCTTTTCGTCATCGAGATTGGGTCTCATCATTTGAAAGCTCAATGCGAATGGGTTAGGTTGATGCGTATTCCTTAAGTCTTTTGATAACTGCAATATCATTTCACGACTAAGGCGTTGTTTTTCTTGGGCAGCTTGATGGGTTGGGCGTAGTTTGAGCGTAGATTGCGGCAGAGAAGATTCTCCCATTTTTTTCTGTAATTCTTTGTTTATACGGAGGGCCAATGCTTCACGCTCTTCTCTTATTTTGCGCTCTTCTTGCATCGCTAATTTGGCAGATTGTTGTATACCAAGTTCGTAATCTGTCATAGGGTTCTCCAACGCTATTATAGGGCACTATTATAACATAATCTCTCTCGGGTAGCGTGGTTTTATACCAATTTCCACCTGAATTATGATAAAATACAATCCTTACTCAGTGTTTTTGGATCATTATGCGCATTGTTTGTGTGTTTTCTTTGGTTATGAGTCTTGCCCTGGGCATGGGTAGTCAGGTGCAAGCAAGAAATTTAGAGCAATTATTGCCGGATGAACGGAATAATATAGAGATTTTTCAGAAAGCATCGCCTGCTGTCGTTTATGTACATCGGATGTCAAAAGTGGGGACGCTCCCCAACCATTTATTACAGGTGATATCTGCTGGTACAGGTTCTGGCCTTATTTGGGACAAATCAGGGCATGTCGTGACAAATTTTCATGTTATTCAAGGTGCAGATGCAGTAGCAGTGACCATGAATGGTGAAACGGTACCTGCTAAGGTGGTGGGCACAGAACCGCGTTGGGATCTGGCCGTTTTGCGCATCCAATCTCCGGATTTATTAAAAGCCATCAAAAATATCCAGCCTTTGGAGATTGCTGCGTCACATGAGCTTTTGGTGGGACAAAAAACCCTTGCAATTGGTAATCCATTTGGTTTTGATCACAGTTTATCGACGGGTGTGATTTCAGCGTTGGGTCGAGATATGTTGGGGATTGGGGGTGTGTCTATTCGAGATATGATTCAGACCGATGCGCCGATTAATCCAGGTAATTCAGGCGGACCATTGCTGGATAGTGCTGGTCGTTTGATTGGCTTAAACACGGCAATTTTTTCTAAATCGGGTTCTTCTTCTGGCGTGGGATTTGCTATTCCTGCTGAGCAAATGGTGCGTATAGTCAATCAGCTAATTCAACATGGCCGAGTCATCATGCCTGGCATTGGTATTCTTCCCGTTACAGCTAAAATTGCTGAACTTTTAGGCGCTCATGAGGGGGTATTGATTGGGGATGTATTGCCGAATACGCCAGCGGATAAACTGCATTTACACCCAACAGTACGCGATTATGTGGGACGAATCCACAAAGGAGATGTGATTGCTGCGATCAATGGGCATTCAATTTCCAGTTATGATGCGTTGTACCATGCTTTATCTGCCACCAAAGTTGGGGAAACGATCCGAGTTACCATCTTGCGCGACCAGCAAAAAAAGACCTATCATATAAAAACAATAGATATTGGTGCAATGGAAGGATAAAGGTATGGCGGAAAGCCCACTACATGTTGTGACCCCGTTGCTGTATTCGCAGCGTTTGCAAATGAACACGCATAAATCTGTCTATTTAAAAATAGAGGCGCTCCAGCCATCTGGCTCGTTTAAAATGCGCGGGATTGGACGGTTGTGTCAATGTTATGCTGCAGAAGGATTCGAACAATTAGTAGCTTCCTCGGGTGGCAATGCTGGGCTCGCAGTCGCATATTGTGGTAAAGCATTAGGGATGCCGACCACGGTGTTTATCCCTTCGACGAGTCACCAATTATTTGTGGATGAATTAAAAACCTATGGTGCCAATGTCGTCGTTGCTGGCAAAGATTGGGATAGTGCGCATTTGGCTGCTTTGGCTTATATCCAAGAACACCACGCGGCGTATATTCCTCCGTTTGATCATCCCATGATTTGGGCAGGGCATGCTACGCTGATTGACGAATTAGTTGAAAGTGGTGTGCGACCTGATGCCATAGTCGCGGCAGTTGGTGGGGGTGGATTGGCTTGTGGTTTGCTTGAAGGGATGCATCATCATGGTTGGCAGGATGTGCCTCTGATTGCGGTTGAAACCCAAGGAGCGGATGCTTTATATCAATCGGTCCAAGCCCAAAAAATGGTAGCCTTAGATAAGGTGACAACGCGTGCGACGAGTCTTGGAGTGAAACGTGTTTCTGCGCATTTATTTGAATGGACCCAAGAACATGAGGTGAAAGTAGTCGTGGTTAGTGATGATGAGGCAGAAGCAGGCGCTCGAGCCTTTGCTGCGGATAAGCGAATTATGGTCGAACTGTCTGCGGGCGCTGCCTTGTCAGTGGTCTATGCTAATCATCCCGTCATTCAACCCTACCAAACCATTGTAGTGGTGGTATGTGGCGGTGTGAATACCTCATTTTTTTAAGGTATACCCAATAAACTGCAAAATCAAAAGATCAAACATAGCATTTTGGAGTTTATTGGGTATATTACTCAACTTTATTTTGTCTAGCCTCTTTAAAGTGATAGAATCCAGGTTGATTAAAAAGGACTAGGCTAATAATTCATGCAACCACAATTAAATATTGCGATTAATGCCGCCCGGCAAGCGGGTGAAGTGATTCTACGGCATATTGATCAGGCTCAACATTTGCCCTTGATAGCAAAAGGGGAAGGTGACTATTTTTGTGAAGTAGATGTCAAAGCTGAACAAGCCATTATTGCAACGTTACTCAAAGCTTATCCCGATCATGGTATTCTAGCTGAAGAAAGCGGTAACTACCAAGAAGATGCTGAATCGGTGTGGATTATTGATCCATTAGATGGTACTAAAAATTTTATTCATGGCTTTCCATTTTATTCAGTGTCTATTGCATTACGCGTGAAATCACGTATTGAACACGCGGTGGTCTACGATCCGTTGCGGCATGAATGCTTCGCCGCTAGTCGTGGCAGAGGTGCGCGCTTGAATGATCGCCGGATCCGCGTTTCCAAAGAAACTCATATCGCCAAAGCTATGCTAGGTGCGGGCATGCCCATCCGTCATCCAGAGCTGGTGGAGCGCTATATGCGCGGTTATCAGCGGTTTGTTGGACAATGCAGTGCTACGCGGGTGACGGGCTCTGCTGCATTAGATTTGGCCTATGTGGCTTGTGGTCGTTTGGACGGATTTTGGGGCTTAGAACTCAAAGCTTGGGATGTTGCTGCCGGTGTATTGTTGGTGCAAGAAGCCGGAGGCTTGATTAGTGATTTACAGGGTGGAGAGCACACATTGGACCAAGGAAATGTGATTGCTGGACCTCCTAAAATTTTCAAGTCTATTGTGCAAACATTAAGTCATTTAGATAGGCCTCATGACTAAGGTTAGGCCTTTTTTAAAATGGGCTGGCAATAAATATCATTGTTTGGAAACGATCCTCAATGCATTACCTCCTGGTTCGCGTTTGATCGAGCCTTTTTCGGGATCTGCTGTAGTATTTTTGAACACTGATTACCCCGACAATATTTTGGCTGAAGATAATGCAGATTTGATTCGCTTATATCAATGCATTCAAAAGGAGGGAGAAGCCTTTATAGAATATTGTCGAAAATGGTTTATTCCGCAGAATAATCATGCTGATCTTTATTATCAGTTTCGCCAAAAATTTAATCAATTGCATCAGTCACGGCGCAGAGCAGCGCTATTTTTGTATTTAAATCGACATGGTTATAATGGATTATGTCGATACAATGCCAGGGGTATTTATAATGTGCCGTTTGGACGTTACGTCAAGCCTTATTTTCCTTATCAGGAAATGCTCCGATTTCATCAAAAAAGCCAACAAGTGACGTTGTTGCATGCGGATTTTAGAAAAACATTCGAGTTAGCCAAACCCAATGATGTGATTTATTGTGATCCGCCTTATGTACCGCTCCAACAATGTTCCAATTTTTCGGCGTATACCGGTAAAAAGTTCACTGAAACTGAGCAAATTGCATTGGTCAATTGTGCTGTAGATGCAGTAAAGCGTGGGGTTACGGTCATCATATCCAATCATGATACCCCCTGGACTCGTGAGCATTATGCTGCTGCAGAAATTCAGTCTTTTCCTGTACGACGCTTTATCAATTGCAAAACGAATCAAAGACTTCCTGTGCAAGAGTTGGTCGCAATTTTTAGGCCATAAATCCCGTTTTTCGCGTAATTGTTATTTCTGGCCCGTCCCTAAGTTAAGCGTTTTTGATCAAAACCCCCTCCTTAGCCTGAACAAAAAAAAACAAAATGAATAAATTGAAATATAATTGGTAATTATAAATCCTTTCAGTATGAGTCTTGTATATATCGATAGAGCAGTATAAGATGTCGGATGAATAAAATTTCAATCCTGAAATCTGCATATAAATAAGGAAATTTATGAGACAGAACATCATTCTTATTACTGGTTTGTCATTGCTTTCTGGTGCCAGTGTTGCGCAATCTGTTGCGATAGCGCCCCAGCCTACTTCTTGTATGGACTCGAATTTTCACTCAGTTCAACGCGCTAAATATCGTGTTGAGACTACGGTTGCTTTAACCGTCACTAATCACTGTGGACAAACCGTCGATTTACAAAATACGAGTATTACTTTTTTAAATGCCAAGAATATCAACACGATGTTTTGGGGTAATTTTTCACCATTGTCTTATCCCAGTAACCCCATGAAGATTACGTCTCAACCCATCGATGATCACTATTTGTCAACACTATCTTTACAGTTCCCGCAAGGCAATAAAACCAAAACAACGTTGCCAGATGGCGCGTCGTTCACAGTTTACTATGCTGTAAAGCATGCAAGTTATATGGGCGATAGTGCCAGAGTTTATTTAAACTCCGCAGTGAACACTGGAAATGTCCGAATTTTGAATGGCTCAACTCAGCCTGAGAATGTGAGTGATTTCTATACGCTTGTCAATCTTAGACTAAATGGAGAAACCATTAGTAGTGTGACCATACCTTGGTCTGGCCAACAACTTGTTTCTGGATTGGCGCCTGGCGTTTATGATGTTTCACCCGTTAATGTTGATGCAGAAGACGAAGACCATCAATATGAAGGTATGGGTAGTCCCACGAAACTTACGGTAACGAGTGGTGATACCGTTTCGGCCATCATTACGTACGCTGAAAAGCTGGTAATGGGCACGATTCGTTTGCAGTTGCAAGATTTGCCTGCAGTTCTAACAGGTTATTCCGAGACACCTAAGGTTACGATGACTCGTGAAGATAATAATAGTGCTCAAATTGCTAACCTTCAGTGGGGTAATATCCAAGACGCGAGCCATCTGGCTGGTAAAAAAAGTAGATACCATTTTTCAACCGCTGATATTAGTTATAATGGCTATACCTGTACCCCATCGTTTGAGCCTTCTGCGGTTGCAGCCACTCAGACTAAACCAATTGTCACGCTCAGTTATGCTTGTGTTCAGACCTCTCCGGATATGGTTGTTTTACATGTTGAAGGTGCTCCAGCGACACTTTCGTCTGTTAAAATTACATTTACTCCGAACGGAAACGCAGCGCCAGTAACAGAATCAGTTGCTTTGGTCGATGGTGCGGGCAAGAGCACGCTTTCATTCCCTGCGAGCACGATCTATACGGTAACTGCAGCTGACGTGGAAGGCTATTCTGCTTCTTACTCAGCTAATACATTGACAGTTGCTGACGGTGCTACGGAAACCATTGTCTATACAAAAAATACCAGTATTCCTGCAACTGAACCCGAAGTAGCAGCAGCACCAGAGGCACCAGCAGTGACGGTAGATGCAACTGAACCCGAAGTAGCAGAAGCACCTGAGGCACCAGCAGTGACGGTAGATGCCACTGAACCCGAAGTAGCAGCAGAGCCTGAAGCGCTAGCAGTGACGGTAGATGCCACTGAACCCGAAGTAGCAACAGAGCCTGAAGCGCTAGCAGTGACGGTAGATGCAACTGAACCCGAAGTAGCAGCAGCACCAGAGGCACCAGCAGTGACGGTAGATGCAACTGAACCCGAAGTAGCAGCAGCACCAGAGGCACCAGCAGTGACGGTAGATGCAACTGAACCCGAAGTAGCAACAGAGCCTGAAGCGCTAGCAGTGACGGTAGATGCCACTGAACCCGAAGTAGCAGCAGCACCTGAGGCACCAGCAGTGACGGTAGATGCCACTGAACCCGAAGTAGCAACAGAGCCTGAGGCACCAGCAGTGACGGTAGATGCCACTGAACCCGAAGTAGCCGCAGTTAAGATCGAAGAGCTCTCAACTGTTCTTCCAGCATGGGAAGTAGCAGAATAGTAAACAGCAAACACAAAAATTCCTTCTCCCTTCGGGAGAAGGTGCCCGATAGGGCGGATGAGGGGATCACCCTAGTATAAATTTTTCGATAAATCATATGCAATACACTCTTTTTTATACGGAATAACTGCGTATGCCCTCTTCACCGGAAGTATTGTAGACGCTAGAAAAAATATAGAGAATTGATTTTTAATGAACTGATAAATGTAGGTTGGAGTCTGTAAAATATTCTGTGTAACTAGCCATTCCCTTATTCAGTAACTCTATCGCTGAATTCGATCATAAACCGATTCATAGCTGGCTTCCAGTTTTGAATCGGCATTGTCCATTTCTGAGCAA
>JACCDN011140840.1_pt1 | contig 63088 bp, 51 predicted proteins | sample 7441691 | NCBI WGS metagenome assembly JACCDN01 (sample SAMN15323439, study PRJNA562643) | freshwater metagenome | isolation source: river surface water | place: USA:Blue River Watershed | collected 2017-08-16 | reverse complement strand
AGTACAGCGTATCGGTTAAATGAACAGCTAAGTTTTGGTCTGGGGTTTAATGCCGTTTATGCGGATGCAGAAATTAACCGTACGGGTGGTGAAGTTCTGCCTTTATCAACACAGGGAATGCGGCCTGCCAGGACACAGGTTGCACATCTGAAAGGGAATAAATGGGGTTATGGTTGGAATACGGGGTTCCTGTATGAAGCTGATCAGAACAATCGCTATGCCCTTACGTACCGTTCAAAAGTGGATATCGATTTTAAGGGTGATTTCAGTAGTGATCTCCCTGCACCCAGAGGTACTGGCGGTGCTACCATTCCAGGATCTTTGACCTTAAATCTGCCAGAGATCTGGGAATTTTCTGGTTATAATAAAGTGGCCTTACAATGGGCTGTTCATTACGGTGTAGCTTATACTACCTGGAGTCGCTTTAAGGAACTTAAAGCCACGGGTGATAATGGCCAGATATTGTTCGAAAAGGATGAAGGCTTTGATAACGTCTACCGTATAGCATTAGGTACCACTTATTACCATGATCAAAATTGGACTTTCCGTACTGGTATCGCCTTTGATGACAGTCCTGTTCCGGCACAGAATAGTTCAATTTCCATTCCGGATCAGGATCGTTTCTGGCTGAGTACAGGGGCTACCTATGCTTTTAACGAAGCCGCCTCTGTGGATGTGGGGATTTCATGGATGCGTGGTAAAAATACCCGGATTCAAGAAAAATTACCCAATAATGGTCCTGCTTATGAATTTAATGCAAAAGGCAGTGCGATGTTATATGCAGTGAACTTTAATTACAGTTTATAACCTCGGGTATAGGAAAGCCCACAAGGCAGTATCGCGTGCGGATAGATTATCAAGGATTGGGGTCGATCCTTGCTACAGAAACTGCAGTATATTGTCAAGTATTATATTCTGTTGTATATGCAGGTTTAATCATCTTCAGGTACTGCAGCTAAACGGCAGTACCGACTACGTTGACCAGCATCTGCGGCACCCTTGATGGTATTTCAGTGAACGGCATCAATATTGTTGGCGTCGTCTTCAATAGCTTGCGCATTTGGGTTCGATTGTGTTTTAAGTGCCCCCCCGGTTGCCATGAAGTCGTGATTCTGGAAATAAGCGGCACGCATGACCAGATAGGGATCCGATGAATTGCGCAAAATAGCGTCTGAATCCAGTAATTGTGTCCGCGTTTCAATCCCTTCCAGCACCCATTTGCCTGTCGATGCCCAAAGTGTCAGATAACTTAACATGGGGTAGAATTTGTCCAGCCATTGCCCACCGTCATCACGCAGGGTAAAATTACCGTATACTGGCAACACCACATAGGGCCCATACCCAACCTGATAATAACCCAGAGTACTACCAAAACGCTGGGACTTCATTCTTGCCAGTTTAGGATTTGCCATGGATGCCACATCGATAAATCCACCCATACCCAACAGGCTGTTTAAGAAAAAACGGTTCACGTGCATCATCGCCTTATAAGGATTTCCCATCAGAAAGCTGTTAACCGTGCTGGCGGGCTCTTCAAGATTGCTCAGAAAATTGCTTAAACCACGACGGGCAGGCACGGGCATATAATGCTGCCAGAAGACAGCAACCGGTCTTACTACATAAGGATCAAGGACAGTAAAATTAAAATTGAACATGGTCCGATTAAATGCCTCAAAAGTATCAGTACGCTCTGATACTTTTTGATCCGACGGGCTGGCACACCCAACGGATATCAGGGTGACAAGAAGGGATCCCATCAGACGAAAATTCATACGCTTGCCCATACCCCCTTTAGTAACTCCTCATTGTGATATCCTGCTCACTGCATCAGGAGCAATAAGCCCTATCGGTTGTCAGAGGGTTTACTGTTAGCCTGAGCGCTGGCGCGTTCAATACTGAGCCTGACCAGCTTAGCCCTCGGATCATCGCCAGGCAGTAATTTTAACATACGTTCCCAGTGGCTGATGGCCTGTGCAAGGTCATTTTGTTCAAATGCATTGAAAGCCAGTAAACCAAGTGCCCGTAAATTATTCTGATCCTGTGCTATCACCTTGCCCAGTATTTGCGTTGCTGTCTGTCTGTCCTGAAGATCATTAGAATGAATTAATACTTCGGCATAGCCGAGTGTTACCTGAGGGTTAGTGGGTGCTCGTTGATATGCCTGGCTGAAAGCCTGGATTGCTGTGCTGATATTATTTAATATCATCGCCACGCGCCCTAACATCATCCAGTCATTAATATTATCTCCATCGAATTGCAACAACGTCCTCAACCCCAATCCAAATTGAGCCATTTCTTCCAGATTCAGTGGTACAGCATGGGGATTGGCAATCCGGGCACGCCATTGTGGCATCTGTGTCATTAACTGCTGCCATGCCTGCACTTGTGTTAATGCACCGGTTTTAACATAAAGAATCAGGGGAACAAGCATTAGAATGAGGATCCCGGGCAACAGCGTCCAGCGACTACAAGGTAAAGCATGTGCCTTCTTTGTTTGAGAAATATCATCCAGTAAATTTTGCTGTAATTCCTGGATCATTTCCTGGCTGGCGACGATAACACCTTGATCTTCATCCTGTTTCAATTCTGTCAGGCGATACTGGTAAAACGCCTGATTCAGGCCATCACGTGTCATCCGGGTATCTTGATGAATTTGGCGTATTACCGGTATCACGAACAATGCTCCTGCTGCTGCCACAAAAAGTATCACGGGTAACCAAAACGTCATGATGATGACTTCCTGTACGTCATTCTCCGCGCACTATTCCCTTTTTTATCTGACAGGTGCAGTGAATTATTTTCCTTAAGCGATTGTATTTTTGAGAAATTATGCATCTGTAATGATGCCTGACGTTGTTGTTCTTGTTTTGTACAGGTGTTCTCAATGCTGTTAAGCCGTGCCTGTCTAATAATAATGGCAAGGCCGATCAACAAAAAAAAGACGGGAGCTATCCATAACAGCAGTATTACTGCCGTTAACGGGGGTTGATAAGTCACGAAGTGACCATAACGCGCTACCATGTAATCAATAATGTTCTGTCTGGTGTATCCCTGCTGCGTCAGTTCATAAACTTTAGCACGCATATCCGCTGCAATGATGGCATTTGAGTCGGCAATATTGTTGTTTTGGCATTTTGGGCAACGTAACTGCTGCGTCAACTCACGGTATTGGTGTTCCTGTTCCAGCGACGCAAATTGCCAAGTGTCAATGGAAGCATACAGGCTGCAACTGAATAATAATGTGGATAACAGAAGGATGAACTTCATTTACCATCCTGATATTTCTGGTAAATTGGCAGCATGTGCTGTTGCCATACGCGATCGTTAAGATCTCCAGCATGGCGATAACGAATAACCCCCTGTCCATCGATCAAAAAAGTTTCCGGCGCACCATAGACGCCAAGGTCCATGCCAAGCATGCCATCAGCATCGTATAAACTGAGCACATAAGGGTTACCTAGCCGGTTAAGCCATTCCACCGCTTTCATACGATTATCTTTATAATTCAGGCCAATGATCCTGATACCCTGAGCAGCAAGCTTATTTAAGTATCCATGCTCACCCTGACAGGTTGGGCACCAGGTAGCCCAGATATTGAGTAATGTGGGTGTCCCGTTGTGAAGTACCGTGCTTTCGTAAATTCTACCTTTTTTTTCAAGGTCTTCCAGTTTAAACGTGGGGACAGTTTTGCCTAACAGGGCCGATTCCAGTAAATCCGGAGCTTCACCCTGAGTATGACGCATTAACTGAATAATAAAAATACTGGCAAGAAACAGAAACAAAAACAGTGGGAGAAACAACACATTAAAATTCATCATTGCACCTCTTGTCAATGAGCAGACGGCTGTTTTTTGCGCAGCCGATAACGGGGATCGCACATACAGCAGAGACCACCGAGCACCATAAACATCCCACCAAACCAGATCCAGCGAACAAAAGGCTTATAATACAGACGCACAGCCCAGACACTATCGTCCAGTTTTTCACCCAGTGCTGCATAGAGATCACGTGTCAAACCCCCATCAATAGCGGCTTCTGTCATCACCAAATGGGTAACGTTATAGTCACGTTTTTCTGCATATAACGTGGTCTCGGGCTTACCATTTCGACTCACCTCAATAATGCCCACATGCCCACTGTAATTAGGCCCTTTAAGGTCATGTACGTCCCGGAACAGAAAATGATAATGATGGATATCAATGCTGTCCCCCACTGTCATACGCAAATTCCGTTCCACGCTGTAATTCTGGCTGAAAGCAATCCCAATCACAGTGACCGCAACACCCAAATGACCCCATACCATGCCCCAGTGGCTGCGCGAAAGATGTGTTAATCCACGCCAGAAGTGATGACGATGTGTCGCCCGTTCATGTAATTCCATCACCGTCAGTATGATAACCCACAGTGCCATGATCAGTCCCACGGTGGTCATAGCGACAATGTGATCTTGCATTAACCAGGGCAGTAAAATGGCAAGTGCTAATGTGATTATCGCCGCCAGGGTCAGGCGTTTCCTTAATTTTTGTGGCTCATCCCTGCGCCATTGAACCAGTGGTCCAATGCCCAGTAACAGGGCTAAGGGTCCCATCAACCAAGTGAACACGGTATTAAAAAAAGGTGCACCAATGGAAATGCTTCCCAGACCTGATTGTTTGTGTATCAGGGGTAGCAGAGTTCCCAATAACACCACCAGCATGGCGGTGATCAACATCAGGTTATTGCCGAGCAGGAAGGTTTCCCGTGAAAACAGTGCATGTTGTGTCAGGCTTCTCACCTGCCCAGCTTTCAAGGCATACAACAGCAGGGATCCACCGATAACCACAACCAGATAAGCAAGGATAAACATCCCCCGTGCGGGATCCGAGGCAAAAGCATGCACGGAAACCAGTACTCCAGAACGCACCAGGAAAGTCCCCAGCAGACATAAAGAAAAAACCAGAATAGCCAGTAACACTGTCCAAGCTTTAAAAGTACCGCGCTTTTCGGTCACTGCTAGCGAGTGGATCAAGGCTGTGCCGGCCAACCATGGCATCAGTGACGCATTTTCTACTGGATCCCAAAACCACCATCCCCCCCAACCCAATTCATAATAAGCCCATACTGAACCCAGCACGATACCCAGCGTGAGAAAAACCCAAGCTGCTTGTGTCCATGGACGCGACCAGCGTGCCCAAGCCGTATCCAGCCGCCCAACCATCAGCGATGCAATGGCAAAAGCAAAAGCGACCGAAAAACCCACATAGCCCATGTAAAGTAGCGGAGGGTGAAAGATAAGCCCTGGATCCTGCAATAATGGGTTGAGATCGTTACCATCAATAGGAAAGTGGGGTAAGGTACGGGTAAAGGGATTAGAGGTAAAAATAATAAACAGTAAAAAACCGCCGGTAACCATACCCAGTACCGCCAGCACGCACGCAATGGCATCAAGTGGTACCTGATTACTGCATAAAGCGACCGCCAGTGACCAGCCTCCAAGAAGCAATACCCACAGCAAGAGTGAACCTTCATGAGATCCCCAAGCTGCAGCGATGCGATAGTATATCGGTAATTGCGTATTGGAATTTGCTGCAACGTAAGTCAGCGTAAAATCGTTAACAATAAAGGCATGGATTAAACATAGAAACGACAAAAACAGGGCGGCGAACAAGCCACAGGTTAAAGGTCTTGCCACCCGCATCATGGAAAGATCCTGACGTACCACACCCCATAGTGGGTATAAACTCAGGAGCAATGCAATGGCCAGTGCCAGACATAACAAAAAATTTCCTATTTCAGGAATCATGATTTTATATCACCATCTTACTGACGACTATCAACTACCGTGGGGTTCTGATTGTTGCTTTTCATGGTTTCTACGACTTCGGGGGGAAGGTATTTTTCATCATGTTTCGCCAGAATTTCTTTAGCATGTAACATATTACCTTCTGCCAGTACACCTTGAGCCACAACTCCCTGTCCCTCACGAAATAAATCCGGCAGGATTCCCTCATAGCTGACTGAAACCGTTCCCTTGGCATCATAGATCTGAAAAGTCATTTTCAGGCTAAAGTCATCCCGTTTTATTGACCCTGGCATTACCAGCCCTCCCACTCTGAGTCTTTGCCCTGGTTGTGGTTTTTCCTGTTTTTCACCTTTACCCTGCACAATCTCGCCAGGTGTATAAAAAAGATCAATATTCGAACGCAGGGCATACAGTATTAACATCACGGTCAATGTGACACCAGTTAGCACCAGAAGTACCATATACAATCGATATTTCCGACGAGGATTCATGGATAGCCTTCCCTTCTAATTAGATAATGCCAAGTTTTGTGTACCAGCCCTCTTATAAAATTCTACTGCGAGAGAACCCGTACATTGTTTAAGTGCTGTAATTCTCATGTACGTCTGCGTACACACGCCAGTTCTGCACTTCGTTTTTACTTGTTACATTTGTTTCTTTCCAGCGCGTTTTGTAAGGGATCAGGGGCACTTTCTTGTAACGGATACAGCCTTTTTCGGCGGGCTTTGCGCCGCTGTATACTGGCCAGTAATTGTTTATGCTGCCACAACGTATAAAACCATAAGGCAATTAACGAGCCTGATGTGACACCTACCGCCAGCCAGACATAAAAAGCATAGCCGCCCATAACAAAAAATGCGGCCCAAGAATCGAATGCCATCGTCATCAAGATTTCTTCTTTACGATCAGTTTGGCTACCCAAGGCCGCAGATGTTCCTGAGCCAAAATGAGATTGCGTAAACGCATCAGAGTAAAGGTAGCCAGACAAAATAAATAACCACAAATGGCCCAACGTAAAGGTGAGCGCATGACAGGATCAATCGTTTGCTGCATATTGGTTGAACCCTGATGCAGGGTATTCCACCAGATGACTGAATAATGAATAATCGGGATATTAACAGCACCCACCAATACTAAAATACTGGCGGCACGCCCCGCTATTTTATGATTTTCAAACGTGTTATACAGCGCGATCACGCCAATATAAAGAAAGAACAAAATCAGTTCAGAAGTCAAACGTGCATCCCATATCCACCAGGTTCCCCACATTGGTTTTCCCCATGCTGAACCCGTCACTAGGGCAATTAAAGTAAATACCGCCCCTGAGGGGGCCATGGCGGCGGCGATAGTATCAGATAGCTTCATCTGCCAAACCAGCCCGACGAAGGCAGCTATCGCCATGGAAACATAGGTACCCATTGACAAGATAGCAGCGGGAACATGAAGATACATGATACGTACCGTATCACCTTGCTGATAATCTTTTGGTGCAAAACCAAACCCCCATGTCCAGCCAGTCAGCAGACAGATAACAGCTGCAGCTGCAGACCAAGGTATGCAATACCCGCATACAGAATAAAGTGTCTCTGGTTTAGTTAATGGGTGTAACTGTTTCCACATTGTTGTTATGACTCATCAGTAATAAATGCTTATCCTGCAAAGCAATTTAGCAGAAGCGGAATAGCAAGCCAGACGTGCGCTAACCCACCGATTTTTAGTTGCCGGTAACCTGTTAGTTGACACTGATACGTAATGCCGCTGCTATGGCAAAAGGAGCTAAAGTAATACTCCCTGTTAGCATCGCGCCAAGGATCGCCAGATAACCTCCGGTGGATATCGCCATGCGGGCAGCATCAATGGCTGCTGTGGCAAAAATTAATACGGGAATATAAAGGGGTAATATCATCAGGCTTAATAGTACACTCCCCCTGCACAGTCCAACGGTTAATGCTGCCCCAATCGCGCCAATAAAACTTAACGTTGGCGTCCCAAGCAACAGTGTTATCGCAAGGGTAAAACCGGTATACGAATCCAGAGAAAACACTAATGCCATCAGGGGCGAAAAAAACAACAAGGGTAACCCCGTCACGATCCAGTGCGCACAAACCTTACCCAGAACGGTCAACGGCAACGGTGATGGCAGCAATAAGAGTTGTTCCAGTGAACCGTCAAGAAAATCGTCACGAAACAATCGTTCCAGTGATAATAACGCAGCAAGTAATGCCGCAACCCAGACAATACCTGGTGCAATACGCGCTAATAAGTGTGGTTCAGGGCCCATCCCCAACGGGAACAATGCGATGATAATAAAAAAAAACCAAAGAAAATGAATGCATTCCGTTTTTTTCCTAACTGCAATTTTGAGTTCTCTATGTAATATTTTGAGAAACATTAAAACCCCTGTGTACCTGTTAAATAAATTTTTTTCACTGTTTTCCTGATGCCCATTAAATCTTGATGCGTGGTAAATAAAAGCATTCCACCTGCAGCGACATGCCTTTCAAACAGCAGGATAATCTGCTGTCTCCCCTGTTGATCAATGGCTGTCAATGGTTCATCTAAAATCCATAAGGGTACATCACTCAGCCATAACCGTGCCAGAGCAACTCTGCGTTGTTGACCTGCTGACAGTTGGGCAACAGGCAAATCTTCGTACCCTGACAGGCCTGTCTGGATCAGTATCTGACCGATAATGTCAGAATGACATTTGTATTTTTTTGAATGATAGAAAAGTAAATTTTCCCATACAGTCAATAATGTTTTAATGCCTGACTGATGGCCAAGAAACAACAATTGCTGATGATATTCCCGGTAATGATGAATATTTGTGCCTGACCAGTTCACACAGCCTTCATCCGGTTGCGATAAACCAGCAAGGATACGCAACAGGCTGGTTTTACCTGCACCATTGGTTCCTGCCACCTGAACAAGATCACCGGGCCGTACACAAAAGTTCAATCCATGAAATAAAATGCGTTCATCACGGGTACAACTTAAGTTTTTGGCTTCCAGCATGATGATTCTGCGTATTAACTTTTATTAAAACAAGATGATAACATACTGTGCTACCGGCATCCCTGAAAGCATACTAGCGTGCAGCCTTATATAAACTTAAATTCACAGGCCAGACTGGAGTGTGACATTCATACTTGGTAATCCGCAAACCTTAAGCTTTACCAAGGACTATTTAATGACTTACAGTGAATAAAATGCGTTAGATTTTTATCTATGGGGGCCGGTGTAGTACCGTGAAGGTTACGGAGTTTTATATTACTGAGAGCCGCTATTGGGTACTGTATATAACCTCAATTCGGGATAAGAGCGTGATTTTGAGGTTGTGAATTTGAATAAGTGACATCCATTTTTGGTCTGGATGGCGCAAGACAGTAATCCCCCCGAGTAAATTGACGATAAAATTACCGGATAACAACGTGGCAGGAGTTCAATACAGCGTGAATAGGAAGGCGCAGTCATTCGGCTCTGAGGTGCTGGCGCACGTGATGTAGCCAGAATGATTTAAACTGCCGGTAACGGAAAGGACGCAGACGCTGCTTTTTACCCTCACTCAGCAATCTGGCATTGAGCTCCTGTTCAAATTGATGATAAAAATCGTCCATACGGCAGTAAATTGATATCGTCCATGAGTGCTCCTCTGTTTCGCTATTAACCATTTGTTGTGATTTGATTATTCCGGAATATGTGGCACTTATCCATTTCGTATCAATAGGTTACCCGCATTAACTCCCATTCCTTATCCCGAACTCAGGTGTATATAAGCTCAATGAATTCTGTAATCAATGTGTATCCATTGGCAAGTGAAGGAAAAGGAAGTGGATAAAATCACAACAGAAAAAGAGGATATAAAAAGAAAGAAGCAGCGCGGTTGATAAAAATTGAGGAATTACGATAAGATAGAAACCTTCGTGAACGATCTCAATGCCACCAGCCTGAGGTTCCCGTAGTTAAACGGATATAACAAGCCCCTCCTAAGGGCTAGTTACTGGTTCGATTCCAGTCGGGGACACCATTATTTTCAGTTATCGTTTTCCGGTTACCACTACAAAAAGTATTCCCGCTATGATGCAGCACAGCGTCCAGCAAATGAGCAGCAGTAACAACAGGCGCCCATGACTGCCCACAGGCAACAATACGCTCAACGACGAGTTTTATCCACTCAAGGACCGGTGGCCACGTTTTGCAAGGAAGCGCTCCAGCTCACAGACTCCTTGCTTCCACTGAAAACGGGCTATCCTTGATTCAAGCGTGATTTCTTAGGCGCTCTTTTAAAATGAGCATCTTGTTCATGATGAAAGGTTTTCCACTCTAATTTTTCTACTGTATTTTTTTCTCCTAAATTACAGGGTTCGTAAAGTTGTTTATAGAAAGTAAATTCTCCATCACAATCACTGATACCAACTAATTGCGTAGATTTATCATCAATATAATTGACTTCCTCTGAATGAATGAGAATATATTTAACGGGTATTTTTTTAAAACATTTTGCCAAATCTTCTTCCAAGAAAATTTCCTGTGTATTGCATTTGCAATCAAGCGGAAGATCATTTTCTAATATATCGCTATTTCTTGGTTGCATATGAATCATTGAATATTGTTTAGATCCAATATTATCTTCTTTGCCATAATCAATAATCAAAACACTACATCCAGTCTGAGCTGTAGTTAACCATAATACACGATCGTTCATAAAATAATATTCGTTGTGATTGATAATCAAGAAATTTTCTTTTATCTGAACAATATCAGGTGCCATAAAACGTTCTTCAGATTCTGTTTTCCTCATTTTTGTATATAGAATATTTATTTTATTATTCTGGTCATCTGAATAGTTAAAACGAAAAATATTAAATTCATCATTAAAAGATAACGCTGTACTAATGACAGAAGTATTTTTTGGATGACTTTCATTATATGACGGAACAATTCTATTTTCAGTCATAAATTTCTTTGGATTTTTTATTAAATTATTTATTTTAACCTGCACTGACTGACTATCATTAGTAATGGATGTTTTTACATGAGGTGTAACAATATCAACGGTATTCGTTTTCATAAAGAATATTTTGATTAAATGAAAGTTAACTATCTAATAATATTTCATATTATAATTTTTTTGTTCATTTCTCTGTAAAATAATGCTCTTTTTATAATGAAAAATTATATTGTTACCATTTAAACTGCTACTGTTGCAAAACAGGTGATGTTCTATGCAATGGATAAGCCTATATCAGGAGCACAGCGATATCTCTGTAAGTACTGTCATAAGACCTTCCAGTACTGAAAAGCCTTAAGATACCGCAATCGGTCTTGAAAAAAATCAGGCCGGCATCAGGTAAAAAACAATACCACTTACTGACCACCATTTTTGATGAGTGAGGCAAGGGCGTTAGTACGAGAAGCGTCATTCAATACTGGATTCTAAAAACCACAGAAACTTATCCAGATCACGGGATGCTACCGTAAACATGTCTGCGGTATTCTCATCCTGAACTTCTTTAATCGCTTTGCGGATATCATTTGCTACAACAGAATAACGCTCTGCTAGCGCTGTTAAATGTTCTTGTACGCCATGAATGTTAACTGGATAACCTTTCAAAGGGGTTTGCTCATTAATCCATTGAACTGTAGCAAGAATCACACCACCGAGCTGTGCTATACGCTCAGCAAAAACATCCTGGTGATCGACAATAGCAGTATGAAAATCATCTAGCATTTCATGCACAGCAATAAAGTTTCCCCCACGTATACTCCAGTGAGCTTGTTTAGTCATCAGGGATAAATCTGTAAATTGGACAATCATGCGATTTAATATATTGACCAGTTTTATTTTTGTATCATTATCAATATCGTTTCTAGTGCTAATAAGCTTAGAAGATGGCGCTTTTACTAACCTGTCATTATTCATATGATAATACCCTCTTTATTGAATTGTATTGAGGCTGATGACGTTTTAGATAGCAGAACCATAAGTATAACAAAGCTATTTTATTTTGTTATAACTCGCTTTTAAATGAAATAAGATATTGATTTTTTACATATTCGTATTTTTTAACGGTGATTTTTGTTTTATGGTTAATGTTGCGCCTATTGAAGCACTAATAATTGCAGCTAACGCCAACCATTGCATGCCATTCAAGCGCTCATTTAAGAAAACTAAACCTGAAAGTGCTGCCATTACGGGTTCCAGACTCATTAAGATCCCGAATGTTCTGGCAGGAAGTTGGGTTAATACCTTCATTTCTAATGAATAAGGTAATACAGTTGAAAAAATAGCTACCGCCAGCGCCGCGGGCAGGATGGCAGAATCAAATAAAGCATCGCCGCTATATATCACGCCAATAGGGCAAAATACGGCTGCTGCAATCAGAGAACCAACAGCTACTGCTGCAGGTCCATGATCAATACCCGCTTTTTGACCAGAGAGAATATAAATTGCCCAACACGCACCTGCACCAAATGCATATGCTGCCACCGATAAATCAACCGTGCTAATATTATACCCTGCGGGTAATAAAAGTATCCATAAACCCAAGGTAGCGATCAAAATCCATAAAAGATCAATAAGCCTGCGGGAATAAAAAGTAGCAACTGCCAGTGGTCCTATGAATTCAATGGCTACTGCAATTCCCAGTGGTACCGTTCTTAACGATAAGTAAAAAAGAAAATTCATCCCCCCTAGTGCCAAGCCATAAATTAACAATGATATACGACTGGCTGCGGTGAAATGCATACGCCAGGGTTTAAAAATAATAAACAGAATAAGAGTACCAAAACCAAGCCGTAATGAAGTAATTCCCTGAGCTCCAACGAGCGGGAACAAGCTTTTTGCCAAAGAAGCACTACTCTGAAGTGAAATCATTGCAATAATTAGCAGGCATATTGGTAACGGCATGAAGACTTGTTTTGGCGTCATGCCAATAATTGCTGACATCGATTTAACCCCTCATAATTTTAGGGAAGTATTGGTATCATTTTGGCTATCATGGGCAACAGCCGGAACAATTTTTATTATTTTGATTAACAAAAGTGCTAAAAACGATCATTGCGTAGCATAATAAACCTGATGGTAAGGCATACTTTATCATTATTTAATCTAAAGTAAGCAGATATCTGTTTAACTTATTTTTATACTGGTTATCAGTTAGAAAATAACATGTTACATAAAGTGTAAAAAATGACTATAACATTCTGTATTTTAATGAAAAAGCAATTTTATTACGATTCTGATAAATATCGTGCCATTGATTTAGTGGTGTCCAGAATATATAAATTGAGCCTGCTTTGATATATAAGCCAGTCGTTGATATGCGGATAACGTAGCATTTAGCAACAGTGCCATTATAATGGTACCTGTGCATACCAGAGCTGCCAGATAAACACGGTGTAATCAGGAAATTTCATGGAAAATCAACCTAAATTAAATAGTAAAGAAATCATCGTTTTTTTGGCAAAACGCTTTCCACTTTGCTTTACTGCTGAAGGTACGGCTCGTCCACTTAAAATCGGCATTTTTCAAGATGTTGTCGAACGTGTTCAGAAAGAAATGACGTTAAGCAAGACCCAACTACGCTCAGCGTTACGTCTTTATACTTCCAGCTGGCGTTATCTTCATGGAATCAAAGTGGGTGCCCAGCGTATTGATTTAGATGGTAAACCATGTGGTGCTCTGGACGAACAACATGAGGAATATGCCCGTACACAACTTAGAGAAGCGAAAGCCCGGGTTAAAAAGCAACGAACTGAACAACAGGTTAAAAAACACGAAACTCTAACTGCATTAAACAAAAATACCGGGCTCGATTTACTCAATGTCCAACACTGTCAGATTGCTTCAGATTTAAAAAAGCAGGAGTTGCCCCAGCAAAGCCAGCAGCACAAACCAGAAGTTAAGAAAAAAAAGGCCTATTTTTTACCCGTCATGGATATCTCTAAATTACAGGTTGGTCAGGATATTAAAGTGATGGCAGGTAAAAATTCCATGAAAGCCATTATACTGGAAATCGCTAAAGATGGTGTACGAGTGCAGCTGTCTTCTGGTCTATCAATGATAGTGCGCGCAGAACATCTGCAATTTTGATACGGAGAGCAACTAAGTGATAAGTCAATCCATCAAATTAATAATAATGGCTACTTTGTTGCTGGTGAAGATCAGTGGAGCTAGTAATCACGGTTATCAAATCGAACAATTGCCTCAGCTCAGTCAGGAGCCACAACACTCAACCATCAGTGAGCGCATTACGTCACGTTTTACCCGTTCACATTACCGGCAGTTTGTACTAGATGAGACGTTTTCAGCTAAAATACTCGAACGTTATCTTAACATGCTGGATTATAATCATGATCTATTTTTAGCCACAGATTTAGCAACATTTTTAGATAAAAAAGACAGGCTGGGTGAAGAATTAAAATCCGGGCAACTCACGACAGCATTTCAACTCTTTAATCTGGCACAAAAGCGTCGATTTGAACGTTATCAATATGCTCAATCATTACTGGGAACCTCAGTAACCTTTAACAGCAATGACACCATCAATATGGATCGTAGCAAAGCACCATGGCCCAACAGCGTAACAGAGTTAAATCAGCTCTGGCGTACTCGGGTTAAGAGCGATCAACTGAATCTAAAACTGGCCGGTAAAACGGATCGGCAAATAAAAGAAATGCTGACTAAACGATATCAATTTGCCATTAAACGGCTTATGCAAAGTAAAAGTGAAGATGTTTTTCAGTTAATGATGAATGCCTTTGCCCGTGAGATTGATCCCCATACTAACTATCTGTCGCCACGCAATACTGAACAATTTAATGCCGAAATGAATCTGTCTCTGGAAGGAATAGGCGCCGTCTTACAGATGGATGATGATTACACGACAATTAATTCCATAATGGCAGGCAGTCCTGCTGCAAAAAGCAAAGCTATTAATATAGGAGATCGCATTATTGGTGTAGGCCAACCCGGTCAACCTACCATCGATGTCATTGGCTGGCGCCTGGATGATGTTGTTGCGCTCATTAAAGGGCCCAAAGGCAGCAAAGTCCACCTTGAAATTCTACCTGTTGGTAAAAGTACCAAGACGCGTACAGTGGCTTTAACACGTGAGCATCTTCGTCTGGAAGACCGTGCGGTTAAAATGACGGTAAAAAATATTGGGAAAGAGAAAATTGGCATACTGGATATACCCGGTTTTTACGTTGGTTTGACCGAAGATGTGAAAATTCAATTACAAAAGCTAACCAGGCAAAATGTAAACAGTATTATCATCGACCTGCGCAGCAATGGTGGAGGAGCATTAACAGAAGCCGTATCGCTTTCAGGTTTATTTATTCCTATCGGACCCGTGGTTCAGGTACGGGATAATAACGGCAGGGTACGTACAGATAATGATACTGATAGTCATATGTATTACCAAGGCCCGCTACTCGTCATGGTGGATCGATACAGTGCTTCAGCTTCAGAAATTTTCGCAGCAGCAATGCAGGATTATGGCCGTGCGCTCATTGTTGGGGAACCCACTTTTGGCAAAGGAACAGTACAACAATATCGCCCACTCAGCCGCATCTATGATCAGATGCTGCGCTCGGACTGGCCTGCGTTGGGCTCAGTGCAATATACCATTCAAAAATTCTATCGGCTTAATGGTGGCAGTACTCAACGTAAAGGAGTTACTCCAGATATTATCATGCCAACGGGCATTAACTCTGCGGAGATGGGTGAAAACCGTGAAGATAATGCATTGCCTTGGGACAGCATTGATGCTGCGAACTACACCAAAATAAAAAACCTGAAACCACTATTGCCTCAATTAATCAAAGCGCATGCTGAACGTATTAGCAATGATCCAGAATTTCATCATATTACCAATGAGATCGCCCGCTATAATGCTTTCAAGCAAAAAAATAATATTATTTCCCTAAATTATTACGAACGTGAAAAAGAAAACCATGAATATGACGCGAAGCGTCTTATACTGCTTAATGAACGTTTCAAACGTGAGGGTAAAAAACCGCTCAAGTCACTCAATGAATTATCTAAAAGTTACCATGAACCTGATCATTATCTTAATGAGTCTGTCCACATCGCGCTGGATTTAGCTCATCTAAACCTTAACAACTCTTGAATATGAGATTGATGCCTATATATCCGAAGTATTACCTGTCGTTTTAAGTCACTTTAAGGAAACAAAAGGAAACAAATTGTTATGATGCGTATTATGCTTTTTCTTCTTACTAATCTTGCAGTCATGCTTGTTTTTGGCTTGGTACTTAGCCTGACAGGTATCCAACGCAGCAGTATTTCTGGACTGATGATTATGGCTGGCCTGTTTGGTTTCGGTGGTGCATTTATCTCATTACTGATGTCAAAATGGATGGCATTGCGTTCTGTCGGGGGTGAGGTCATTGAACAGCCCCGTAATGAGACTGAACGCTGGTTAATGAATACCGTGCGTCATCAGGCAGAGCAGGCTGGCATTGCTATGCCTCAGGTGGCTGTTTATCATGCGCCCGATATTAATGCGTTCGCAACGGGCGCACGACGCGATGCTTCCCTGGTTGCTGTCAGTACAGGATTATTGCAAAGCATGAGCCATGATGAAGCAGAAGCCGTGCTCGCTCATGAAATCAGTCATATTGCCAATGGCGATATGGTGACCATGACCCTAATGCAGGGTATTGTTAATACATTTGTTATCTTTATTTCACGTTTGATTGCTCAGGTTATTGCCGGCTTTATCTCCGGTAATCGTGAAGATGAAGAAAGCAATTCAGGCAATTCAATGACCTATTTAGCAGTATCCATGGTCCTTGAGCTGGTATTCGGTATTCTCGCCAGCATCATTACCATGTGGTTTTCACGCCATCGCGAATTTCATGCTGATGCAGGTTCTGCCCGATTGGTAGGACGTGAAAAAATGATTTCTGCACTGCAGCGCTTGAAAACAAGCTATGAGCCTCAGGAAGCGAGCAGTATGATGGCTTTCTGTATTAATGGTAAATCTCAGTCGTTTAGTGAATTATTTATGTCCCATCCACCATTAGACCAACGCATTGAAGCGTTACGTTCAGGGCAATACCTCAAATAACAATAATGCACAGGTTTTCCCGCCGTTCACAAGAGGCGTGATACCTGTGCTACCTGGAATACTGATATTCCCCTGTCATGGCCTATGTTGATGGAATAATGGGTTTTTTATGATCTTTTTTGGCTGCAATCAGCAATAGCAATATTGCCGACAAAACGTGCACAGTAGAATGAACCGTGGAGATGCAGCGTAAAAGTTTGCTGCCTCGAACGTGTCAAACCCGGTTCAAGGCGCAGGATAACATTGCGCGCAAACCGATTTGACTTCTCTTACTGTAGCATTTGGTAATCCATGCTAATTAGATTCCAGTATCAGTCACACTGGACTTTAATGGCAAGGCCACCGCGGGATGTTTCACGGTATTTGGCATTCATATCCTTACCCGTTTCGTACATGGTTTCAATAACCTTATCAAGAGACACACGAGGTTCACTGGCACGCCTGAGCGCCATACGGGCTGAGTTTATTGCCTTTACCGATGCAATGGCATTACGTTCAATACACGGTACCTGTACCTGACCCGCTACAGGATCACAGGTCAGACCCAAGTTATGCTCCATACCAATCTCAGCTGCAATACATACTTGCGCCGGACTTGCACTTAACAATTCAGCCAATCCAGCAGCGGCCATAGAGCAGGCAACCCCCACTTCTCCCTGACAACCCACTTCTGCCCCTGAAATAGACGCATTCATTTTATACAAAATACCAATGGCCCCTGAAGTCAGAAAATAGCGGATATAAATCTCAGGTGTGACAGGTTCAATAAAGTGATCATAGTAGGCCAGGACCGCCGGAATAATGCCACATGCACCGTTAGTCGGTGCTGTAACCACTCGTCCTCCTGCTGCATTTTCTTCATTGACTGCCAAAGCAAACATATTAACCCAATCAATCGCATTCATTGGATCCATAGATAATTTATCAGAAGAAACCAGTAATCGACGTAATGCAGACGCCCTGCGGGGCACCCTTAACGGGCCAGGCAATATACCTTCGGTATTTGAACCACGATCAATACAAGCACGCATAGTCTGCCAGATATCCGAAAAATAAATATCTATCTCTTTTTTACTGTGTAGGGCCAACTCATTTTGCAATACCAGACCAGAGACAGACATACCCGTTTGATCACAGTGAGCAAGAATATCTCTGGCGGAATGAAAAGGATAAGGAACAGTCACCGTATGTACTGTTTGCTTACCAAAATGTTCGGCATCAACAATAAAACCGCCACCAATAGAATAGTAAGTTTTACTGTAAACCTGTGTTTCATTAGAAAATGCATGGATTTTCATGCCATTTTCATGTAGCGGTAAATTATCTTTACAAAAAACGATACCTCCTTCACGGGGAAAATTGACTTCCTGTTGTTTATTGAGCATCAGCCGCTCCCGTTGCTCAACTTCGCGAATAAAACCAGGAATATGATTGATATCAACGGTATCAGGTTGATACCCTGCCAACCCCATAATAATGGCAATATCCGTATGATGACCCTTTCCAGTCAATGATAGAGAACCGTAAACTTCAACAGCGACACGCGTGATGGAAGAGAGCAGCGCCTGATTGACCAGATCATCCACAAACTGTTTCCCGGCTTTCATTGGCCCCACCGTATGAGAGCTGGATGGACCGATACCAATCTTAAACATGTCGAAAACACTAATCACAATAACTCCTTAAAATAACTTGATGAAACTGAATACTGTGATCCCTGTCAGCACACCCAGCCAAAACAGCATTACCTTGATTATCAACATTATTCTTATAATATTAAGAGATAAGGATTACAGGTATTTTACAATTTCACCCTCATAGTTTAGCTGTTAAAAAAAGAAATCGATAGCATTGAATGCCAATGAAAATAAGAAAATATAATACGACATGATTAACAACGTTATTTTTGAGAGAAGCTGAAATTTTTAAATTTGGATGGTGGTGATATCCAGCTACCTGCTGCACAAAAAAGAAATCAGGCTGGATCACCACAGCCCGTATGTCCTGTTATGTCACAGTACTGAATGTTATACAGGGAGTTATGCCACTGCAGGTTCCTGTAACCGGCGATGGAAAATACACATCCGCAGATGAAGAATCCTGAAAACCAGCAATTGCATCGACAAGAAGTCCCTCAGGCCTCTGCTGTTTCTGCAGGGTAGCAGAAGATGCATCCGGTGAGTCATCGTCCGATTCAGCGATCTCTGGCGGCGCATTAATAGCCTGTCGCCTATCGTGAGATTCAGTATTTAACGGCAGATGATCATTTGATGGTACATCGATATCGGTTATTGTAATCCACTTGTCACCCTGCAGAATATGCCCTACCCATTTCAACCCGGCACTATTGTCAGACTGCAACTGATAGCTACTTCCGTCAGCATACAGAATTTCTACCTGAAGATCAGAAAACGCCAGTGATTCCATTCCTATTATCAGCACTGTTTTTCCCGTATCAGCATCGTCTTTAAAATGAATCCTCCATGTTCTGTCATTCAGTGCATCTATTGCTATGCCACGATGGAAACCTGTTGTTCTGTCAGAAGCAGAGAAAAAGCGCAGCACAGATTCCCCCTGTACAAAACCCGTAACAGCATAATCTTCATTCAGCCTGTCTTGGGCATTGAGTGTGATCTGTGCAGCCCAGGAACCAGGAGCCAGCCAAACTTTTTGCGCTTCACGAAAAAGTTGCTGTGATGTGCCCAATTCAGGATTCCTGCCATGTATTAACTGGATTGTCAGTTTATCTGTAGATTGATATTCAAAAACTTCGGTACCCTGTGACATCACTGAAAGCCGCATATCGTTAATCAACTCGTTCCGATGATCCAACCCAAGCGCATGGGCAATTTCATGCCGGATGATCCCCAGTATTGATTGCGTATCCTTACCGAAGGTTGATTCATCGCCAAACCTGATTCTCCTGTAAGGCAGTTCTCCATTCATAAAAGCAAGCCTGCCTGGCGTAGTATCTCGATCATCATTACGATAGGCAGCGAAATCAAAATCAATGTCCTCACCCTCTGTGGCTTTGCGAAAACGAATTGCCGCAAAACTCTCGATTTCATCAAGAACGGATCTTATCAGGCTCTTCTGCTCATCTGTCATCGCAATAAGCTCGAGTGTATGCCTAAAATCATCCCCTTTTTCAGAACGCCCAAATCCATCAACACGGGGGGTATCAACAAAAGCATAAGTATAGACTCTGACCAGACCATCCGACTGTGCATAACCTGGCCAGGCATTGGAGATGCCAAATACAAAAGGGCCATTAAAATCATTCACCGCTATCGAGTTCATTTGTCCATAGATAATACGGGGAAAAGTGACAAATTGATCGATACTTTCACGTACGTGCATCACCTGGAAGGCAGGAACGGCATCTTTGATCAGTGCAAGCAAGGTATCCTCTTGCGTTCCACTATTCCCGGATCTCTGCCTGTTTTCCTGGATAATACCCTGCCTGACTAAGGGTTCAACGATTTCCCATGTGATTTTTTTGGGGTTATCCACCCATTTTTCCGCCTGGTTCATGGCCTCGTCGGCAATACGCCACCGCATTTCTGGCGTAAAATATTCTGCTTCTTTAGCAAAAATCGCTTCCACCCCGTCGGAGATTTCCTGCCGTTTCAACCGGGACTCATACTCAACATCGATCGGCATACCCATCTCTGTTGCCAAGCGAAAAAGGCGGCTTCTGATATCCCTGACATCTATGTTGCGAATAAGACACTGAGCAATATATGCAGGTTCTTCAGAAGGCGAAAGAGAAAGCTGGCCTTCAAGCAGCCCCTTCAGTTCTGGAATATTAAATAGGCTTTCTTGATGCCGGTCAGAAGACGCCATGCCATCAGCGTGATTGGCTGGTTCTTCATCACTTAATTCAGGCATACCCAAGAATCGATTCAGGGCACGTAACACACCAAGTAACCAGGATTTATCATAACTGGATGACCCACTTTGTATTGATGTGGAGCCACTGGCTGGCAGCAACAGAACCGGTATTTTCGATTTCTGGCTGGATGTTAATAATGTTGTCGACGCTTGTGGTGCAAAAACCGCGCGATCAATGAGGAAATGCGTTTTTTCCGACGGACTGACGTAATTGAAGCCCAATCTCAACATCAGTAACACGATGATATCGCTTTCACCGTAACTAAACCAACCGTCGGAAGAATTGTAAGTAAAGCTGTAATTGATACTCTCTGGTAAATTTTCTCTGGAATAACTGTTTTGACTACTTTGGTTTTCCTGTACAAAAGTACGAATCACTGCCGCTATGGGTGCATTTTCTTTTTCGCTGTTCCAGTACTGCCCGATACGCTCACGATACTGGCGTTTGCTGTCACCTACCAACGTACCAATAATACGCCCCATTAACTGACTGAGAGGAGGCCACCCTTCTTTCCAATTTTGTTTCTCAATATCCTGCGAAACAGTATCAATAACGCTCTTAATCTCCTGTGGTTTTTCAGGGTATACTTCCAGCAGTGCTGACTGCAGCCGATCAAAAAATGCCTGATGAATACCGCTGTTAAAATAGATTAAACCCTTATTTTCATTGACCCAGTCTATAAAATCCAATATCGCCTTGCCGTTCTTTTCGTTTACATCTGCACTGCTCATCGGATTGAGCTCAACCGTAGGCAGGTTATTGAGAAAAGGGAGATCTGCTGTTGCCGTCATGAATATCATTACTCTCACGTTAATTATAAGAAGGAAGAAAAATTCATGCTTTGTAAGATATACGCCATTTTTTATATGATCTTTTAAAAAACGCTCATTTTAATAACTGGGATGTCACTTTTTTCTCTTTCTTCACGGTTGCCTGCTTGAAGGCCTGTAAACAACTTTGTTAACAGTGCCATACATAAAGTAAGCAACAATAATTATAACTCAGTATAATGAATGACTTACCTGATAAGCTAGCTGACGGATGATCGCTGCTGTCAATCCCCAGATCAATTTCCCTCCATACCATGAGAAATAAACGTGACGATATTTGCCTGAATAATAGCCCTCCAGCGGATAATAATGGGAAAACCGGAGTGCTTCCTGTAACGGTATTTCAAACAAATCATTAACTTCCGTCGGGCTAGCGTAAAAAAAAGTTTCTGGAGGGATCAGACCAACAACAGCAGTGACTTGATAACCATTGATGCTGTCTAGGGGAGCGAGCTGGCCAAGCACAGTTACCGATAAAGGAGACAGGTTAATTTCTTCCTGTGCTTCCCGCAATGCAGTGGCTATCAATGAATCATCTTCCGGATCGGCTACTCCTCCGGGAAAAGCGATGTGCCCTGGATATCTGCGCAACGTATCGGCGCGACGCGTGAGTAATAACGTCGGCACCGGCCGACAGATAACAGGGATTAATACTGCGGCCTTGCGCAGGTTACTACAATGCTGTACAAACTGTGGCATTTGCAGTTGGAAGCGGCTCACAAATTCAGGCAATGATGAATGCTCAGGCAGTTGACTCACAAAAATGCCAGTTCTCCCAATTGCGGCAGGATACGACTTATTTTATCAAAAGTTTCCTGATATTCTGCCTGCTCCTGGCTGTCTGCGACGATCCCTCCCCCTGCCCAACAGTAAATCCTGCCCTGCTCTGTCAATAAAGTACGAATACTGATGTTAGTATCCATAGTACCGCAACAACTGATATAGCCGATATTTCCGCAATATGCATTACGCCGCTGAGGTTCAAGTTGTTCAATAATCTGCATCGCGCGTATCTTTGGTGCCCCCGTAATGGAGCCACCAGGAAAACAGGCGCGCAGTAAATCAGCAGCATGGTATTCATCCGCAAGAGTGGCAGTCACAGTACTGACCAGGTGATAAACTGCAGGAAATTGCTCAACAACAAAGAGTTCAGGCACCTGAACCGTACCTGGCTTAGCCACCCGGCCAATATCATTTCGCATCAGATCGACAATCATCAGATTTTCTGAACGATCCTTGGATGAATTTTTCAGTTTAATAACCTGATTTTGATCTTCCCTAGTGTCCTGTTTTCTGGGTAGCGTCCCCTTGATGGGTCTGGTCTGGATATGCTGATTTTGCAACCAGAGAAATCGCTCGGGAGAAACACTCAGCACGGTGTTCTGTGGCAGGCGTAAAAAAGCAGAAAAGGGTGCCTGATTACTTTGACTCAGACGTAAAAATGCCTGCCACTCATCTCCTTGGTATTTTGCGCTAAACCGTTGTGCCAGATTCACCTGGTAGCAGTCGCCCATGCGTAACCAGTGCTGTATCTGACAAAATTTTTCTCCATATTGCTGACGTGACATATTGCTGTGCCAGGGGCCGGTTAAGTGAAAAGGTATCGTTGCTGCATTGGAATGTCGCTGCAGCCATTCCAGACGCTGTTGTGGATCCCCATAACACATCAGGGTCAGTTTTTTCAGGTGGTGATCGGCAATCAGCGCCCAATCATATAATCCAACGGCCATATCGGGAAGTTCGATATCTTTTTCAGCCAGTAACGGTAGCTGCTCTATACGACGTGCAAGATCATAACCGAACAATCCCAGCGCACCGCCCTGAAAAGGGATATCAGGATGCATCATGGCAGTAAAATTCAATGCATCTAGCTGCCGTTGCAGGAGTTGAAAGGGATCATCCTGCACACGTTGCGATTTCCCAGCATACGCTATTTCAGTGGACTGGCCACGAGTCGTTAAGGTTAGCAGTGGATCAGCAACCAGGATATCAAACCGATTGTGTGCATGACAGGCAAAACCTGAATGTAACAGCATAGCCCAAGGTTGGACTGAAATAGGTGCAAAATACCGTAAAACGGCATCCGCCTGCCAGGGTAATGATTTAAAGTCAGGAGATTTGACATTCATTAGAAGATCTCATTAGGCCAGTAAAATGCGTTTTTTATTTGTGGCATCCCTTATTATCGGGATTTAGAGTAAACTGATAATCAAAAAGTATTCAAGATTATATTGATCTAAACCAAATTTTATGACCGTATTGTCTTGTCCATCTACCCCATAAAATGCGTCAGATTGTGTTCTGGCAATAGAGGTGATATGAAATCCCGGATAATAGAAATATATGCATTGCTTGTCTGTTTTTGTGCGGTAACTTGTTTAATGATTGCTACAGGTACTTTTGGATATGCAATTTTTAAAATTGCAGCACCGGAATTAACCATGGAAACGTATGAATATAACCAGCATCAAAACAATGCCGCTTTTTGGAAAGATAAGTTGTCATGTGGATCACGAGGTGGGGATACACAGAATAGTGAAATAAAACCCGATGAGAATGAATTAACCCGACAGCGGTTAAGTTCGCTGGATTTCGCCATACAGGCAGAAAAACGTGAGGGTATACAATCCGTTGTGCAATCGCTGATTTTTATATTAAGTTCCTGCATTGTACTTGCCGTACATGCAATGATGGCAATAAAGAGTCGTCACTAAACATGTGGATGAAATGCAGCGCTTTACAGGTTGGCAGTTAATTTTATGTTCCTGTATAGCTACCCTTACTGATATTCTCCCCATCCTCAGGCTTCAGAGCCAAAAAGGACAATGCGGATAACATCGTTAATCCACCCAAGGTTAAAAAAGTATAATGCAGTGCCTGCCTGATAACAGCAGCATCACTTTGTGGCACATCACCCAGATACCAGGCCGTGATCAGGGTTCCACAGGCCAGACCAAAGCTCATGGACATCTGCTGCATGGAACTGGCAATGGTAGTGGCCATACTGGCATCTGAAGTCCCGATGTCCGCCCAAGCTATGGAATTCATACTTGAGAACTGCAATGAATTAAAAGATCCCTGCAACAGGGCCAGAAAAACAATAAATACCACGGATGTATCGGGAGTAATACCCGCAAACCAACACAGAGTGATACCGATCATGACAGTATTGGCCCACAACACCCTGCGGTAGCCAAAACGTCGCAGGACACTGACTGAGATCAGTTTCATACTCATTGCCGCAGCAGCGGCAGGTACCATTAGCAATCCGGATTGCCATGGAGAAAACCCAAGGCCCAGCTGGTAAAAAAGCGGTAATAGAAACGGTAAACCTCCCAGCCCCAGTCTTGTCATAAATCCTCCCATGACTGATACACGGAAAGTGCGCACCCTGAACAGAGTCAAGCGTAATAGAGGGTTTTTTATATTGCCTGCATGGTAGACGTAAGCCGCCAACAGGATCAGGGAGAGCATTAATAGCAGGATGGCCGACGTGGTACTCATATTATGTTCGCCGAACATTTCCAGCAGCCATGATAACAGGGCACTGCCAGCACCGAATAGAATAAAGCCAGTAATATCAAGAGGATGATTTCCTTCACCATGATAATCTGGCATGTAGCGATGAATCAGGTATTGTGCTACTAAGCCTATCGGCACATTAATAAAAAAAATGACCCTCCATGGAAGCCAATGCACAATCAGACCACCTACAACGGGGCCAAGCAGTGGCCCGATTAAGGCTGGAATAATCACAAAATTCATGGCCCTGAATAATTCGGATTTTTCAAAAGTGCGGATAATGGCAAGGCGCCCCACTGGCATCATCATGGCGGCTCCTGTTCCCTGTAAAATACGCGCTGCAACCAGCATGGGGACATTTACAGATAACCCACTGAGCATCGAAGCAAAAGTGAAAATCGCCACAGCCAGGCTGAATACACGCTTGACGCCAAAACGATCCGACATCCAGCCACTGATCGGGATGCCAACAGCCAAACTTAGGATATAACTGGCCACAACGGCTTTCAGGCTGAGGGGTGCCACATGGAAATCTACGGCCATGGAAGGTATTGCTGTGCTCAGAATGGTTGTATCGAGCTGCTCCATGAACAACGTTATTGCGACCACCCACGGCAGATGACGTTTTACGTTTGGGTGCATAGTTTATTAAATTTATTATAATAATCTTCTTTAACCGGAGAATCATTAGCCATGAAACTGCGCCAGGGACTGTATTTCCTAAACCCAGTCCCTGGCTGACGGCTATCGAATAGAGATATCTTTAGACATTTTCCGCGCATCGATTCGCGAAATCCGGTGCAGAACATGGCGGCGTACTGCGAGTATAAGGCCTCCTGAGGAAGGCTTGGGGGATATCAGTAAAAATAACCGCCTGTGAGTTCAGCTTGGTCTAACCATACTGGTTTATCACTGGTTTTCAGCCAGACTCGGTGCAGGTAACTATAAAAACGAGCACGATCACTACGACAAAGCATAATAGGCAATGCCATCATACCTAACAGAATCACTGCACTACGACGCAAAATAACCTGATACAACGGATATATGTTATACACAAAACCCCCTCAAAAACGTTTTATTATTCAATAAAGCCTATCAGGCAACATAAAAACGTTACCAAAGCCAAGAAAACATCACCTGTAACGTGTATAAAATACTAGCACCTGTGATGAAGTTTAACCACGTGCCAGGAAAATTAAAACCATGGATGATTATTAACTAATTGATAGTTAATAAAATAATAAATAAGGAAAATAATAATATGACATTGATGTATATAGCCAAATGTTACACCTCACCATTGACATGGTGTGGCACATTAACCCCACGACATTGCTAATCAAGTCAATTAAAGACGTCAAGGTGGGTGATGGCAGCGAGGAACAAAATATCACTGCAGTTAATGAATTGACTAAAAAACAGAAATAAAATCATTAATGGGCAGGATTGGACTATCGATGGACTGGCGGCATCAGTGTTCAACTTCAGCCAAGGTTGCATTCACTATTTCCAGGGCTTCACGTTCAATTTTTTCACGATGCGCGTCACCAAGAAAACTTTCACAGTAAATTTTATAGGCAGCCTCAGTACCGGAAGGACGAGCGGCAAACCAGCCATTGGCGGTGATCACTTTCAGACCACCAATGGCTTCACCATTTCCAGGGGCAACAGTTAAACAGGCCGTAATCCCATCACCAGCCAGAGTACTGGCTTTAATACTGTCCGGTGAAAGTTGTGCCAACGCATTTTTCTGTACCTGAGTCGCCTGTGCCTGGAGACGGCGATAACTGGGTGCACCAAAGCGTTCTGTCAGAACGTCATAATGGTACTGTGGATTTTCACCAGTCACTACCGTGATTTCTGCCGCCAGCAGACACAGGATAATACCGTCTTTATCAGTAGACCAGCTGCTGCCATCAAAGCGTAGAAACGAAGCACCCGCGCTCTCTTCACCGGCAAAACCCAAGCTACCGTTGTGCAGGCCATCAACAAACCACTTGAAGCCCACCGGCATCTCAATCAGATGACGCCGCAAATCTGCCACAACCCGATCGATCATGGCACTGGATACCAGAGTTTTACCTACAGCCACTTGCTCTTTCCACTGTGGACGGTGCTGGAACAGGTAATGGATCGCCACCGCCAGGTAATGATTGGGGTTCATTAAGCCCTGTGGGGTTACAATGCCATGGCGATCGTAATCAGGATCATTGGCAAAGGCCAAATCAAATTTATCGCGTAATGCCAGCAAACCTGCCATTGCGTATTCGGAAGAACAGTCCATACGAATCACACCATCCTGATCCAAGGGCATGAAACGAAATGTCTGATCAATAGCATCATTCACCAACATCAAATCCAGCTTGTAATGTTCAGCAATACGTTGCCAGTAAGCGATGCCCGATCCCCCCAGAGGATCAACACCTAATTTAAGGTGCCCATTGGCAAGAGCGGACATATCGACAACATCAGTTAAAGCTTCAACATAAGGCATCAGCAGATCCTGTGCATGCAAATAATTTCCTTGCCATGCCTGATCCAGTGACTGGCGTCTGACACCCTGTAACGCTTGGTTTATCAGTTGATTGGCGCGTTTTTCGATAGCTACCGTTAAATATCTGTCCGCAGGACCCCCAGTGGCGGCATTATACTTAATACCCCCATCTTCCGGAGGATTATGAGATGGGGTGATGATAATGCCATCCGCCAGCCCTTTCCCCTGACGGTTATGACAGAGAATAGCATTAGAGATAACCGGCGTAGGTGTAAAGCCGTTATTTTCCTGCACTATGACCTCAACGGCATTGGCTGTCAGCACCTCCAGCACCGAGATCAATGCCGGCTCCGACAACGCATGCGTATCCTTGCCAACATAACAGGGACCGCTAATACCTAACTGATGACGGACTTCAACAATCGCTTGGGCAATCGCCAGAATATGCGTTTCATTGAAACTGTGATGGGATGCACTGCCACGGTGCCCGGATGTGCCAAATTTTACCGCATGCTGTGCATTACCTGCCTCCGGACGCAGTACATAATACTGGGATATCAGCTCTGCCACATTAATCAGATCACTTTGCCGGGCTGGCTGTCCGGCACGAGGGTGAAGGCTCATGGTACTTCCTCATTATTTCCACACAACGCTCTGCAACCACCTGCAAGTGATCTACACCCTGCTCACGGTCCTACAACAGACTCTTAAAGAGTAGCACAGACATTTTCGATTATATCATCAGGAAACTGCATGGCTGACATAATGTACTGTACCATCGTACGTTTACGATCAGTATTAGTATTGGTAATCACCCACCACGGGGTGCCAGGTACTTGTTTTGGTTTGCTCTGTGTGCCATGCCTGAGCAGTGTCTGTGGATCGCTGGCAAAATAAGTTCGGGTACGGCCATGCAGTGATCGCGTGGCCATGGCGAATTCGCTGGCTTGCAGTGCATATAATGCCGACAGTATCGACATGAAACGATTGACAGCCTTACGTTGCCCTCTGTACTCATCAGACAATAGCAGTTTACGCAGCATACGTACCCGATCATTTGATGATGTTGTTCCTGTGCTATCGACCACCTTGTCAGCTAATAACACCGGCTGCTCGATGGTAAACTTTAACATCCGCCGTAAAATATCAGACGCATTTTCACCAATATGCCGGGTATGGCTGGCTATATAGCGGTAAAGATCTTCATCTACTTCAATTGTTTTCATTGTGATTGCAGTACTGATTTTCTGATTTAATCCCCCTTATGATACACTAACCCTCCTGTTTATCATCAGACGAATGCATCATGAATTTAAATTATCGCTTGCAGGGCACACAAAAGGCGATGCATTTACCGGTAATATTACTGCACGGCCTGTTTGGTAGTCTGGATAACCTTGGTACTTTGGGCCGTGCATTGCAACAGGACAGGCATATCATCAGCATTGATCTGCGTAATCATGGGCTTTCTGCACATGATGCCGAAATGAATTACCCCATTATGGCACGGGACGTGTTAGCACTGCTGGATAAATTACAGATAGAAAAAGCCACTATTATTGGCCATTCCATGGGCGGCAAAGTCGCCATGGCGATGAGCGCCATCGCTGCTGCACGCATTGATAAACTCATTATTATTGATATTGCACCCATCGCTTATCAAACCCGGAGGCACGATGACATTTTTGCTGCTTTGAAGGCGGTAACGGATGCCGGGATAACCCAACGTTCACAGGCTGCACAGCTGATGCGTACTTTCCTGGCGCAGGATGCGGTAATTGCGTTTTTACTGAAATCCTTTCATGGCGGAGCCTGGCGTTTTAACCTGAATGTTCTGATAAATCAATATGAGCATATACTCAGCTGGCAACGCGTACCCGCATGGCCACATCCGGTGCTGTTCATAAAGGGGGAACGTTCTTCTTATATACAGGATACGTATTTTGACGACATCGCAAGTCAGTTCCCACAAGCACGTGCTCATGTAATTGCCGGTAGCAGTCATTGGGTTCATGCTGAAAAACCGGCCATCCTGCTACGGGTTATCCAGCGTTTTTTGACTTAAAACCACGCATTATGAATTTACCATTCCTGTACCAATCTTATGATGTGCTACCCATATGACCAGCTGATTACAACCCGACCATAGTCTTGAATATATCGTCCAGAATATGCTTTGTTAACATGCACATGGGCAACAAACCTCACTGCAAACGGACTGAATCGCCCAATATTGCATAAACTTGATTAAATTGAGAGAAATTTCTGGCATGATAATGGCCGTGAAAAAATAACGGGTACTATTTTACCAGGGTTAAAAGCGATATGACAGCTGTAGGCATTTTCTTTGGTTCTGACACTGGCAATACTGAAAATATTGCCAAAACGATTCAAATACAATTGGGCAAAGGGACTGCTGAAGTTCATGATATTGCCAAAAGCAGTAAAGAAACGCTGGAGCGCTTTGACATATTACTGTTCGGTATCCCAACTTGGTATTACGGTGAAGCTCAGTGCGACTGGGATGATTTCTTTCCTACCCTGTCACAGATAAATTTCAATGGTAAACTTGTCGCGCTTTTTGGTTGTGGTGATCAGGAGGACTACGCGGAGTATTTCTGTGATGCCATGGGCACAGTGCGTGATATCATCGAACCACAGGGGGCCACCATTGTTGGCCAATGGCCTGTTACAGGTTACCACTTTGAAGCCTCCCGCGGTCTGGCAGATAATGGTCACTTTATTGGTTTGGCCATTGATGAAGATCGACAGCCTGAACTAACAGATGAACGTGTCAGAACTTGGGTTAGACAGATTGTCCAGGAACTCCAGTTGTCGAATGTTATCTAATCGCAAGATGCAATAACCCTTATATAACCTGGCAATAAGGCACGGTGATAAATCCTCTGAAGTATGTAATGATATTGCTGTTAATGACCGCCGGTTTTTATTCACAGGACTCAAACCCGCATGAGCGACAATAATAAAGCATTAAAAAACGCTGGCCTGAAAGTCACATTACCGCGTCTCAAGATCCTTGAAGTACTACAAGACCCGGCATGTCATCACATCAGTGCCGAAGATATCTACAAACGGCTCATCGATATTGGTGAAGAAATTGGTTTGGCAACGGTTTACCGCGTATTGAATCAGTTTGATGATGCCGGTATTGTCACCCGCCACAATTTTGAAGGCGGCAAGTCTGTCTTTGAGCTTACGCAACAACATCACCATGATCATCTGATTTGCCTGGATTGTGGCAAAGTTATTGAATTCAGTGATGAGCCCATTGAATTACGCCAGCGTGACATCGCCAGACAGCATGGCATAAAATTAACCAACCACAGCCTGTATCTTTACGGACATTGCGAAAAAGGGAACTGTCGTAAGGATGAATCACTACACGATATCCGATAACACCTGTCTTAAAATGTAAGGCAACACCACGTTACTGACAAAGTCAAAAAGGAATGCCCCGGATTTTTGGATAAAAATAGATCTGCAGGCGTTTCAATACTGATATTACTCAGAACCTGAGCCTGTACTACAACCAGTATATTTCCGAAGCAATCCGTATGTATTGTGGTACTCAGTTGTTAGCTATTGAAGCGTATTGTCTATGACCCGCAAAACGACAGCCATATCCATGAACCACCGCACCCTATAAAAATAACCTAATAGATACCATCGCGCGTAGTGCAATGGCATCAACAGGGTAATGCAATCTTTTGCAGGCTTTTTTACAAAGCCTCACTTAAATCCAACCGCTCCTGAACAGACCCTAAATCAGGCTGACATAGATTCAACAAGGATTAGGCACACTAAGGGTTTCAGCAATGGCAACACCAACATCTTTCAAACGGCAGATCACCGCACTTTCATCACGGCAGGATACAAACAGACAGGGATCTTCTTCCCACTCAATGATTGCACTATCAATCCGAATTTCCTGCAATGAATGATGGAGCCATTGCATAACATTTATGGCATGAATTCCGGTATAACCCAGTAACCTTAGCCCCAGCAATTTATTATTTTCATCCATAGCTACCGGTGGCAGTGGTTCTACCTGTATACCAGTATAACCAGACAACCAACGATAACTTTGCGGTAGACGATACACTACCGGACGATCCACTACCGAAAGTTGGAACTTACTCACATGATGTCCCTAATTAATAATCAAAAAATGATTAATTACTCAAAAACCACAACATAAATTAACTTACTAGCACTAATAAACACTAACACAGTATCCCGTTTCAATAATCCATCAACAAAACTTGTATCCATAATAACAAAGATCAACCTGTACCGAACGCTATCGTCTGAATCTGGATTATTGAGGAAAAAAAAGAACGTTAGTTTAACGCCTTGACACAGCCATACTGGTAATTTCTTGCTCCGTCAAGCTACGGTATTGCCCTGCAGCCAGAGAGTCATCCAAAATTATTTTACCAATACGTTCACGGTGCAAGTTGGTAACCAAATTACCGCATGCAGCAAACATGCGTTTTACCTGATGATAGCGCCCCTCACTCAGGGTTAAACGCATTAATCCAGACTGCAATACTATAAGCTGTGCGGGTTTGGTCAGTGTCTTCTCACCACGAAGCTGAACGCCTGCCATAAACTGGCGGACAATGTCATCAACTATTATTGGATATTTTAAGGTCACCAGGTAGGTTTTCTCACAATGATATTTAGGGGAAGTGACCCGATGTGACCATTGGCCATCATCAGTCAGTAATACTAACCCGGTGGTATCAATATCCAAACGCCCTACAGTATGTAATTTATGAGCTGCGGGTTCATCAAGTAAATGCAATACTGTCGGATGATGAGGGTCTGTGGTAGAACAAACATAGCATTGTGGTTTATTCAGCATAAAATAACGGTGGCCAAGCGGCTGATGAAGCAGATTCCCGCCACAGGTCACCGTCTGCTGATGCGTAATTTTAACCGCACCATCTTTAACAATGCTACCATCTACAGTGACCCTGCACGCCCGTAATTCCCTGGTAATCAAGCTGCGACTCATCCCAAGCTGTTGTGATAAAAACCTGTCCAAGCGCATGCAATCCCTTTTGTCTATCCGTGGCATATGAATCATACTAACGTATACAATCAGCAGTATGCACAGAGTTTGCTTTAAGGCAATCAGTAAAATTGCATACCGATACCCTGTTGGGTAATAAAGGATATCTATCAAAAGAGTATGCCGTGAAAAATTTTGATTTCTACAACAGGCCTTCTCCTGAAGACTCCTTAATATCCATTTGCTGTCAATGCTACATTAAGCTAGAATGCCGACCAGATTGACGTTGCATGACAGGCCTGTTTGGCCAGATTAGCATTTTATGCCAAGCCACTGTATCACTTGTGGCGCCGTGACGATTTTAGGAAAAAACGATGTTCACTATCAATGTAGAAGTGCGTAAAGAACAGGGGAAGGGCGCAAGTCGTCGTTTGCGTATTGCTGGTAAATTTCCAGCTATCGTTTATGGTGGAAAAAAAGCGCCGATTGCCATTGAACTTGATCATGATACGACCAAAAACTTGGAAGTAAAACCAAATTTTTATGGCGAAACATTAGCCCTTGTTATCGATGGTCAGACAACCAACGTAAAAGTACAGGCAGTTCAGCGCCATCCATTCAAACCAAAGCTGACACATATCGACTTCATACGCGTTTAAACTATCACGCCAAGCACTCAGATTTCAGGTCAAGACGGATGCTGGTTTTCATGATCAGCATCCTGTTACGTTGTGTGCCAACATGATTTCTGACCATAGTTTTAAAAATGCTGCATACTCAGAATAACAGCTTACCTCGTTTGAATATCAAGGGGAAAACAGCAAAAATAAAAAAGGCGTTATATATGTCCCCCTGACTATCACGCAGTTTTAATAGGGAACAAATCTAATTTATGTTGATCACGCATCAGCGCTATAACGAAAACATTCCCCAAATGATCAGCTGGGGGCACTGGTTTGTTTTATTTAATATACTGTTTAGCCTGATAGTTGGCAGCCGTTATCTTTTTGTTGCTGATTGGCCTGCTTCATTATTGGGCCGCATTTATGCCTTCACCAGTTGGCTTGGTCATTTTAGTTTTATTGTTTTTATCGTTTATCTGTTAATCGTATTCCCGCTGACTTTCGTCACTGTGTCTCAGCGCTTACTGCGTTTCCTTGCCACCGTCATTGCGACGGCTGGAATCACCCTGCTGTTGGTAGATACTGAAGTCTTTACGCGTTTCTATTTACACCTTAATCATCTTATCTGGGGATTAGTGATTCATTCGGAACACAGTGAGCAAATACGCGACTGGCAATTCATTTTTATTTGTATACCTGTTATTTTTTTGCTTGAAATGCTATTGGGGGCCTGGTGCTGGCAGAAACTACGCAGTCTTAATCGCTGGCACATAGGGAAACCCTTGGCAGCACTGTTTATCACCACCTTTCTTGCCACTCATCTCCTCTATGTCTGGGCAGATGCTAATTTTTATCGTCCAATTACCATGCAACGTGCCAATTTCCCCCTTTCTTATCCAATGACGGCACGTGGCTTTCTGGAAAAATATGGCCTGCTTGATCGACAGGAATATCAACGCAAATTAATAGACCAAGGTAATCCGGGTGTTCCTGCTGTTGAATATCCGCTCAGTGAAATTAAATTGCAGCATTCTGCACCTCCATTCAATCTGTTAATGATTATCATTAATGGAATTAATAGCACAGATAGACTGACACATATGCCAGCGCTAACTCATTTTGCACAATCCAACATTCAATTTAACAATCATTACAGTTCCGGCAACCGCCAGGATACCGGGCTTTTTGGCCTGTTTTATGGTATTTCACCAACCTATCTGGATGCCATTTTATCGACTCATCAACCTTCGGAATTAATTAATGCCTTAAACATGCGAGGTTATCAATTTGGCTTGTTCTCGTCCGATGGTTTTGACACGCCACTGTATCGCCAAGCCTTATTAACAGATTTTTCATTACCTGCACCGGTAAAACAAAAAAACAGTCAAACAACTGAACAATGGCAACAATGGTTAGCCGGCCGTGATACGAGTACGCCCTGGTTTTCCTATATCAGCCTGTCTGATAATCAGACAAAAGAAGTCAATACCGGAAGAAAATCTGTGGATGAGCATATCGCAACCATACTTGATCTCATGGAGAAACAGGATCGCTTAAATAATACTGTGATCATTATCACTGCTGTACACACGAATACATCAATAGCCCGTTACCAGCAATTGCAGGCTCCATTAATTATCCACTGGCCTGCCATAGCTGCACAACAGATCACTAAATTAACCAGCCATAAAGATATCATGACAACGCTGATGCAACGGCTGCTCTCTGTTAGCAATGCACCAAGTGATTACTCTCAGGGTGAAGATCTGTTTGCCGCTACACGCCGCCATAATTGGATAGTCACTGGTGAAGACGGCATGCTGATCATTACCACTCCTACACGCATTCTGGTCGTCGATGATAATGGAAGCTGGCAGGTTTTTGATCACGCTGGCAATCAAATGAAACATGAAAAACTCGAACCTTCTTTATTACTACAGGTTTTAATTGATATAAGACGTTTTATTGCAAATTAAGCTCACGGGTCAGAGCCGTTGTGATTCCTTTTCACATGCCAGGAAAAACTGCAGCAAAATGAATCAGTCAGTCAATGACATGCAATGTAACAGTAAAATTTAATTACATTATCAGATGTATAAGGAGTCATCATTTTGGCAAATATTATTCGTCAGTTTTTGCGCCTGGAAGCTGCTGCCGGCCTTATTCTCATCGTTGTCACATTGTCCGCTCTGGCTGTGGCAAACAGCCCACTACAGGGTATTTATCATGCTTTTCTTAATATTCCTGCCGCAATAAAAATAGGATCCCTTGAAATAACACATTCGCTGTTATGGTGGATTAATGACGGCATGATGGCAATTTTTTTTCTGGTTGTTGGTCTGGAAGTCAAACGAGAGTTAATCAATGGCTCTTTAGCCGGACGGGATAAGGCACTCTTTCCTGTCATTGCTGCTTTGGGTGGTATGCTGGCACCGGCGTTGATTTATCTGTTATTCAATGGTGCAAATGAAATGACCCGTCCGGGCTGGGCCATTCCTGCTGCAACTGATATTGCGTTTGCACTTGGCGTGATGAGCCTGTTAGGTAACAGAGTACCCGGCAATCTTAAAGTGTTTTTATTAGCACTGGCGATCATTGATGATTTGGGTGTCATTATCATTATTGCGTTATTTTATACCCAGCACATTTCACTGGATGCTCTACTGGTGGCTGCTGTTGCCATTACCCTGCTTGCCTGGATGAACTGGCGTGGAGTGAATAAAGCTTCTGCCTGGTTATTGATTGGATTTATTTTGTGGGTCAGTATCCTAAAATCAGGTGTGCATGCGACATTGTCTGGTGTCATTGTTGGATTAATGATTCCACTGAATACCCACAAGCACAGACATGCACTTTCGGAAAAGCTGGAACAGAATTTACACCCTTGGGTGGCCTATTTTATTTTACCCCTCTTCGCTTTTGCCAATGCAGGGGTATCTCTTGAAGGGGTATCCATGGCCGGCCTGACTGCTTTATTGCCTGTAGGGATTATTTGTGGGTTGTTTTTGGGTAAACCACTGGGTATTTTCACATTCAGTTGGCTGGCAGTTAAACTGGGTATTGCTAAATTGCCCGATGCCCTTCATTTCAGACATATTTTTGCAGTTTCCGTGTTATGCGGCATTGGTTTCACTATGTCGATATTTATTGCTTCTTTAGCTTTTGACAATGCCGACACAGTGTTAAGCACCTATTCCCGGTTGGGCATTTTATTGGGATCAACAGCGGCAGCAGTGGTAGGTTGTGGTCTGTTACGCTTGGTGTTACCAGCAAAGAAATGCGTCACCGTTTAAAAAAACAAACGACAGAGGCGGCGCCATATCGTGACTGCTTTTTACTGAAAGCGTCTATGGGACGCCATAGTCTGGATATAAATCATGGTATGACCGGAACACAAAAGGGGAGGAAAACCGCTACTATTTTTATCTGTATGGGATGCAAAACCAAAATGACAGACATCACTGTTTGCAACAGCGATTCCTGAAGCCTTAATCCTGATTCAACATAAATTGGCCAAGACAGCTTGAAACAGGCCCCCAACAGATTGGATTAAAAGCCGAACCCGATATCAGGGTCTCTTTTATCTCAGTTAAGCTGACTGTTTGAGTTCCTACAGGTCCGTTCATATTATACATCATGCCCTTGCCGGCAGAGAGCCCAACATGTCCACCCTGACCAAATACGATGACATGACCAGCTGGGATCTTATCCAGAATTTCATCCAGTGCTGTTGCATATTTTTCTGTTTTACCTGATGGTGCATGCATAATATTAAGAGCCATTAGTGGTACCATGGCCGCAGAATCCAACTCACCATGCTTATAATTAATTGAAGATAGCTCGACTAATTTTGGAATGGATTTTTTATCAACCAAACCTGCATCATGTGCAGCAACCAGCACTGTCTCCCAGCAATTCATTTTAGCAGGAAAAGGCTGAGATTGATGGGTACCTAACCATTTAAACAGCGGTAGTTTTGCGTTTAAAGGAAATTTAATCTTCCCTTTAACCATAAAAGGTGCACCCCAACGGCACTGATTATCCTTTACCATTTTTTCCATACTGTCTAAAACACGTTGTACCTGCGTTTGTTTGATATGGGGTGTATTTTCTAAAGTGACAAACTGCCCAGATTCCTGTGTATTTTTTGAGCTTTTATTTGCTGGTTTTTCTGAAATACAACAATTTTCTTTATTTTCTGATGAAAACTGTACCTCTTTGATTTCTACAGCAGAGAATCGCATAGATTTACAGCCAACGGTTGTTGGGGGTAAACTGGTAATCTTTCTTTTTCTTAAATGCCGGTCGTTTATTGATGAAAACGAAAAAGCATTGGTTTCTGTAACAGAATATCGTGAAGATATTGATTTGAAATCTACTGCCGATAATCTAATACTCTCCACTGCCGGTAAACTGAGCGCATTTCTTCCTGGTACCCTGTCGCATGAATTCCGAACTTGTTGAAATCGAAATTGTACCCCCGGTTCTTTCAGCATTGTTTTTGTTACAGAAATATCACTGGCATCCATGACAGTAATCACCTTATTACGTTTATCATCTACTGATGGCATTTAATTGAATGCTCCTTTATTTTTAAACAATGATTGATATAAACATATGGTACTTTTATTTTAAATCTTAGTATTACCATTTAATGCTCATTTAATAATTGAACACACTAAAAACAGGTTCGATGTAATAAAATAGCCGGCTCAACTCTACCTGGCGTATCAATGGAATGCGACAGAACTACACCGGCTCCCGTGGCCACGCAAGTTTTACTGAAGCCGCATCGTCAGTTCTTCCGCAGCTTGCGCCAGGGCGGCTCGTGTAGCAGGAATGTCACTCAGCATGTTGATCACGAGTCATGGATCATGCCGTTATGGCGAGTGAAAACCACTGTCATACTGCCGTATCAAGCTTGGGGGATAGGGCAGCGACGGCAGCTTTAACGATTAACGGTACACCTCATCATGGTGGGCAGGGTGGTCGTACTGCTTATGATGAGGGTGGTGCGACAGAGTGCTGGCTGCGCCGCTATTACCATACAGGATATATCTTTCCGGTATCGACACCGTCAACGCTGCGTCGATAAGCCAATGCCACGCGACAGGCAGGCACGCTTTCAAAGCCCGGGAAAAAGGCAGCGTATTTCTCCAGTGATTCAGTCAGAACCGTTGGGCTGACAGCATTAATACGAATACGCAGATCAGCCAGTTCAGTTGCTGCAGCAAGCACAAATCCCTCTAAAGCGGCATTGACTGTTGTGGCATTAACGCCCGTATGGATAGGGTGCTGTGTCAGAATGCCGGTTGTTAATGTGAAAGATCCACCCGGATTAAGATAATCTTTCCCGTTAAGCACCAGGCGTACCTGTCCCATCAGTTTATCCTGCAGGCCGGATATAAACTGAACGCTAGTCATTTCAGTCAGAGGGCCAAAATGGACACTGCCGGTAGCCGCAACAACAGCATCCACCTTACCACTGCATTTAAATAATGCCCTGACACTGGATTCGTCAGTCAAATCAACCTGCAGATCACCGCGATGCTTCCCGACACGAATAATGTCATGGTCTCGTTTTAAATTTTCTACGATGCTGCACCCTATTGTGCCGCTGGCACCAATAACCATCACCTTCATTGTATTCTCCTTATCCTGCAGCATTCATTACCGTTTTTCATTAAGGCTTTTTCGACACTCTACTGCGAGAAAACCACTGCATTATCTCTGGTAATCGAATCTTCATGTATTTTGTGTACAATCCCGCTCCGCGCTCGTTTCTTCCTCGCACTACGCACTGTTTTTCTACAGCAAGTGTCGCAAAAGGCCTATTTCCCACCCATGAATACCGCTTAAGGTTTCACCGGGAAGCCATTAATTTTTTTAAATGAAACATAATAATACGTAAATAAAAATCTGTCCTCGCGATTTAACGGTCATCACTGGTTATTTATATTCGTTCCTTTACCTGATGCAACCGCATTGATACTGCTTATAGCAGCATATCGTCACTTGTAAATACTGTGCTCATGTATGCACGTAACATTGACCGATTCACCGTGCCCGCGGATCCGCCAGCCAAAATGCATACAGTCCGATTGCTTCTGCTGCAAACAGGCGCTCTAGAAACAGCCCCATCGCATTAAGCACATTCAATATTGATATTGTAGATTAAATAAAAAGTTATTTAATTCAGTCTATTATATCTCCATCTGCGGTTCTTTGGGGTGGATAGAAACTTTTATCCAGGAATAGCAGCAATACCGGAGTCTGGCAGGCGTCATCAAATCTGCGCAGGGCCTGCTTGTGGATCACACTGATTTCCTGTAGAGAACCATCCCCGTCAAAATCGGTAACACAATCAATTTCTGAAAGAGTCAAAGTGAGCGTATTGTTATGTCCGGGATGGTTATTTTTCTTTAGACTCAAGGGGAAATTAACGGAATAGATAATAACAGGAATATAATATGCCAAATATTTTTACAAAATTATTAAATAATACCCGTAGCAGTTTTAGCTGTTATGGTGCACCCGCTTCTCAAAAATCCAGGAAAATTTCCTCACAATTCAACCAGGTATTTAATCGTGAAATTAAAATTGAGCACTGCACTTTTAAAGCAAGTAGAGCAAAAGGGGGATCAGTAAACTCTACCCTGGTATGCATAGGTGTGAACAATTCTAATCAGAACACACATCTTAAGCCTGGCTACCATGCTCTTGAATCGTACTCTGGTGGTGGTGAGAAAATAAGCGGTGCATCGATTTTCTCTGCACATCAGGCTACACCCGAACCTAAAACGTATTTCGCTACTATTAAAAGAAACCAGGGCGCATTCAAAGCGAATCAAAAAGCCCAAGCCTGCTCCGTTCTGAAAGTAGTCCTACCTGAAAAATCAGGGGCTTTGCATCATGCAACCAGAGAATCTGAAGTTCAACCAGAACTCCAGGATCATACTGTTCCCCTGCAGGCACGGAGCATTGTTAAAATGCCCGGACAGAACAGTGCGACAGCAGAAAACTTAGCTAAAAAGCAGGTGCGTTTTACATTACCTGACGAGTAATTTTTCTTACCTCTATCCAGTTATACCACCGAGGTCGGAGATAAAAAAACCACCGCTTTCAATAAAATAATGACTTTTCTTGAAAGCAGTTTAAAACCTTAAAGGCCTGTTATGTGACAGGCAACACAAGGATTCCTTTTAACGTTTTGATACTGATGATGACGTATGCTGCCAAAATCAGATTGGGATACCAGATGGTGATCGAGAATATAAACTACCCGCTTATTGACTGGAAAGCCGCGTCATTCTCATCAAGGATTGATTATTTTTACAGGCATGCAGCGGTATTTTCTGTTACACTGGCAAATGAATTATTTTGTATACAATCCTCGTTCTTAACATATTGAAGGTAACCATCATGGATAGGTATCCACGTTCAAATGGTTCGATAGTCGAGCGTGCCAACGGCGGTATTCAGACCTATATGGCACAAGTTTACGGCTGGATGACTTGCGGTCTGTTGTTAACAGCTGTTGTAGCTTGGTATGCGGCTAATACGCCCGCCGTCCTCAATCTGATTTATTCCAGCCAAATTCTTTTCTTCGGGTTGATTATTGCTCAGTTAGGTTTAGTATTTGTAATTTCTGGCATGATTAATCGTTTGAGTGGAGCCGTAGCCACGTCGTTATTTATGTTCTACTCAATGCTGACTGGTCTGACGTGCTCCAGTATTTTTGTTATCTATACCAGTTCATCCATTGCCAGTACTTTTGTGATTGCGGGGGGGATGTTCGGGGCCATGAGCCTTTACGGTTATACCACCAAACGCGATCTAAGTGGTTTGGGTAATATGCTGTTTATGGGCGTCATTGGTATCGTACTGGCATCATTGGTTAACATCTGGTTAAAGAGTTCGGCATTGATGTGGGCGGTGACTTATATCGGTGTGGTCCTGTTTGTTGGACTGACAGCTTATGATACGCAAAAGTTAAAGGAGATGGGTGCAGCGTTAGATAGTGGGGACCCGGACGCATTTCGCAAATATACCATTGTGGGTGCATTAACCTTGTATATTGATTTCATTAATCTTTTCATGATGTTATTGCGCATTTTTGGTAATCGTCGTTAATGAAATCGTTAGTGATAAGAATTTGTTAGACGCTGGTGCAGGACTACCGTGGGGTGGTCCTGCTTTCCTTGTTTTGTTACTGTGACCACGAGCGGTTTTTGATTTGTGCCGCCATTTTTTGCGCTTGTTGTTGCCATCCCAACGCCAGGGTACGCACTAAAGCATCGTAACCCGCTTCATGTTGTTCCAGTTCGATATTAAATGGCTGCTGCATCCACTGCCCCTTATGCTCCAGCAGCCATGTACCACGAATAATGACTTTACCATCATAACGACCATGAAAACCATTCACGCTCACCTGCAAAATATCCTGATCCTTACCCACAGGTTGATCAGTAACCAGCCAGCCTGGCATGGCATTATTGAGGTGGTTAATGAGAGTCTGTTGTAATTGCTGATCCAGCGGACTGGCCCATACATGATGGCTTGCCGTCATGTATTTGACATCACTCAACTGGTATACTAAGCCCATTAATGAAAGATAATTGGCCACGGATACCTGTTCTAACCATAATGATCGTGATGCCGTACTGCGTGCCTGAATGCTGGTTTCAGGTAACTGATAATAGATTTTCTGTGTATTACTACAGGCACCCACGAGCAAAGCCATAACGACAAACGCCCATTTTTTCATTTTTTAGCCTCTTTGGGCTGTGGATCCTGATGGGTTGTGGCTTCCAGGATTAGCGCATTACTCTTACCATTTAACGTGCGCAATAGTGGTTGCAATTCATTCAGAACATGATTTAATCCCTGCATATTACTTAGCATTTTATTATAGATTGGCGATCCTGGATGCAAACCTTGCAGGGTATGATTTAACTGCAGGAGGGTTTGCTGTAACTCTTTGGGCAGGTCTTGCATCGCCTGACCTGATGTTATTTCGTTAAGTGACACCAACATTTTTTGCATCTCATGCAGGGTACCCTGACTTTCAGATAGCGCTTTTGTTGCTTCACGGACCAGAGGCTCAAGTGGCAGTTTGTTAAGCTGATCCAGCAATTGCACCAGTTTTTGTTGAATTTGTGCTAACCCACCACTCACCGTTGGTAATACAGGATAACCGGCTACCTGCTCTACACCTTTCCAGGGTCCGGCGTCCGGGTAAAAATCTAAATCGACGAACAGGGATCCTGTCAGTAAATTGGCTAATTTGAGTGATGCGCGTAACCCTCGCTGTTCACCCTGTTCCAGATTCCGTTGAAAATTAAAATCCGGACCGAGCTCTTTGGTCAAACGACCCAGTTCTATACGTATCAGTACTGGAATACGATAATCATTATTGACTCTCTGCTGCAATTCTTTGCTATAGAATGGCACTGCTGCCACTGTTCCCATACGTATTCCCCTGAATTCAACCGGGGCACCAGGCTGCAGACCACGCACTGAATCAGAAAAAAATAACAGGTAATTGAGAAATTCAGTATATAACGAGTCCTGAATACTCCGTTGATCGTCAAATAACCGGTACTCAGCCTTATCTTTTGCCGCATCGCCTGGATCCCAACCTGATGGAATGTCAAAACTGACACCGCCATTGAACAGGTTGGCCAGAGAGGCTATTTCCAGGCGCACACCCTGTGCAGACATATCAAATGCTATGCCGCTATTTTTCCAGAAACGGACATTCGTGGTAAGCAGAACGTCATAAGGTGCATTAATAAATAATTGATGGCGCATCAGCCGTGCGCTAGCATCAAAGACGCGGGTTTCCACTGAACCGACACGATAACCACGAAACAGTACCGGATCACCAGGATGTAGTTGTCCAGCCTGCTCACTGGACAGCGTCACCCTGATGCCTTTTACATCAGGAGGGGCTAAAGGAGGAGAATCCAGTAATGGATATTCATGTTGTGCCTCACCTTGCGTACCGGGTTGTAGTTCTATAAATGCCCCTGAAAGCAGGGTCTCTAAACCGCTTACACCAGCCCGGCCAATTTGTGGTTTCACTACCCAAAATACCGAATCTTTACGTAACAGCGCCTTCATATCAGAATGCAACCGTGCTTTGATGACAACTTTATTTAAATCCTCGCTTAGCGTCACCATTTCTACGGTACCTACTTCAACACTACGGCTTTTGACACGGGTTTTTCCTGCTTCGATACCTTCTGCATTGAAAGTCATCAAAATCACTTCAGGCCCTTGATGACTGAAATGATCAAAGAGTATCCAGACACCGATCAATGTAGTGACAATGGGAATAATCCATATGGGTGACCAGCGCTTAATTTGCTCAATATCAGCCATCGTGCCAACATGATTCATGATCCTGTTGCCTCTTTTGTGTTCAGGGTTTGCGGTATCCGGTCCCAGATTAATCTTGCATCAAATGCCATCGCCGCCAACATTGTCAGGATCACCACCATAGCAAACAATATCGCCCCCTTATCCGGATAAACACTCATGAATTTGCCCATACGGACTAGTGAAGATAGCAGGACAATGACAAACACATCTATCATTGACCAGCGACCAACAGACTCAACCAACTGGTAAATAACATGCAAGCGTTCAGGATCCCCTTTATCCTGCGCACCCCAACATAACCAGCCAATTGCCAGTATTTTTAACGAAGGCACCATAATACTGGCAATAAAGATCACTATAGCTACCGGATAAGACCCTTCCTGCCATAAAAAAATGATACCAGCCATAATGGTGGAAGTGATGGTATTACCTAACCCCTGAGTCACCATCACGGGCATGATATTAGCGGGAATATAAAGAATAACCGAGGTGAGCAGTAACGCCATCGTCCACTGTAAACTATGACGACGGCGGGCATAACCATAACAATAACAACGTGGACACTGACGCAAGGATAAGGGCAGAATGGCACAACAACAGGAACAGGAGCGTAAACCCTGACTCAGACCGGTTTCCCCGGTCTTTACGCGGACGTCAAACAAGGGGGCAGGGGCAATATCCTGCCACAACCAACGCTGATCCACACACTGAAAGGCGCGTATTTGCAACAGACAAAATAAACAGTAGGGAATAAAACTGGTACCTGCGCCAATATCACCCCATGCATGTAATTTCACAAGACTGACCAGCACCCCTGCCAGGAATATTTCTACCATACACCACGCTTTCAACTGAAACAGGTATTTTGCCAGCCAGACCCGAAGCCACAATGAATGTAATGTTTTACAGCATAATAACAGGATAGCCAGCATGCAAAATAGGGGGATCAGCTGAACAGTCACCATGAATAACGTGGCCAAAGGAACATAATCTTCATTAAACAGCACTGTGGGGATATGTATCAGGGTAATGTAATGGGTTATGCCTGCCACGTTCATTTCAACAAAAGGGAACAAATTAGCCAGTAACAGCATAAATAAAGCGCTGATGGCATAACCTATGCAATGTTTACCCGGTTCTCTCCAACATGAGCTGAGTGTCGTCTTGCAACGTGGGCAATTCGCTTTAGTGCCACAAAGCAATAGTGGCAGTACCACCATCAGATCACATGCAGGACAGAGTGCTGCATTTTCATGGCAACCAGAGGATTTATGATCATCATGCCGGGTAACAGGAGACACGTTGACTTTCCTTAACAATTTTAACGACAACGATTCAGCATTAAGGTACCTGTTCGCAAAGTGCTGGCCTCCAACAGACAACAGCACAGTCACAAGCTCACCATCAATATCTGTTGTTTTTTTGCGCCTCCAAAAATTCCCAGCGGGAATAGGCCATTTCTAACGCCTGCTCAGCATCTGCCAGTGTCTGTAAAACCGGTGCCGTTTCTTCATGATCTTGCAAGAAGAAATGCGTATCGTTTATTTGCATCTGTAGTCCTGTAATTTGCATCTCCAACTGTTCGATCCGTTGAGGTAGTTGCGCTAACTCCTGTTGTAAGTTATAGCTTAGTTTTTCAGGATAATGCTTTTTGGGCGCATTATCCTGTTTTGTTGCAACCGCAGGCACGATTTTAGCAGACTGCTCAGGTTTAACCTTTTGATACTGCTGATGCGTGTCATGCCAACCACCTACCAGGCTGTTTATTATGCCGTTACCTTCAAAAAACCAGCATTCTGTCACTGAATTATCAATAAATTCACGATCATGACTTACTACCAGTACCGTGCCTTGATAACCATTCACCTTTTCTTCCAGTAATTCCAGTGTTTCCACATCCAGATCATTGGTGGGTTCATCCAGAATAAGCAGATTACTGGATTTCAGGAACAAACGTGCCAACAACAGACGATTACGCTCCCCCCCTGACAGCACCTTGACAGGTGTCATAGCTCGTTTGGGATGAAACAGAAAATCCTGCAAATAACCAAGAATATGGCGCGAACGCCCATTTACCATCACCTCCTGGCTGCCCTGTGACAGGTTATCCATCACTGTGCGTTCTGGATCAAGTTGAGCACGGTGTTGATCGAAATAAGCCACTTCCAGCCGGGTACCAACATGTATTTTGCCCTTGTCGGCTATCAATTGGCCGGTCATCAATTTCAGTAATGTGGTTTTACCACAACCATTGGGGCCTATCAGGGCAATTTTATCGCCACGCTGCACTTGAGCGCTAAAATCACGTACCAGTACTTTGCCATCGATCTGATAATTGAGGTTTTCCAGTTCAAAGATGATCTTACCAGAACGGGACGCCATTTCGGGTTGCATCTTAGCCACGCCCATGGGTTCACGGCGCTGAGCACGTTCCTGGCGCAGTGCTTTGAGCGCCCTAACCCGCCCTTCATTACGGGTGCGACGGGCTTTAATCCCCTGACGGATCCACACTTCTTCCTGAGCCAGTTTGCGGTCAAACTCCGCGTTTTGCCGTTCTTCCACCCGCAATGCGTCCTGTTTACGCGTCAGATACAGCGCATAGTCACCCGGCCAGGACACTAATTTTCCCCGGTCTAAATCAACAATGCGTGTCGCCATAGCACGAATAAAAGAACGATCGTGAGAAATAAATACGATACTGCCCTGAAACGTTTTTAAAAATCCTTCTAAATTGTTGATCGTTTCAATATCCAGATGATTGGTTGGCTCATCTAAAAGCAGTACGTCAGGCTGACTGACTAATGCGCGTACCAGTGCCGCTTTACGCAGCCAGCCTCCTGATAATGAGGAGAGTTCAGCCTCTGCGTCCAGACCTTGTTGTGCCAGCAGATCCTGGATACGGCTGTCCAACTGCCACAATCCCTGACTGTCCAAAATTGCCTGTAACTGCGCCAGGCGGTTAAGATTTTTCTCACTGGGATCAGTGCACACTAACTGAGAAATGGCATGCCAGGCTTTGATATGACTGGCCTGCCCCTCAATACCTTGTGCTACAAAATCAAAGACTGTGCCCGCTATATTACCCGGCGGGTCCTGCTGCAGACGTGCCACCACCAGGTCTTTTTCATAAAGTACCTGCCCGGTATCCAGCAATATTTCCTGATTTAAGATCTTCAGTAGCGTGGATTTACCCGCACCATTACGCCCGACCAGGCAAACTCGCTCCTCAGGTTCAATATGTAATTGCGCATCTTCCAGTAAAGGAGCATCGCCCAATGACAGCCAGGCACCGGACAGACTAATTAATGGCATGTATGTTCCTCACTTGTATGACCCAGTAGCCAGCAATGATGGCTTCCTGGACGACGGGCAAAATCCCTGGATAGGGTCTGTATACTGATATCTTTTGCCGTCAGTTTCAGGTCCGCTAACCTGGCCACATCCATCTGAAACCCTTTTTTATTGCTGGAGAATAAAATTTTTCCGGCAGGATGCAATAACTGTCGGGCAGCCTTAAGCAACATCACATGATCACGCTGAACATCAAAGGTCGTCTCCATGCGGCTGGAATTTGAAAAAGTGGGTGGGTCAATAAAGATGACATCAAACTGTTCGCGGTGATGACATAGCCAGGAAAGGCAGTCAGCCTGAATCAGACGATGCTGTCTTCCAGTCAGTCCATTAAGGTGCATGTTTTTTTCCGCCCATTTCAGGTAACCTGAAGACATATCCACCGTGGTGGTACTGCGTGCTCCCCCAAGTCCGGCATATACCGTTGCTGTACCGGTATAGGCAAACAGATTCAGAAAATCCTTACCCCGGCTCATTTCTCCCAACAATCGACGGGTGATGCGGTGATCCGCAAACAGGCCAGTATCGAGATAATCGGTCAAATTTACCCAAAATCTGGCGTTATATTCTGTCACCAGCAGCAGTTCACCCTGCTGTGCCAATTTCTGGTACTGATTTTTTCCCTGCTGCCGTTCACGGGTTTTGAGGATCAACTGACTGGCATTGAGCGCCAGTACGCACAGAGTCTGGTTGATGACCTCCAGCAAACGCTGACGCGCTTTCGATGCCTCGATAATTTTTGGCGCTGCGTATTCCTGTACCACCACTTTACTGCCATAACGATCAATGGCGACATTATAGTCCGGCAAATCCGCATCATATAAACGGTAGCATTCAATGCCTTGCTGCTGAGCCCATTTATCCAGCTTACGCATATTTTTGCCAAGGCGTCTGGCAAAATCCGATCCTGTCTCTGTGGTGGCTATTCCTTGGTGATTTTCAGCCAGAAGATAGTTTTTCTGGATACAATCCAGCGCCCCATTTTTTGCCTTAAATTCACGTTCGGCGCGCAACTGCAAGCAGCTGAGTAATTGCGCATCGGTGCTGAATACAGAGAAGCGCCAACCGCCAAATGCCTGTTTTATTCTGTTTCCCAATAAATGATACAACGCCATCAATGCCGGCTGGCTTTCCAGACGTTCACCATAGGGTGGATTACTGATGACTGTTCCCACTGGCACCGGAGGATAGGGATTAACCAGTCCACTAATATCCCGGGTTTCAAAAGTCATCAATTCAGCCACTCCTGCACGGCGCGCGTTGGTACAGGCCATTTCAATAATGCCGCTATCACTGTCAAAACCTGCAAAGCGGGAGCGAGTTTGTAGTAAACCTTGCACAGCCCTGATCTCAGCCTCATCTATCAGTGCAGACCAAAGGTCCTTATCGTGGTTAAGCCAGGCGCTGAACCCCCAGTGTTGACGACCCAGACCCGGTGCACGATCAGTGGCCATCATGGCTGCTTCAATCAGCAGTGTGCCAGAGCCGCACAGGGGATCAACCATCGGTGTGCCAGGTTGCCAGGCACTGCGTAGTACAATGGCTGCGGCCAGATTCTCTTTCAACGGTGCAAGGCCAACCCGATCACGGTAACCACGTCGATGCAAGGCTTCACCACTCAAGTCAAGTAATAAACTCACCTTATTCTGTGTCAGAAAGACACTGATTCGAATGTCCGGTTGTTGTTTCATCACATCCGGGCGTTGCCCTGTCTGGTTCATAAAACAGTCAACAATGGCATCTTTAACTTTTAAGGCGCCATACTGGCTGTTACGAATGACGTCATTGATGCCGTTAAAATAGACCGCAAATGTTTTCTCTGATGTGAAAATGGCAGGCCAGTCCACCATCTGTGCACCTGCATAAAGATCACCGGTACTCTGCAAGTGGCAACTGTGCAGGAGCAACAAAATCCGTGATGCCAAACGACTCCAGAGTAAACTTTGATACAATACCCGGGTATCTCCCTGAAACCAGACGCCACCCTGCACAATTCTGCAACCGTGAGCGCCCAGTGCTTGAAGTTCACTTTTTAATAATTCTTCCAGGCCACTGGCCGTGCTGGCAAATAAAACATTCATGACCACGTTTCACTCAAAATCAAAATACAATCCGGGCCTATTATAGCCAATCTGCACTGCCTGTCATAAAGGTTACTCCTGATTTCTATCACGGACGGGTTGTACGTAAATATCTTGCTGATATGACGGTAACAAATGCTGATAAGGTGCTGCAAATGCCACGAATCATGGCCGTTTATCCAATGGGAAAGCAGGAACTTCAGTTGTTGGAAAATGATCGATATTTGCACCTGTTGCGTCAACCTGCCTTACGAAAAGTAAGGTTAATACGTTGAGCCCCCAGAAGAACATGTGCGTTTTCCTTGAGTGGCAGCACACCGTGATAGCGCAGCCGATCTTCAGCACCCCACACCACCACATCGCCATGTATCAGCGGTATCCGTACTGCCCTGTCATTACGTGCATGACCGCCAAACAGAAAGACGGCGGACATACCAAGGGATACCGAAACGACAGGGGCATCAAAATTGCGTTCGTTCTTGTCCTGATGTAAAGATAAACGGCTTCCTGGTAGGTAGCGATTGACCAGACAGGCATCTGGCTCAAAATCAGGAAATCCCGCGGCAGCGGCCGCTGCCTGCGCCAATCGAACAAAAGAAGCAGGCATCGGTGGCCAAGCATGGCCGGTGTACGGATCCTTATCGCTATAACGATAACCACGCCGATCCGTGATCCAACCCAGTTGACCACAATTGGTCATTGCCACCGACATACTGAAACCACCCGGCGTAATCATGTACCGAAACGGTGCATTCTGCGCTAACGTATGAAGGGCGGACAGCAATTCTCCAACACAGGACAACGCGAAGCCATTGAGAACCCGTGCCCGTGAACCTATTACCTGATGTTCGCCATGCCATAAAAAAGGCAAATCAAATGCCACAATATTGATCTCCTTGTTTCATTATTATTCTTTTCATTTCACTGTATTTTTTGTAGATCGCTCTGCGATAAATCCGTTTGTATAATCCTACTCATTGATCTGTTCACCTGTCTGGTACAATTAAACACCGCACCATCAACCTGAAACAGGATCCCGAAATAATTGGCATCTCTTACTCAATTGTCTCATCATTCGCTGATGTTTCCTCCTGTCGATCAAGCATTACAGCAACCCAATGGCCTGTTAGCTTCAGGAGGCGATCTCAGCATTGCGCGCCTGCTGGCCGCTTATGAACAGGGAATTTTCCCGTGGTTTACACCAGAAGAGCCGATTCTCTGGTGGTCACCGGATCCACGTGCAGTGCTCGTTCCGGCTGAAATCCATACCAGTCGCAGTATGAAACGTTTTTTACGCCAGAGTCCGTATCATTTTACACTGAACTGTGCTTTTAGCGCTGTGATAACCGCCTGTGCTGAACAACGCCATCAGGGCACCTGGATTGGCTATGAGGTGATACAGGCTTATTGCCAGTTGCATAAAAGGGGTCATGCGCATTCAGTGGAAGTCTGGCAGGGACGAGAATTAGTGGGTGGGCTCTATGGCCTTGCGCTTGGTGCATTATTCTGTGGCGAATCCATGTTCAGCCGTCGTGACAATGCATCCAAAAGCGCATTAATCCTGTTTGCTCAGCATTTTAACCGCCATGGCGGAAAACTGATAGATTGCCAGGTGATTAATGCACACACAGCATCACTGGGTGCAAAAGAAGTCAGACGCAGCCATTTTTTACAACAATTGGATCAGTTACAATGTCGTCTATTACCGGTTGAGTTTTGGCAATCTCAATCACTGAGCATGCCAGAATGAAAGAGCGACCCCGCTTTACATAAGAGGGGTTTTTCGGCATTATCTTGCCGGACAAAAGCGTGTAGTCGTTAAACCCAGAGGATTCAATGGCCAAAGAAGATAATATTGAAATGCAAGGTACCGTACTGGATACATTGCCGAACACCATGTTTCGCGTTGAGCTGGAAAATGGGCACGTGGTCACCGCTCATATTTCCGGTAAGATGCGTAAAAACTATATCCGCATCCTGACAGGTGATAAAGTCACTATAGAGCTGACACCTTACGACCTGAGCAAGGGCCGTATTGTTTTCCGTAGCCGTTGACGGGATGTGGTCTCCTGCAGGCCATTAACCTACAAACCTCGTATCTTGTTAGTTAATTTGATGAATCGTTGGATTGATTAAGCTATCCACTTTAATTTTCATCTTTGCATTTCTGTCTGTATCCGGTAAAACAGGAATAAAAACTTCCTGACTGTTTTGCAGTTGATAGACACGATTTTTATCCTTGATGCTCAAACGCAAATCCCACATGTCATGGTCAGAATTGGAAGGTGTAGGTCTGGCCTGACTAACTTTATCCACAATATCCTGTAGTTTTTCAGGATCCTGATGGTAATTATCTTTTAACCATCTTTCAAAAAATTTAGCGATATTCTGATAGCTTTCCGTATTTTTATTAAATCGAGCCATTTGTTTTTGATTGGTGTTATTTTCTTTTATCACCCTTCCCACTTCTAATGTATTATCTTCCACAAGGTGAACGCCGCCATCAATGGCCCATGTATCAATAACAACCCGATTTTTGGGGTTGGTATTACCACGATTTTGAATCACCACAAATGAATGTGAGTTATCGCTACTGTTTACCCTCTTTACATCCAGCTGATCACCATAAAGAGAAGTGGCATAATGATAGGCCATTTCAGCATGTTCACCACAATTGCCTGCTCCTGATGATTGCATCAACCGAATGTATTCTTGAGAAAATTGTGGCTGTTTTTGTAAATGAATGGCCTGAATTTCCTGTAAGACAGCGACCCTAAACAGGCTGAGTCCACCACTGTTCAGTACATCCTGTTTTTGGTTACCTGCTCCTAATGGAAATTCATTACGTACCTTACGGTTAAGGTTTTCGGCAATGGTAAGTAATTTGAATGTTTCTTGGTCAACTTCTGTGATCGCTGATGAAGTCGATACGTAATTTTTTTGTCTCGCTGTGCTGATATTCATAACAGCGTCTGTTTCTTGCCTGTTATCAACGCCAGTGTCTGCCCGGGTGTTTATTCTGGACGGATCCATTACTGACATTTCCAGAGCCTCTTCTTTTTTAGCAGAGGATTTTCTATTAAATAACGCCGCCAGACGCGAGACTAAATGATTTTGTGATGCGCTGTGATTGTCAGAAGCATTACCGCCCCCTGGTAAACCAACGTGGCTGTGTATTGCCCATTTCCCGTCATCCCATACCACAGGAATTTGAGGTTTTAATGCACCATGTAGGGGAGAAATGATTCTCCACGTATGATTAACCCCATCCCAGGTAACTTCAAAATGGTGGTCATCAATTCTGATATAGGATTTCCCATTGTTTTTAAACGGCGTGCCGTTATCAGAAATATGCTCTCCTTCTGGCACAGAAGTTGCATAGGTATAGATCTGGTGAGGTGTCAGCTCATAATGAATGGCTTTTTTTGATTGCTGTACTTTTTGTGGTTCCTGGACTTTTTTATCTTCCTTATTTTTTTTATTTATGAAAGCAAATGTCCCTTTAATTTCAATATCACCAACAGTATCATTTTGAGTAATTTTCATTAATTCAGTCTTGTTAGTGTTAAAACTGCCGGTTATTTCATAATTTGTTTTTAAAGTTACGCCAGTCAGTGTGGGCAACTGCGACGCTTTATAATTGATCAAAGTCGGCGAAGAATAGTTAATATTTCCTCCCGGGCGGCCATCAGCGCTGATATTTATGCCACCACCTATAACAAAACCCTCTTTGTTTTCTGTATCTTCCAGAGATTTTGCATAGACTTTTCCATATACGTTTAGCTCATCTTCAGGTGTCTGACCAATAAGATAAGCGCCCGTTAACCAAAAATCTCCACCTATAATACCGCGAATGCTTCTGGCAAATACGCCACTTTGATATGTTGACAGCGCCGCCCTGTCTTGAGAATGACCTGAACTTCCGTGCACATCACCGTTAAGCCCAAATAACGTATAGGTGTTGATGTCAAGACCCAGGCTCCCTCCATAGCTGCCTTCTTTGGTTTCTGACGTGCTCGTGTCCTGGGTCGTTTCAATTTTTAATGTGCCTGCAATATGGTAATCAACCAGCCCGGCAGTAATTTTGCCACCGTACAGGAAGACATCCTGGCCTGAATGAAAAAAAACATTTTTTGCACTGATATTAAAAGGAACAAAACGGGAATCTGTAACCATATCCTGCTGGTGACTATTATTATAGCCTGCCCTTACCCCACCACCCGCTGAACCCAGCATCAGGTTACTGTTTGCTACAGTTCCCAACGTGAATTCCTGGTTTTCTCTATTAAATTTCCAGTATGAGCTATCATTAGCTTGACGGAGATGGATGCTGTTTTTGGCCTTTAATTTAATATGACTATCGGCAGAGCGTGACAGTAAATCTGCACCATCAAGTTCGATGTTACCTTGTGTGGCAGTAAAAAAAATATCATCTGCATAAAATAGATTAATGCCATCGTTAAAATTGTCTTGATTACTTTTAGTATCTGTTGTTTCTTTGACCCATCCTGCTGAACCACCCAGAGTATCACCTAAAGCAACATTAGTTGCTTCTCCCAGTACTTGTGCGCCTTTCATAATTGAAGCTTTGACGTACGCTTTTTCTCCCCCCTTAACATCTATATTTTTTGATACATTATTTATTGCATCAATTACAGAGCTGTGACCTTCGATTCTAAATCCAAGAAAGGTATCATGGCTTTTTATTTCTGATCGTTCTATTGTTTGCTCTTTGGTACTTTTTATCTTTCCACCTGTAATATCAATCACGCCTCTGCTTGGTTTTTGTTCATTTTCCATTAAAGCAAAATCAACTTTTCCAAGATAAATAGTACCGTCAGGTGAATGGATTGACAGTTTTTTACCAAAAAAAACTTCTGTCGTTAAATGATTAATGATGAAATTTGAATTCACTGAAAATTTATTTTCTTCCCAAGTTTTTATACCTCCTAATATTTTCATATTTCTTGATAAACGGTTGTCTTCCTGGGTAGCTGTTATTAAATAAAAAGGATTAAATTCTATATCTTCCTGAGCACTTTTTATAGTGATATCATTATCGGCATACATTTTAGTACCGCGTAATTCAATACTGCCTTTATTAATTAAAGTGATATTATTGTTTGATTTTAGTATTGGCATAATAAATTTCTGTCTTAAAGATTGTGTTTTCTTTTTATTATTGACAGAATAAATTTTAAAAAAGCTATCTTCAATATAATTTTCATTAAGTTCTTGTGTAATTTTTTCTTCCATTATAGACGGAATTATTGTGGTTTGTTCTCCACCATTAATATTCATATCACCGCCAGAAACAATATCTGCACCTTCAATAGTTAATACACCAGTCACATTGAGAGTAGTCATATTTTCACTTTCGATTAATCCTTTTGGAGAAGAAAAATCCATGTAATCTTTTTTTCCAAAAAAATCAGTAACTTTTGTTGTATGTGTAAAATTTTTAGCTTGTATTTTATTGTTTACTCCGTAAATGCTTGCAGAGATATTAGAGAAATTTTCTAACGCTACAATATCAACTGTTTCAGCAGTTATTTTCCCACCTTTATTCATAAATTCATTAACATGAATGTTTATTTTATTACCTGAGTAAATTTCTCCTGCTTTATCAGAGATATTATCTGATAACATGTCATGCATGGCTCCATGATTGCTCATTGAATTCAATATAATATCAATATGTTCATTTGCAAAAATGATTCCACCTAAATTTTTTACAGTTTTTTTATTCACTAACGTATCAATCCCATTAAATTTCGTATATTCATCCTGGTAACTGATTAATGCCTGGTTATTGAATATTCCTGATGAAATTGTGTCATTCATGGAGTAAATTTTCAGACTTTTATCTGCTGATAAAATTCCTCCTGAATTTCTACCATGAGATGTATTAATAGTAAGTTGTTGACCTGCGTGAATGACGGGAATAAATTTACTTTCTACTTTATGATAAATATCATTATGTAATGATGGTGCACGAATTACTATATTCCCTTTAGAAAGAATTGAGCCGTGATTCTTTAAAAAATTCTCCTCGAGATTAATGAAATGGGCTCCCGTAAGCAAGCTATTTTCCTGTTCGCCAGAAATCGTATTTTGATCATGACCGACATTCATAAGAATTTTATTATCTGCCACCAGGATGCCATAGTTATGGATCGATTGCGAAGTAATATTAATATCTCGCGCCTTTATTACAGCAATATGGGTATTCTCATGTGATGATAAATCTGATTCACGGCCATTAAAAAATTTTTCTACACCCCGGATACAGAGATTTTTTTCTGCTGTTAACCTGTTATTATTGGTGAAAACAGATGCATTCTGGACATCAATATTATCGGCTGTTAACGACGCATTCAGTGTCAGTTCGCCTCTGGTATTAATGGCCAAATTCCTGACACCTTGTATGATAGCGTGGCTGTTTACACCAATGCCCGCTTTATTACCGTACAGGTATATTTGCCTTGCATACATACCACCCAGCATACCGACATCTATTTTTTCATTCTCAGTTTTTTCATTTGTGTCATATACCCTATCGATGATCTGAGTATGATGATGATTATTGAATTTATTGCTGACTGTATACCTGCCTGCAAGTATGCGTATACTCTGAATGGCTGCCTGTTTTTGCTCAGAAACCTTATTTTCCTGAATATTCTTCTGCCCGGAAAATATTTCACCCCTGATATTTCCGTTAACAGTCACTCCGGCAGCAATCAAATCAATACTTCCATGATTGATCCCGGGAGCCGCGTACATAATGGCACCTCGTTCTCCAATAGTAATATGCCCACTGTTAACCTCTATGCCTGTCAGTGCCCCCTGCTCAAGTACAAATTTACCTGTTGTAAGAATACCGCGCATGCTGTTAATAAAACCACAACCGTTACAATCAATTCCATTGGGGTTAGCCACAATAACGTCGGCCGTTTTCCCTTTCACTTCTATGGGTCCGTTAAGCTGGCTGATGTGCGCACCGACCACTTCATTGAGAATAAGGTTGGCCTGAGCGACATGGTTGTTCAACATAACCCCATGTTCATTGACATGAAATTCCTCGTACTGATTATGTGATATCCCCTGGCTGTTAACGCCGAGGATATCAATCTGGTCTCTCCCCTGTTCATCTTTTTTGATGATAGGCCCGGGTACTCCATGAGCGACAACAATATCTGGCGTACCCTGGGCAAAGGTGACCGAAAACAACAGGGCAGGGATAATTAATAACAATGCTGCTATGCATAATGCCAAGTTAGCATTGTGGTTTCTGGAATATCGTCTTGGTATACGGGCTGAGGCTGGAGAGTCGTGATCAGTCATCGCGGGTGCATAATAGATTTTAAATGTGATAAAAATACGCAAGTTATGATACTAATTTTAAAAAATTATGCATTATTTAATAAAAAATAACCTTAAATTTAACAAAAAATTATACCATCCAATTGCCGATGACACGAGATAATGTCTTTTTTCATTTTCTTACACACAAAAAATATTAATATACTGCAAATTATTAATATCATCTTGTTTTGCAAAAAATAGTGGCCAGGTACCCCGTATCACAATTTTCCATTAATGCCAAATAAGATCTTTTTAGCATTAAAATAAATGCTGAGAAATCTTTATTGCTGTTTATTAAAAATCATTAAGTTATCAAATTATTTCGTAATCAATAAGCAATAAAAATGACAGGATATATATCCAAATGAAGATTTCGATGCGTATACTAAAAAAGCTCAAACAATAATGAGCCACATTGATCCTCATCAGTACTCATGAGTGTTCACCTTAGATTAAGGGGTCTTTATGGACAGAAATGATGAAATTATTCAAACCCATCCACTAGTAGGCTGGGATATTAGTACTGTTGATCTTTATGATGCTATGATGATACGTTTGCATTACATTTCTTCTATCAACCAGTCACCGGAAAATGCATTAGTAGACAGAACGCTTTGGTTGACTACTGATGTTGCACGTCAGTTTATTAACATTCTGGAAGCGAGCATTGCAAAAATTAAATCATCAGAATCCGTCAATTTTGATCATCGTAAGCATTAAATCCCACCAGACACCTGCATTCGGGCACCACAAAATCCACATGGTGCCTTCATCCGCTTACCCTCGTCTGGCCACTCGCCAAGTCAGATTATAAAAATAACCAGATTCACCCACTATTGCAGAAAAGCAGGATACCGAATCCTAAATAATCAGGTATATAGCCAACGAATTTTCTTCGGAGAGAAATGCCTTGGAGCCAGCCTCAGGGTTTAATATCGCCTGCAAGAAACCTATCGGTGGGTATTTTTATTGCACTGACATGGATACGTCTGCGTATCGTGCGGCTAATAACCTAAAAATTGACTCTTCCGCATTCAAAATTAAAGTAACAAGTAACAGCTTATCGCATGCATCTGTCTAACTTTAGATAAGGATACTGGATTTTATTTTCTGGTTGCTGGAGCTTGAAGACAGATCCCTGGAGAGTATTTCAGGCGTCAGATTAGGTTCAACAGACTATTTAACGGGTTGCCTTAGATGGAGTGCCCCTACTTTCTTAAAGTACTTCGCATAATTGTAATGTAATTTTTTGTAAATTCATTTTGTTATTGGCGCGGAGATTTATATTGCGTATTTTTTAATTTCTGGTTACTAGTTCAGTTTAATCTTGTTTGTAACTCTGGAGTTTTTTACTAAAGGAATAGTAATGAAATACTTCTCAGAAAAAAGAATCGCTCAAGCGAAAGCGTCCTTCAACCAACAACTGGGACCTGTTACTTCTCGTTCACAATTTGGAGGCTACAGTCTGTCAGTGAATAAAGTGATGTTTGCCGTTGTTTCTGACGGTGAATTATATTTACGGGCCAATGATAACATTGAGGGTTGTTTTCAGGCGAGAGGAATGATGAATTTAGTTTATTCCAAGAGAGGTATGCCCGTCTTTTTACGCTATTATCATGTTGATGAATCTCTGTGGAATGATAATGAAACGTTACTGCACTTTGCGCAACTGGCTTATAAAGAAGCTTTAATAGAGGTTTCGCTTAAAAAATCTAATAACATAAGGTTAAAAGATTTACCTAATTTAGGCGTGAGTCTTGAAAGATTGTTATGGAAAGCAGGGATTAAAAATGTTAGCGATTTACGTTCTGAAGGCGCAAAATACAGCTATTTGAAATTACGAAAGTTACACAAAAATTTAGGGATTAACGTATTATTTTCGCTTGCTGGTGCAATCAATGGGTATCATCAAGCTGTTTTACCTGCAGTGATGCGCAATGAGCTTCTGGAGTGGTTTACAGAAATGGTAATACCTTCATCAAGTAAATCTAAACGGTAATACCAGCCTCTTCTGGGGTATGAAGTTCCCTTTCTCCAGTATGTAAGCTTTCAGCTCGCGGCCGACGCTATAAGCCATGCTATTGCTAACTATGCTCGCCAAGCTTAACCCGCCGGTTGGATGCCCCGCCATTCAGAGGCCGGCTAATCCTGAAGAGCTCGCACATCGATTAATATTAATGTGCGAAATTGCAATAGACCTCTTGCGAAACTATAGCAAATCCAGGTTATGAATGCTCAGGCCTTAAGGACAGATTCCACAGCTGTCGCCACCTGTAACAATTTGCGCATTCAGCCTCATCGTGTCTTTCACAGGATAACCGGACCCGGGAAAAACCAAGCAGGGCGGTTTCCTGGCTTGACTATATGAATATACTGATATTTTTTGCTACTTGACTTGTTTGGATAGGGTATTTCCTTGTAGCGAGTTTTGCTAGAAATTTATTGATATAAACTAATAGAGGAAGTAGTTAAGTATCGAGTGGTAATGAGCTGCAGGTTATCAAGTCTTCTTTTTGTTTTTTATTGAATTGTTTTATCTTATATTCCAGTTTCAAAGCAGCGCTATGATCTCCTGCCACGCAGTAAAAAGCCAGTGTCAGCCTACCCTTTCCACGTAATATTTTTGCACCTCTGCCTGCCTGATGCTGTGCCAGACGTCGAGGCACATTGGTGGTGATACCCGTATATAGCATTCCGCTGACGGTACGCAACAGATAAAGATACCAGATAGCATCCGACATACATCGTTCTCTGGCGATGATTAACGACGAACTGCAATAGCTTCGATTTCTATTTTGACGTCTTTGGGTAAACGCGCAACTTCTATGCAAGAACGTGCGGGAAAAGAGGCGTGATGTTCAGTGAAGAAAGCAGCATAGGTTGTATTAATGCGATCAAAGTCGTTTAAATCCTTAACAAATAAAGTAGTTTTAACGATATCTCCTACTTTCAATCCCGCTGCTTCAACAATCGCTTTGATGTTTGTCAGTGCCTGACGGGTTTGGGCAGTGATTTCATCAGCGATATTACCGGTTTGGGGATCCAGCGGGATCTGACCAGAGGTGATAATGATATTGCCGAGATCAACGCCCTGAACGTAGGGGCCAATGGCTGCCGGGGCACGATCAGTAATAATAGGTGGCATACAAACTCCTGATGCACGGGGTTACGTATAACGACGGAATGCGTTTAATTCCGGATATTATAGTCCGTGGATACAAGAAAAAAAGAAATATCTTGTTTGCCGTCAGAATCATCACAGCAGTATTATCCATGACAATCACTGCATCAGGAGGCACCTGAGGTAACAGCTCCCGCGTCAGCCATGCATGGAACACATCGCTGTTAATATTTCCCTGAAACAGCCCCACATTAAGCAGCCTGTTGTTGAGTAAGGCACCGATAGCGTTAGTACGGCCTCTGGCCAGCCAGTCCTGTGTGCCCTATGTTCCGTAATGGAAGCTTTGATAGCATTCCTGTTCTGTTCACAAGTTTCGCATTTAGCTGAAAAAATGATGATAAGACGTCTGTCATGAAATAAAACGGAAATGGAGACAGGGGTGACCCGTTGTACAAAGGAACGTTACAGGGCATTTTTACAGGCAAGCAACATGAGATATTCCGGGCGGGCGCTGTCAGAGGTCAGTCCGGTCTCACCTGTCCCATGACAGCAGCAACCTGGTGGCTAAGAAGCCGGTATTTTTGTCTCCCTGAGCTGTGGAAACGGGTTGCGCCATCTATTGACAGGCACTATCTCTGCCTGCTCATCGCTGATGATACGGCTCCTGCTAAATCGCGCAGTAAAGAAATAGCGGCTGATCATGACGTGACCAGAGGCAGTTTCCATGCCTGTTCAAAATACTGCTGCAGGTTTAGTGATGAACTGCCCCCTGTTGCAATACTGAACTTAGATATCGCTTCTGCCAGTAACAGATAACTGCCATCGTCCAGTTCAAGGCGTTCGATAGCCTGTTGCTGATCACGGCGGTTGAATTGATTTTTCAGTATCACTCGATCCTCTGGCACCAGGGTAGTGCTGATGGCCAGGTCGTCGCCTTCCTGTGAGCAATGCAGCTGTGTTTTGCGGATATTGCATAATACCAGGGTATCATGGCCGCTCGTATCCTCCAGAGTATCTCTGCCATCACCGGATATGAAGGTGTAATGGTCATCATCTTCTCCACCCTGGAGATAATCATCCCCGATACCCCCGTAGAGAATATCGTTACCCAGACCGCCTTTCAGGGTATCATTGCCGTTACCCCCTTCCAGATAGTCATTGCCATGAAAACCGGAGAGGCTGTCATTCCCTCCATGCCCAATAAGGAGATCATCCCCATCGGTGCCTGTTAAGTCATTATTTTCTTCATTACCTTCCTGTATTTTATGATGCACATGGTTATCAACCGTTATTTTGGTATAGGAAACATATTGCGATGGATCCTCATCTTGCAGATTACCCTGATAAAGATGCAGCTCTCCTGCCAACTCGCCCAGTTGATAAATGTTCCCGTCTTTGTCACTTATCTGAAGATGCTGATATGCCTGCCCTGACAGGAAATTGTTAATGCGTATCTTGGTTTGCTCACTGCCCGGTGTTTTATCAAAAAGCAACAGATCATTATTTTCCTGTTGCATTGCAAGAAACAGTACATCTGTTGCAAGTTGCAGCGTGTCCAGCACTGCCAAAAAATCATAATTATTGATCATCACCTCCTCCCCGTTACCGGAAATGATGTGATACAGGTGCGCTCCCCTGTTGCCCTGTAACCAGTCTCCCGTGCTGCCAGACAGAAAATTATTCTTATTATTACCAAGGAGCATGTCATCATATGGGGTATTTTGTAACACCAGCTGCATAAAGTCCGGCAAGATAATTTCGTGCAGTTTTTCTCCTGTTTCCTTTTCCCAATGGATGACATCGTGATCTGTTTCCTGTAACTGCTGCACGAGACGGGCAGGGAATGTAATGGCTTTTGCAGGAAGGTCGGCTTCGGGCAGATAAGTAACGTTTAACGGGTGGTTGCGACTGAAGACATATTCCTGCTGTGGCATTGCTGGAATAAATTCAGGTAACAGCAGGGTGATACCATCCTGTGTGACTATGGTAAAGATTTTTTGTAATTCCCATATACCTGCCTCGTTCAGACGATAGAGATTCTGCAAGCAGAGCGTGGTCCGGGTTCCATTGCTGTTTTTAAAGGCCAGCACTACATCGTTACCCCGGAATTCAAAGTGTGCTAACAGCGCCTGTGCCTGACAGTCAAGCAGCAGAATCGCTGCCTTGTCCTCTTCCTCAATGTGCACTTCAGCGTCCTGTTGTGCACCGTTTTGCAACACATGATAAATATCATTGCCACGCCCCCCGATAGCATGGCCAGCTGTCAGCATCAGGGTATCATCACCATCAAGACCCTGCAGCTGGTCGTGACCTCCGCCGCTATGGAGAATATTGGCGCTGTTATTACCGATAAGCGCATCGTCCGTTGTCGTTCCCATGGCATGTTCGATGCTATCAAGCACGGCAAGGGGCTGTTCTCCCGTACGATAACTGAGCGTTCCTTTATCAAGATTGATGCGATAACCAGTCTGCGTCTTCGGCACCGCAGAGACCACGAGCCAGTCTTCTCCTCCCCTGCCATTGAAGGTGCTGTGCCCAGCAGGCATTTCTCCGCTCCGCAGGATAAATCGGTCAGCGAAGGCCCCTCCGAGGTAATATTTAATACCCGCCTCTATGACAAAAAGGTTTTTACTGTCTTCATCACCCACTGCATAATCATCTCCTGCCCCTAAATGGAATAAATGGGTGTGTTCAGCAAACTTACCTGTTATAACAGATGGTTCATTTTTGATGCGTACTACCTGCGGAGAGTCATTTTTTGGATTAGCCAGATTAACCCTGTCATTGACCCCACTGATGCTCTGTGGCTCGTAATAAAGGTAAGGGCTGTTTTCCAGCGCAACCCCTCTGCCGTATCCTGCCGTTATTTTTTTATAATGTTGATAACGCTTCTCTGCTTTTTCAGGATGGATACTGTCTTCTAAAATGAAAATATCAGCGCTGCTTGTATACGGACGAATTGCTGCATTACTGTATGATAAAATTCGTTTAAGTTGTTTTCCTTCTGAGAGAAGGACCTCACCCTCCCTGCTATAAATCACCTGATCAATCCCCGCCTCACTTAATAATGCACGCATCTGCTTATCCAGCTGCTGTTCAAAATCCTGGCGTGCCTGATGTTTTATTTTTTCCCGGGTGACCTCATTGGTGATATGGGTGTCTTCACTGAGACCCCAAAATTTCAACCACCCGGTACGCAGACGTTCATAATTTGTTAAAGAACGGTATTTTTCGATGTCTTCAACGGCGCGTACCGCGGCGTAGATTTGCTGCCCGACCAGCAGGGCAACGCTGATAGCAATACCCGTGGAACTGACTATTGCAGCACTCCCTGCTACCATAGCAGCAATAGTCGCTGCTGCCATGGACATGCCGGTAAATCCACCGAGTACGGCAAAGGTGCCGCTGACAATATAATCTTTGTGCTTGTTATCATCCGTTTCTTGGGAAGCGCGGGAAAAGTTGTCCCAGGCATAATAGAAATCAAAGCCTGCTGTT
>JACCDN010227614.1_pt1 | contig 63148 bp, 40 predicted proteins | sample 7441691 | NCBI WGS metagenome assembly JACCDN01 (sample SAMN15323439, study PRJNA562643) | freshwater metagenome | isolation source: river surface water | place: USA:Blue River Watershed | collected 2017-08-16 | reverse complement strand
CTCGGTCTCTATGGGAGAGACATCCTCACTGATGGTGCGAGAGGACTAGCAGTCATAGCACAGCCATGGCCTATCGTGAGAGATTATCAGAAACTTCTCGATATCGATACATTGATCGCTGACAAGCTCTTTGATCTCGGACAAGCAGGAGGTTTACAGAAAAAACTGACCAACGAAGCGAGACAGTCTCTCATACAGATCTTCGCATCACAGCAGTGAGACGATAAGCTGTTTGAGAGTAAGACCGCCAGCATCACTATAGAGTCACATGCAACACCCTATACTATCATCCAGCTCCTCCTCAGGATCAATCGGAGGATGAAAAACATGGTCACCGCAGGGAGAGATCCGAGAGATACAGATATAGCAATCAAAAACAATGCCATCTCTGTACAGATTAACCCATGATTTTGGACAGGTATCCAAACAGAATATGCCTGTACGAGACTATCGCACAATGCCTGTACCCAACAATGGAAAGACTTCACTAATGATATAGCCATGATCACGACAGGGTTTATCGATACATGACCAAAGCAAGCTCGAGAGAAGATCAAGACATCTCTCACGAGACTCAAGACACTCTGACAAGATAGAGCATGAAATGATGAAAACATATCCGACAAAAACAGAGCCGACTATGATGCGAGACAGGACGAACTCCTTTCCGCCATGTGACTCACCAAACATATCGCCAATATCTCATCATGAATCATAGACATCTCAGCATCACTTCCGAGAGACTTCGATACGATGAAACAAACAGTCAAAGATAGCTCACAGTGAATAGCATCCTATCGATCAGCAATCACACAGAGACCCACAACCAGCCCTGATGCGATCATCAATCAGATCTATCAGGTCGATAGCAAAGGAACACAGCAGACTGACGAACCCGGAGTAGTATGATCGATCATGTCTCGATTGGGATGAGATAAGTCGCCAGCACAGACCCCCAGACAAGCAAATATCATGAGTTCTCTCCATGAGATAGAGACATATCACCACAGTGCTATGAGTGAACAAGCGATAGCGAGTACCGATGATAGTCAGCTCCTCTTAGCCAATCTCCTCGCATCTATCCGCTATAGCAAAGCCACACTCTACAATCCATCAAATAAGAAGACTATCTATGAAAATGTCGTCCGTGTCTGTGAAACCCAATGCTCCAATCTCTGATGAACCTGTCGTCTACCATAAAGTATGTTTCTTATGATAAATCATCCACATGTGCGTCATCCTGAGTTTGTCGAAGGATCTCAAAGAATTTACTATACTATCCTCATGTTCTCTTACACGAAACTATCGCTATCCATCTCTACTCTCATACTCGCTTGTGTGCCATTTTTGACATATGGTCAGACACAATCGTTGGATGACTTCGTCGTAGCAGTGACAAATGTTGCCGCACATCCAAATCCCTATACTATGTTTGGCAATATGTGCAAGAATCTTGAAAAAGTAGTAACAGAGGACTATAATATCATCTACGATCCTAGGCAATCACTCTTCGTGACGATGTTTTGTAATTCACTCCCTGATCTCCAAGATAGCCAAACAGGCAAGACATTGTTCTATGACGATGACAAATGAATAAGCCCTTATCTCAAAAGACAGACACTACGCGATCTCGGTTTCATCTGTCTCCCTGGACAGACGGCCAATGATGGCTGTATCGCTGCATCGAGAGCATCCAACAATGACTATCACTACATGATGACCAAACTCATGCTAGAGATACAAAATGAACGATCCAATGTAGCTCTCGCTCGTCTCTATGGCGTGAGCACTATCGATGAGAGTGAGAGAGAACAGATCAATAATATGATCGCTCGTAGCTACAACGCTATCGGTCATCAGACAGTCCAAAAAGACTATCCCAAGACAGTGAAAAAGATGGAGGCATATAGCAGAGCGGGCAATAAATTGCTCAAGAAACTACAGATCATCGATCTTACTATGATAGAAAAAGAAAAGTCGACACTCGATACACATCAGCTCTGCCTCCTTCATGCACTCTTCTTCTCACAGATCGATCAAAAAATACCGCTCAACTGTATCTCGAGCAAAGAAGCAAATAATAGATCATATACTCATCTCCTCTACAACGAACTATTTTTCTACACACTCTTCTCCTCGACCTATGCACAATATCTCGATCAGTTTGAATTTGGGAAAGACTCTAGCGATTCAAACCAAAGAATGCCCTGACTGAGCGACCTTATGAGTCGCGATGCACTGAGTATCATCCGTGCGAACATCGCTAGCCAAAGAAACTCCATCATCCAGACCACTAATCAAACAAGCAAAGCTCTCAGAGACTTCGAATCATACTTTATCCTCCATATCGGCATGCTCATGTACCAAGAAGATCTCATCGATTTTAGATGACGCCTTGCCAGACTCTATCTCCCTCTCCATCAGCTCCACTACAAGATAGAAAATGTCCAAAAAGCAAAAACCACATAAATGCAGAATTTACAATGCATAATTATCTATGGCAATCTCTCAATCTTTCAATCTTTCAATCTCTCAATCTCTCGTAGTTCGTATCGGTACTTTTTTTTGTCTATGTGGTCTGACAATAATGTCAGCTCATTGATTCTCTCTCGATACACGATTACTCCAATGATGATCAGCTCTCAAGACCCAACAAGGTATCAGATGACTCACACAGACGAATGATCTCGCTCTCCAAGGTGATATATTTCGCACACTCTACGAACAGCATAACTTCCCACAACAACAAAGCAACAGACAGTGAATCAATGCTATCATGACCCAGCTCAGTACATGAGGCAAATGTATACTCGACAGCACTCTCACCAATGATGTACTCTTTGTCCTGACTACTATCCCGGATATCAGACAAGAACTCTATACGATGCTACACATACCACTCAATACGAGACTAGTCATCGGTGATGCGAGACGACGCCAAAGTACCACATTACAAAAAAGCTGTAGAAACATCGTTGCCTGTCTCAGACCTGATAAGCAGTACGACAACAAAGAAAGTATCAATAGCCAAAACGAACTCACATATTGTAGAAGAACTATCAGAGAGTACTTCCTCCTCAATCAGCAACTCAGTCAAGCATACCTCACACAGACTAGCGATGTCAAAGACATGAATGTCTATATCAACAATACACTCGATGATAGTCCATTCGATCTCATGGTCGATATGCAAGATATCAAGAAGATACTCTTCCTGACTGATAATCCCGTCATCCCTCGTATGACGTTCTTCTCTCTCCCGACTGTATCTGTACCCGATAGCACAAACTCTAGCTTCTGATGAATCAATGCCCTCCTGTGAGCAAACAATACAGTCTGAGAAAATAGTGTCAGATCAGCGAACATTGGATGAGAAGATAGCAATACAAACATCACGACAGCAGACACAAGCAGCCCTATCACAGCATTTATCGAGAGCAACCAAGCGACAACAAATGAAGCGAGCAACAATACGAGATCGACGACAATCTGATCAGCCAATCTCTCACTCATCGAAGCACCACTCTGTCTACCGACAGATACCACTGCTAGCTGAATCACTGATGCGACGACGATAGATGACGATACAGTGGGAGATACGATGAGAGACGATCAAGCATCATTCTCCTGAGCACAAGCAGCACTGATGGCAAGTCTCGCACCATTTCTGAGCTATGATGACAATCGTATCGGTGAGTTTGGCAATACACTACTCGATGATCTCGACAATCTCATCCAGACTACGAACCCGATACCATGAGCAAACTGCCAAGCACGCTGTGACGCCCTCCCGACGACCGGCGGTGCTAGTGACGATATCCAGAAACAAACATGTGAAGCAAACTGCTGTATCGATAGCTGCAAAACACTGACTAATCTCAGAGATAAGGCTGTCTGTCTCTCGCAGTGTCTCTGTGTCGATACATCATACCCTGGGGTGAATGCGAAACCAGAGCTAAAGAAAGTGTTTGACAACGATATGCTCCGTATCAGATTCTGTAGAGTACCAGCGATGAATCCTATCATCCAAGCAAATAAAAAAATAACAACCATCGAAGAAGCCATCGACGGCATCAACGCCATCCTCGGGACGCTCAAAGCATGAGGCAAACTTACTCCTCGCAATAAGTCGAAAGAATTCCTCGATTCGACATTTAGTGATATCAAGTTCAAAGATATCATCGCATTCGACATCTTCGTCGCTGTGAAGCCCCTCTACGACACGATCTCCTTCGCTGGCAAAGCAAAAGCGAAACAACAAAGTGCTACTGCCGATCGTGCTCTCTTCATCCCTGGGGGCAAAGATCTCAGTGAGAGTCATGAGAGAAATAAGTATATCATCATCGGTAGTCATGCTCCCGCTCTCGCGAGCAAACAACCACTCACGAGTTATCAAGACTACCAACAACTCATGATAGATCAACAAAAAAAACTCACGATGCAGGAGTGTCCTCCCTGACAAGCCTGCCTGTCGGCAGACAGGGGTGGTGGGTTTGCTAGTCCAGTAAGATCTGCCATCCTCGATGACCAGAAACAATGACATGATGAGATCCTCGACGAACTAGCAGAATTCTATAGAGCAAATATGCTCTTCCGACAGCAGATCACCGACAAGACAGACTCCTTCCATCAGACCAGCCAGAGCTTCGCTGAGAAAGCGATCAAGGCGAAGTAATGTTTGTTGGCCTTAGATTACAATTTGTCTATAAAGTGTAGATATTATTAATATAGCTGTTTTATTTTAAGACTACAAGATGAGCACAATCAATGGTATCGGTACTAAGTTCTATGGAATATCAGGACTTGATAATGGAGGTTGTAGTACGGCAACGAAATGGGTTACATTTCTTTTTTTTCCAATTATCCCATTATACAAAGAAAAAATAAAGCGTACAATAACAAAACCATATGAATTTCAATATGAAATCATTGCAAGAGAAAAGTTAAGCTTTACGGAAATTATACAAACCTATATATGGTGATGGTGTATCATTCCTTTATTGCTCTTTCGGCCTTTGTTGCTGTGTATTCCTGAGTTACAACAGAGTCTAGGCTTTCATCTACCGACTAATGGCTTCAATGATCCCGCCATAGGCGACTATCTTCTTGTAGTAGCAATCATATGGATGCTCTTCACTCGATCGAGATTTCTCACATGGAATGAGAAAAGATGATTACCCACAAACTATAAAGAACTACTAAAAGACCCAATGGGGTAAATTATTTCTTTCCATCAGACCAGTCAGACCTTCGCCGAGAAAGCGATCAAGGCGAAGTAAAGTTGAGGTTGATTTAGTATTCACCAATATCTACAATACTCGCATATATAGTTACCACTCGAGACCTACTCTACAAAAAAATTTACCTCTGAAAAAATATTCTATGGAAATAGCGAAAAACACTCACGCAAAATTAAAAACATTTCTGGGAACATCAACTCCTGACGAAAACACAAGAAGCCGTGAAAACTACCGAAAGCTAATCGGAGAAATGGGGAAAGTTATAGACTATGACGAACTTGATCCCAATAAGGTATTGGTTTTATTTGACAAAGACTTAGATAATTTTTGACTTGAAAATCACAATCCAATAAAAAATTCATTATGGATTAGGATATCAGATCTCGAAGAACAAAACGACACTCCCCTTTAATTTTTCGCTCAATACAATATATTAAGATCATGTTTTCAAAGATCGGCAGAACTAAACGACTATGGATGCATAATATACTTTAACACTTCTATAGAACAATTATGACCATAAATATAAAGAAAAATTTCTGGGATGAAAACTATTATAATCACCCGGCATTGACAGATATCATGATTACTAAAGCAGAAAAAGAACTAAAAGTAACCCTCCCTAAATCATTGATAGATTTATTAAAAATACAAAACGGGGGCTATACAAAATGATTTGTATTCCCTATGCAGGAAAAGACTTCTTGGGCAAAAGATCATATTGCTCTTGATGACTTATCTGGCATAGTGACTGATGAGTCACTCAGAACAGCACAAAATATTCTTGACTCAGACTATATGACCAAAGAATGGGGGCTACCCCAAAAACAAGTGCTCTTATCAGGAGATGGACATTGGCGAATTACGCTTGATTACAGAAAGGGCAAAACACCTTCGGTGAGACGAATTGATACTGAATGTAATGAAGATATACATGTCGCAGACAGTTTTGATGATTTTATACATGGACTTGTACCTAAAGATCAATATTGATGATAGCCCATATAACCATTTGAATACATTATCTCACGCAGGAGGTTTCTATAGATCATGGACAAGACCGATTCTTTCCATCAGACCAGTCAGACCTTCGCTGAAAAAGCGATCAAGGCGAGATAGTCTAAAAACAACCACCCACTTCCGATTATTCTTTTATTTAGGATTGACTTTCATATCTTGATGCTGTATCTTCAAGGTATAATTTTTATTCTATAAAGTGATCGGTCCATGAGCAATACTCTTACAGAAAGTTTATTACCATCATCTCCTAAAGCTTCATGGCTTAATATGGTAGCATTAGCAGTATTACTAGCACTGTGATGATCGTGATGCGAGAGAATACCAGATCCTCAAGTCACATCGGAACATCTTGATACAACTACATGAACACATCAAGCTGCGATAGCACAAATAATAGAGGAAGTAAACCCATGACTCTTTCAGTATGACAATAGAGACAGTACAAATAGTATGAGGCTTTGATGACGAAATAGCAGTATGTGAATTAATATAGGAAATGTACATGACCCATTAGTTTACGATAGCAATGTGTCACCTTCCATTAAAGAATGAGATACAGTATATATAGATTTGAATCACCAAGATTTCGTAGGAAGAATAAACACAAAAGCTGAAATGATGAGAGACTATTCTAGTCCGAGGAAAGTGGGAGCAGGGGATGCTTGAATTAATATTGGTGACATTGCCGAAGTAACAGGGAGGGCAACAGCAGTAGTGAGAGAAGTTCGAGACCATCAACCATCCGAGATCGAGCGTATATATTTTGGCAATCAGCTAGCAATCAGGAAACTATTAGAAGCACAAGAAAGTAAATAATCTCTATGTCAAAATTAGAGAGACACAATCCCCTCCCTTAGCTCCCCGACCATTTGATGGAGGACGAATATATTATGGAGGGAGAGTATCTGTCATCCAAGCATCTCATTCTCTCTCAGGAGATGATGGATATACGCTCTCGTGTACTGTCTGGAGAGAGCATTCTTTGCCTCTGGCCAGAGTGGTGTATGATCATTGCGATGACAGGCATTGTGGAGATTGAGATTGCCATCTGGGTGATAGGCTGTACCATGCCTGCCCAGTCTCGTCGGCATCACACAGTCAAACATATCAAATCCACTCTCGATAGCGAAGCGTATCGTCTCCATATCACCGATACCCATGAGATATCTAGGTACATTGACAGGTAACTTCGGTCAGCAAAATGCGGTGATTTGCTGGATCTGTTCTCTCGACTCACCGACACTCACTCCACCGACGGCTATCCCATCCGTCGCATAGGGAGAGAGATAGTCGATCGACTGCTGTCTGAGATCGAGCGATGTCCCTCCTTGCACGATAGGGAAGAGTACTCCTCTGACATCGTCACGGATCGATTGATAATACTCGTACTGCCTCGTCGCTCGACGATGCGTCTGTGCCATCTGTCTAGCATACACTCTCTCATCTGACCCTCCAGGTGAGCAGACATCGAGCATCATCATGATATCCGATCCGAGAGCACACTGGATATCGACACAGCTCTCTGGTGACATGAAGTGTCTACTTCCGTCTAATGGTGATGCGAACTTGATCCCATCTTCCGTGATTTTGATCGGCTTAAAGTGCCCTCCTGATGATGTAGCATCTTTCGATTCTGAATTCTTAACTTTTAACTCTGAACTCTGTTGTGCTTTCAAACCCAAACTAAACACCTGAAATCCTCCGCTATCCGTCAGCACCAATCATGGCCATTGCATAAACTGCTGTATGCCTCATGCACTACGGACAAGCTCATGTCCTGGACGGAGATAGAGATGATAGGTATTGGCAAGGATCATCATGAGCGGCTCAAGCTCTCCGAGATACTGGGGCGAACGGAGCATCTCGAGGAAGATACCTTTGATCGTTGCTTTGGTCCCGACGGGCATGAAGACTGGTGTCTTCATCTCTACACCATTGAGATTAATTACTCCCGCTCTCGCATTACCACGTGTTGCTTCTATACGAAACTGTAACTTCTGTCAGCTATGACTCATATTGTATCGAGAAAATAGAATGAAAAACGAAAAAAAGTTGCATACGCAATCTTTTTGACTATACTACAAATATACACAAGTCTTTTACAAAAACAAGTCTATCATGCTCGATCGTATCAGACAAGCAGTCGCACAGATTATCGCTCTCACAGACAGCAGAGGTATTTTCCTCAGTGCATTTGATAAGACATGAGCATTACTGATCTCATCAGGAGTACTCACTACCGACAAGACGATGGAGCAAGTGATCGATATGCTCTATCACGGACTCATCGAATCACATACGACGACTGATCATATCGTCGTCGATATCATCGATACACTCACGACGATCACCTCTCCTGATCTCCTCACCCATATCGACATACAGACACAAGGTATCGCAGTAGCCACAATAGATCATAGCAAGAGTGGCGTCATGCTACCGGCAACTATGGGCGTACACAATGCCTTTGACGCACTTTCACTCCTGAAGCAGAAACATAATATCGAATGAAACATCGTCCTATACACATTCACGACCAAGAGACTCTCAGTGAAGTAAATAAAATCTTTATCGAGCATTATACAGCATGACTGATCTACAGACAGCACTCATCCCCGCGAAACCATCCAAAGATACCAAGACAGATCTCATGACAGAGATATTTGGTAAACATGTCGCTCTCGGCTACAAAGAACTAAAAAAAACCGTCGGCATAGGATGAACGACGACCAATCAAGCAAATAAAAAATGAAAATTTATCACAAGGAGAAATCTCCTGACACTCGATGCCGAACAGCGAGAGAAAAAGCGATCCGACAAGAGACAGGCTTCATAGACAGTAGGAAAAGATCACTACCACATTAAAATATCACTGCAAATTGTGATACCAGAACCTCATCACTGATAGATCTCTGGACTTGCATAGTCACAGTATAATCGCCAACCGTCGATGTCGCATCGATGAGAAAATATGGCTGTGCTATCTGTGGTCCAGTGAGAGAGACCCCGCTATCGCATCATTCACATACTACTCTATACTCGACAAATGGATAGAGAGTACCTATCGAGGTCAATAATGGAGAAAGAAGCGAGATCGTCAACGACTGCTTATAAAAGCTGTAGTCATTAGTCCCTCACGCAAGCATATCGATAAATGATACACCCGATAGCGACTGCTCATCGCTGATAAGACGATGAGTGACGGCAGTCGGAGACAAGACTGTCGCGAGAGGATTAAATCATCATTGGTTGATGGTATGTGATATCCGCCAGGACAAACCATTGCCAGGAGGAGTGTTGATCACACTCTCTCTGATAGATTCATCATCATTGGTGATGACAGTACCTACTCATCATGAGCTGTACGCCACGACCGATCTAGGCAATATGCTAAATGATCATGTGGCGAGTGTATCGACATTCGTATATGATCATAGTCGTCATCGATCGACTGCGATATCATCGCTCGTAGCATCACCATCATAGTCACTCGCTGTATCGAGGTCGGCAGCACCGACTCCTCACTGTGTCAGGAAGAGATCTTTGAGTGTCTCATTGAGACTAAACGCTAGTTGCAATCCTATTCACGATCCAGAGAGTGAACGGATAACATCGATATCAGATCTATAGGCGTCAGAGAGCGATGCTGCATCATACCGCAGTGCTATGGTATGCGACTGATTGTATGGCAGTATATGTGCATCATTGGAGCCACTCACGAGATGTCTCTCGATCGTACCCAGTCATGTGCCGGGGATAGTATCACCCCTACCCATGATATGTCGAGCCAGTGTCGTATCCGATCTATCGAGAAACTGCGATCATGCTAGATCATCAGATGCTGGTCATACAAACGAGGATCCTGTCATCCCAGACCTCGCATCAAATCATGCATCTCTCTGCCTCAAGACAAGAAATGATCTCTCCAATGCACTATGGGCACCATAGTATGCCATATTGTATTCTTTGATATCGCCGAGTGTACTGATAAATGGCAAAAGGTTGGCATACATGATCAATGCCAATCCTATACCGACGATACTCAACACAATCACAAAACCAAGAACCATAGAGAGCGATGACTATAAAAGACTATATTTTCAGTGCATAAAATATCATAATCAATGTCACCAAACCAAGTATTGATTGAATAAGTCGAAACTTCATCACGACTGTATATTCTTTCATCCCATAATATTCGCAGAGATGATGTATCGGAGCTATGGGGAAAAGTTTTCTATGGAGATATTTTTTGGAGAGAATCTGTAAGAAACTCGACAACAACTCGATAATAAAAGGAGCAAAGAGCACAATAAATGGTATCATGATACCCACTCTCATATTCAACAAGAGGATAGCAACCGAGATCAGCCCTCCGAGACTAAAAGCTCCGCTATCACCCATAAATATCTTCGCAGGATTGATATTGAATCGTAAAAACGCTATCAGGATCGAGATAATCACGCCCACCAGCGTCGTGGCGATATAGATCTTCAGTGTAAACATCACGACTGCTATGATCGATAGGACGATAGCCATCATACCACCAGCGAGTCCATCGAGTCCATCAGTGATATTGATAGCATGCGTGATAAAGAGCGTCAAGAAGAAACTACATGGGATAAACAGCCATCACAGGTGCAACATATCGCTTCATGGCCAGAGTATGACTCGATCGACGCCTAGTTTGACATAAAATCGATACGTAATAAATGAAGCAAAGACTGTCATGCCGAGCATTTTTGCCCACGCACTGAGTCATTTGACACGTCATCGATCACGGATATTGAGTATATCATCGATCAATCCGATGATACCCATGGAGAAGAAACCGAATAAGAGAATATAGGTCTCCTCTCTATTTCGCAGTGTATTGTTGGTATAACCCATATATTGGATGACAAAGGATCAGATAATCATAAGCAAGACGATCACCAAGAATATACCACCACCCATCGTCGGTGTTCATGCTTTATGGCCATGCAAGGACTGAAAGATCGATGCTTTCTGACCCATAACATCATGGTCACGGATAGTTTTTCATGCTTTGAGTCGATGGAGAAAGCGTATATAAAAAGGATATACCACCAATGCGACACAAAAGGTAATCACCATATACAGGATAATACTATTCAACTTCACTAACATAGGAGAGAGCAATAAATTAAAACTATATCTTCGAACCACGCAGCAACTCATCATATCGCGTATCGTCATAGCTGTCCGATCTCTGGATATGTGCATCTATGCTGATGATCATATGCCTGACATGCTCATGATCGATGAAACTAAATGTATGCGACACACCATCGACAGACAGCACCAAGCCGGTGATATGATAATCTGCATCAGATCAGGGATGATAGACGATAGGTCTATACCAGTCGATACGATCATAGGGTATAGCATGATGATCTATCGTTATCCCATCATCACGCACAGTGAGGAGGAGCGATGATCATCTGATGATATTCATGATCACGTAGCCTACGACGAATACACAGACGATCAGAGCAAGCGTATAATAAGACAATAAGATAACCACACTCAGTACAGCACTCAATATGACACCCACCATAGCATACCGCAAAGCAGATCTATGAATAGGATAAGACGATATGACACGTGTATGCATACTATATCACAAGAGTAATAAATGTATAAGTAACTCTCTCACAAAGAAATGGCAAAATAGACAACAAAGGTTCTCCGAGTATAATCAACCATACTATCTTTTACAATACTAAATATTCTCATGCTCAAATGGCTCTATACACACTATAAACCTATCATCACGATCTGTGCAGTCAGCATATTTTGTTTTGCTACGATCGTCTCTGCTGATAGACAAGGACGAGGCTCGATAGGTAGCAACCCATCAGATATATTCACCTACTATGCAGGACAGGTCAACGAAGATAGAATCCAAGACAACGCTCTCAATGATATCTCTCCCGTCCAATGACAATATGCCTCCGAGTATAGAATCACCAACATGCTTGATGCTATCAGACTACAGATCACACCATATATCCAGTGGATCATGTATCTCTGACTCAGTATAGCAGTGATACTCATCGTCTACAATGGATTTCTCATGGTCACCAATAGCATCAATGGCTGAGCAGGAGACACTAGCACCATCAAGACCAATCTCACAAATATAGCGATAGGTGTCGTCCTCTTGTGTGGTTTTTATGTCATCATTCAAGTCATCTTAGCTATCATAGAATATCTCACACAGTAATAGAGCTATACCATCATTATTTATGATCTCATTATTATCATGAAAAAGATACTTATCTGACTCGCTAGTGTATGTCTCAGTCTCTGACTCCTCGTCTGATCTGCATATGCCAATCCACCAAACTTTCAGCAAAACTTCATCGACCATGTCATGAATACATCCCAAGATCCATCGATGGGTAATGAATCATTTTTTGATCTCTCGCAGATAGGGATAGACAAAGATAAGAGTATCATGGAGAATATCAAAGCTATATTCTATCCTGATGCGAGTGGTCAAGGTGGCAAATTGCGAGATATACTGAAGTTTATAGGACTGATCATGTTCATCGGAGCTGTCGTCATACAATGAGTCATGTACATCATGAATGCTGATGCAGAAGATAAAGTACAGTCAATGCATATCAATATCGCATATATCTTCCTAGGATGAATACTATTGTTTGCAGCGACATGGGTACTATGAATAGGTCTCGATATAGGAGGAGATGGCGGATCGACATGATTACTCCAGAGGCTGGATACATCGATAGCATTTCAGATATTCTCAGGGATTAGAGCTGCCGCATTCTTTACTGCGGTCTTTATGATAGGGTATTATGGCTGGCAGATGATGTCAGGTATGGATGATGAAGACAAGATCAAGACCATGAAGCAGTGAGTATTGAATATCGTCATCGTCTTGGCAGTGATCAAGCTGGTGGATTATGTCTACTATATCGCACAGTCACCTGATCTCAAATCCAAAGCGACAGAACTCATCGTCGAAGTGAGCAAAGTACTAGGATATGTACTAGGATGATTCTTTATGATCATGCTAATATACTACTGATTCCGTCTGATGTTTAGTGGAGGTAATGAAGAAACTTTGGCTAAAGTAAAAAGCCTCCTCATCGCGATCTTGGTCATCACGCTCGTTCTCTTCTTCTTCCTCTTGATCATCTATCAGATCAGCCTCGAGTTTGCAGGATAGTATAGCTCGACCGAGAGACACATGTATATCTAGGAGAAGATCAGGGCATCACACTCTGATATAGGGGCTTTATGATAATGCAGGACGAACAAGGCAATCTTCTTTGTCGGAATCGTTACGATCAAAACGACAATAATCAGAGTCATTATAAATACATGATGCATATATCACATATCATTCGTTGTCAATTCACAATGGGATAGACCGATAAGGACCTATCATACGTTTCATTTCTCATAAAATTTCTCTATTATTGGCACTATTCAATGCATATATCATAGTTTGTCCATCTACTGTAGCATCTTGGATCTGTCATCGGTTACTAGGGAATTTGAATTTCTCCCCTATCATCGCTCCTAGCATCTCGAAGAGACTCTCTGCGTACTGTGGATAAGTCTTGTTCTTCGGATCATCTCTCATTTCTTTATATGTCTGTTTTCTGATTTGTTTGTCCCTGCTGTAAAATCTTTGCCCATTGATTACTAATGTCTTATCCTCTAGTGTTATGAGACTAATATCAAAGCCTGCTGCCAACATAACATGAACATTACCCCTAATATACAGGAGCTGCTCTTCTACTTCCTTAGAAATATTTTTCACAGCCAAAAGGTCATCAATCATCTTCTTTCATGCTAAATATGCTTCACGATAGGCTCTTTCCTTTTCCAATTCTTCTCTTTTGGCTTTTCTCTCTGCGTCTGCTTTAGCTAGTGCTTCTTCCTCAGCTTGCCTTTTTGCTGCAGCTGCCGCTGCTTTTACTTTAGCAGCTGCTTCTTCCTCAGCTTTCTTAATTTCAGCCAATAAGGAAGAAAGATAGGGATTTTCTACCATCTGTTTATGGTAATCGCTTTGCGTAGCAATACCCACTAATAATGAAGAAAGATCAGGATCTTGTATCTTAAGCTTCTTATGTTCTTCAATAGCGACATGTAGTGCTGTATGGATAGTCTGTATCATTCATTGTTTTTTCTTTTTACCCCTCTGCCATCCATAGAGGAAGTCTGTCATATACTTTCCCTTCAGACAGTCATAGGATCCACTCATTTCAGCGATAAGAGGATTATCCTTATACCATAACTGTAACAGCTTACGACATTTCTTCGCCGACTCATTGGTGAGAATACGAGACCACATCTCTCATTGCAGATGAGGGAGAAATAATGCAAGGAAGTCTGGCTGCCTGTCTCTGATACGATAATATACTGCTATGATACGATCGTAGACTGCTTGTTTGCTAGCGATATTGGCTCATGACGAGGCGAGCTCTGCGAGTGCAGATTGGGCAAAGCGTAGCAAGAGCGTATCCCTAGGGATCGCTCACAAGAATACATCTCTCATCGCATCGATCTTTGCCAGTACTGACTGATCGACTTCATGCGACATTCTCATATCTTCATATACTCTATTGAGTGTCTGGATGACTGTAGCAGCTGTATCAGGATTGCTTTCATGATACATACGAAGCAATCGAGGGATATATTTATCTGTGACAGTACTAATATCTATAACAGACGAAGCCATATAGGCTAGGATTATATTGGCAACCTCTTGCATCGCTCATATCATAATATGTCATCAGATACCTCATCTGTGTGATTCTCTCTGTGTGATGAGATGATAGAGCGTCGATAGGGGTATATGATTGGACTGCTCGGATAGATTGGTATAGAGATCGTGTTGATAGTTCGATAGATCATCATAGATAGTGCGAAGTACATCTGGAGAAAACGCCAACTCCTTCTCATGGGCAACGACAATACTGCCATCCTGCGATTTACTGACATCCACATTTGCATTTTCTTGGATTAATGCATCCAAGGATGCAAGTATCGATATACTTCAGGATTCTGTACCCCATCACCACTCTCATAAGCGAGACTTTATATGCGATAGTACTTTTTCTACACTATCATATGTAGAACCTATCTGTAGTAGCTGTTCTGACAACACATCCTTAGTGATGACAGAGTATCCATCAGCAGATAGAGCTCATACTGTTGTATCAGGAGTTGCTGGGCTGAGCATAGTCATAGAGATGATTGGGATAAATATATAGATAAAGTATAACACTTTTTGTCTATAATGCAAATTTTGAGGGACTTTGTAGAGACTCTCGAGAGCAAGCATCGCTCTACGATATATCTCAGCAGATCAGTCTCGAGTTTGCAGGATAAATCATATTGCAAATCACCCGCTTTTCCCCTATGATGAAACAATTCGTTTTATCATGGACTTCTCCTATGCCGACCAAAAAACAAACAACGATAGCAAGTAAAGAAAAAACGATAACAAAAAAATCTACTCCGACAGCTATCAGGACAAAATCTCATTCCGACAGCCTTCAGGACAAAGATCCAAAAACTAAAAAAATAAACACCAAATCACCAAAACTCCAAAACCTGTCTGCCGACAGGCAAGATACTAACTCCCCAAATCGCCAAATCGCCAAATCGCCAACTCTCCAATCATTCGATCATGAGATCGTCCTCCAATGAGTCACGACACACAATCTCCAAAACATCGATATCACATTACCAAAAAATAAGCTCATCACGATCACTGGTGTATCAGGATCAGGTAAATCATCACTTGCTTTCCATACGATCTACAAAGAATGACAGTTTCGTTATATCGAGTCACTTTCTTCGTATCTGAGGCAGTTTTTCCAACTCGGATCCAGACCCGAGATCGAGTACTCATCATGACTCTCCCCCGCTATCGCTATAGAACAAAACAAACATATTGGCAATAGTAGATCCTCTGTCGGGACACTGACCGAGATCGATGACTATCTCAGACTCCTCTATGCGAAAGTCGGTGCCATCTACTCCTACGGCTCAGGTAAACGTATCCAGACACAAAACATCGATACCATCATGGAGACTATTATGACATCCTACGATGGTCAGAAGATATTTCTCTTGCAAGAGCTCCATGTCTGTGATGAAGCGAAAGAACTCGACACTTTCGTAAAGAAAAACCGCAACAAAGTAGAAAAAGAGAAATGATTTACAAGATACCTAGTGGCAGGTAGTAATAATAAAGAACCTGTCGAATACTTCTATCTCGAAGCTCCAAGCATACCCAAAGATTACTTCCCTGTCAATATCTACGGCATCTTCGATCGTGTGACTGTCGATGATGTCAAATCCTGAAGACTCAAAGAAGATATTATCAAGATCCTCGCAGAAGTGAAAAAATTCGGCGTCCGAGTAGAGATTACGCACAACGAATGAGAGTCAAAAAAAGTAAACAAAACCGCCAAATCACCAAAACTCCAAAATCCCAACTCTCCAAGCATCGAACGGTTTACCGACAAAAACTACGATCCCGTCAACAATATCAGTTATCCTGATTTCACCCCGAGACACTTCTCCCCCAATCGTGCAGAATGAGCATGTCCATGCTGTAGTGGTATCGGTGAGATACTCCAGGTAGACAGAGAGAAGATCCTCGATCCCGAGAGTAACTATCTGAGAGCTATTCTCCCGTGGAGAGACAGCAACTATGGGCAGAACATCCTCAAGAAACTTGCTCAGAAATATAGTATGGATATCGGAAGGACATGGAAAGATCTGCCTGAGCGATTTCGTGTCGTCGTCCTCGATGGTGATGAAGAGCTCATCAGAGTCCAGTCAGGCAATAAGTTTAGTAGCATCCATTATCACGGACTCGATGATATACTCAAAGAGCAATATCACAAAGGCATGCTCACGATCGATTTCCAAGCGATGCTCAGTATGGAGCCATGTCCCGATTGTCACGGAGCCAAGCTTCGCAAAGAGTCACTGCATGTATTCCTCACGATACCGACCCAGAAGATATCCTCTGATATGCAAGCATATCTCCTCACACATCATCATCATGAGAAAGTCGTCGACGACAATGATGACGATCAGACCAAAATAAATATCGCCGAGATACAACACATGCCACTGCAGATGCTCATCGAGATACTCACACTCTATCAAGAGCATAGTGACCAGTCTCCCATCCTCCTACAGAGGATCATGCATCCCCTCCTCGATAGAGCGAAGACAATCAATGATCTCTGACTCGGCTATCTGAGTCTCCATAGACAGGTGGGGACATTATCTGGATGAGAGATCCAGAGACTCAGACTCACCAAACAACTAGGAAATAAGCTCACTGGTATCATCTATGTACTCGACGAACCGACGATCGGACTCGATAGTCGTGAGATAGCGAAAGTCATCCATGCGATCAAGTATCTCCAGCATATGGGCAATACTATCATCGTCGTAGAACATAATGAAGCATTTATCAGAGCATCAGATCGAGTTGTCGAGATCGGTCCATGAGCGGGAGATTTTGGAGGTCATGTGATCTTCAATGGTTCCTATGATGATTTTATCATCCAAGACTCACTCACATCACAGTATATCAATGGCACGAAAAAAGTTGCCATAGAATTTGAGCATAGAAAGAGTAAAATGTCTGTGGAGATCAAGAAAGCACACAAGTATAATCTCAAACATATCGATGTCTCTATACCGCTGGGGGCATTTACTATAGTGACCTGACCATCATGAGCAGGCAAGACCACACTCATGTATACGACACTCTATAAGTTTCTCAATGAGAAAGAGAAATTTATCCAATCATATATCAGACTCGCTTTACTCAAGCAATGACTCACTCGACAAGAGATCATCTCTGCTCCCGTGATGAAAAAAGAAGACTACCTCCACTATGAAAATATCGCTCTCCAGGCATTCTATGCAGATATCGGCGTAGAGACGATCAAATGATATGAGCATATAGACAACACACTCTATATCGATCAGACCAGTATTGGAAAGACGCCGAGAAGCTGTCCAGCCACATTTGTCGGCCTCTTCGATGACATGAGAACACTCTTTGCAGGGACTAATGATGCCAAATACCTCTGATTCACATCTGGGCATTTCTCATTCAATAGTAGCAAATGATGCTGTCCTGCATGTGATGGTTATGGATATAAAAAAGTAGAGTTACAATTTCTCCCTGACACCTATATCCCCTGTGAGCTATGTAAAGGCACGAGATACAAACCAGAGATCAATAATATCAAACGAAGATGAAAATCTATCTCTGAAGTACTGAATATGTATATCAAAGATGCCTATGTTTTCTTTGAAGATATCGGCCATATTCACGAACCGCTCAGTCTGATGATGGATATAGGACTCTGATATCTCAAACTAGGACAACCTGCACAGATGTTGTCAGGAGGAGAATCCCAGAGACTAAAACTTATCAAGCACTTCCTTAAATCATATAAATGACACACTGTCTATTTTCTCGATGAACCCACCGTCTGACTCCATCCTGAAGATATCCAGAAACTCCTCTATGTGATCAAGAAATTCCTCGACAAAGGTGACACCATACTCATGATCGAACACGATGAAGACCTGCTCCAGTTTGCCGATAAAGTGATCTATCTAGACCATGGACATGTCAGAGATTAAGCTTTTTTATTACTACCGCATAGATGGATATGTACAATGCGATCATTAATTTCTTCAAATCACTCACAGTGGTTTCATGTATAAAGTTTTTTTTTGTCGGACTCGTATGTCAGTTTATGCTCCATACCTTCGTGACATATATCATCCATGTCCCGGATACGGGCATCTATAGTATCATTTGGATGCGAAAAGAGCTACTCATCATAGGATTATGACTACGAAGCATCTATCAGATATATACGACACAATCCTGGAAAACATATATACGTACACATAGATGGTTGAGTATCATCACTATGATCACGATCATCAGCATAGTGATATCGTTCATTATTAGTATAGGCATCCATCAGCAATCTATCATGACATTTGCACTGTCAGCGAAGTTTAATTATTTTCCTATCATTATCCTGATAGTATGATGATTGGCATCATCATTGATGACCGAGAAAGATCGTAGCGATACCATAGACTATATCATCACTATCGTAAAGTATGTCATCATATTCTCTGTATGTCGATATGCACTACTCCATACGTTTCCAAACATACTGGATCGGATAGGTTATGCACAGCCAGGCGTCAGTATAGAGCGAACTGCCAATACTCCTCCTCCATCCCTATGGTTAACGAACTTTTATGACGGATTTGTTCGCAATCAGTGACCATTTAGCTGACCATTGAGTCTTGGGTTTTATATGATCTGCCTCTTTCCGTTATTCTATGTGAAAGTCCTATATAAACAGAAATTCTCTCATGTACGGTATCGACGAGTACTGTATGGATTCACGACTATATCCACATTTTCGAGAGCGACATGGATCATGTGGATCATACAGCTCTTACTCATCGCTGCTATCGTTTACAGACGCCATATCATCCCGATCATCATAGGTTCGATCATAGGACTATGATGACTCGTATGATATAGTATCATCACCGATCAGACAGATATATTTATCAGAAAACGATCTGATCAGTGACATGAGAAATTTCTCAATGAATGAATCACATATATCAAAAATAATCGACTCTGGTGAATGGGGGCGGCAAGTGTCTGACCTGCATCATACCACAATGATGATGTATCCATAGCTTTCAATACCGAAAATCAATATATGCAAGTATGGGTAGAATATGGTATACTATGATTTGTATCATGGCTTACTATCTATATACTTCTAGGATTGTTATCTGGTCGCTGGCGGTGGTCATGACGACGTGGCAAATCTATCATAGATGAAGATAGTCTTATCAGAGCATGACCGTATATCGCACTATGTGCTTTGGGTGTCGGTGGCATGGCACTACACCCGCTTACCGACTCATCGAGCATGTATCCATTTATGATGCTGCTCTGACTCTTCCTCCATCAGCGATCGCAACCACTGACAGAAAAAGATATGCTCCATTTTGTACATCGTGATAATAGATCATATACCGTACCACGACTACAGTTATGAAAATATGCCACCGTGATTATACTGCTTTTCTTCGTCATACAGACACAGATCGTCAATGGACGATGACTTCTCTCATCATCGATTATCATGAGTAGCATGAGAGATGGGATCATGCTACTACTATGATGTATTACATTATTCATGTATAAGAAACATCTAGCATCATTTCTCCAGCAATATAGGTTCATGCTTATAGTGATAGTATGACTACTACTGTGGTCAGCGATCAGTGGGTATATCTATGAGACATCATTGTTGCATTTTCTCGCAGGCATAAAGTTTGATCTATCATACATTATCTTGCTCTTACTATGACTTCGACGATGACACTGCATAGGACAGAGTGAAAAGTGACATCACTCTATCGCTTTATTTTTTCAATGGCTGTGGAAACTATTACCATGGATGATCATCGCCTGAATCATACGACAATGATGTAAAATACTTCGACCAGAATTATTCATACACTATGGATGATATGGTCTGCCTGGAGATTTCGCACCACGATCACATCCACCGATGTATTATATCACAGGACCATGAGGCATACCGAGGTTGAGCTGACTTTTTGTCGGACCGAATACTTTATGATTTTTTCTCATACTCTTTGGTGGAGGATGGCTCTACCATCTACGAAGCCATCATGTGAGAAAGAACTATCTCATCACTGCATGTGTAGGGTATCTAGCTTGTATCATTGCGACATTATCGAGAAGTGCCGTCCTAGCTGTGACGATACAGGCTATTATTGTGAGTAGTATACCTATCATAGAATGATGAACTATCATGCGAGACAAGATACGTCACCATCTCTCGAAATGGATAGTAACTATGATAATCATCATATCGCTTTCGGGGAGTATCGTTCTTATTATGAATACATGGAAAAACACATCCAATGGCGAGCGTATGAGCTCTTTGTATGAATCGTATGCACTATTGGAGCATAATCCTCTCGTCGGATATGGTCCATGATATGTATGACCAGCGAGACACTACCATCCCGACTATGCGAACAATAGCAAAAATAATCTCGCTCTCGTCGAGAATATCTATCTACAGATATGGGTAAACTTATGATTACCATGAATACTCTTGTGGCTATGATTATGGATATGGATATTCCGTCATATACGATACATCACCATGAAAACAACAATACATATCACCACCAAAGAGACAGTACAAAAGTATTTACTCATAATGACTATAGGACTTATTAGTCTTCTCTGTGTTGGATGGTTTTTAGATATATTTATCGATAGTATGGTTAATTATCTATTCTTTATTCCTTTTGGGATACTACTATGATCACTCATGGCAGAGAAAAACTCATAAATGAAGATAACTATGTCAATGGCTATATCAATAAAAGAAATAAAGTATAGTATATCTCTCGAAGAGAGCTTGCAAATAGACGAACATTGATTACTATAAAGAAGTTACTATTGCGTCTCCTACGCCCTTTTTATCTTCTCATCCTTATGTATTATGGTAGTTAGCAAAGATTCATCTGTCATCAAGACAACAAAAGCACCCAAAAAGAAAGTACTATCTGACACGAGCGAATGTTGCGATACAGCATGTATGCCATCTTGTGCGACCACATCCTGCTGTCGCAATCCACATACAGTACGATGAGTTGTGATCATACTCCTTCTTGTGGCAAATCTTGCATCTGTGTGGTATGCTCATTCGACAAACAACTCTCTCGAGATCCTCAAGATGTGATGACAAGAAAACTACGAAAAGATTTACACAATGATGCAAACTGATAGCTATAAACAATATGCAACACAAGGTATCGATGCGATGATTATGCAACAGACACAAAACACATCAGCATCTAATCTCATGCCAGAATGAGATATATCATGAGAAGAAAATACAGACACAGTAGTGCCGCTTCTCGATAATGCCGAATGAAGAGGAGACATGTAATTACAGTCCCCAAGCATCTATTATATTTTTATTCTTTATATTATTCTCGTATGTCTCTTTTCCATGACGATAAAAAAGCACACATGCATAACAATCTCGTTATCGCAACGCTCATTGTCTCTACACTTAGTCTTATCCTAGGAGTAGTTGGCTTTTTTAGACAATCACCGTACGAAGCTCTCGTAGCAGTAGAATCTCTCAAAGTATGAGGTATGGAGAACCGAAATAGTCTCCAAGGCATCTATAGCAGTGATGCGTTCAAAGCACAACAACAACAATGAATCGCAACCGCTCTCCAACAAATGGGACAACAATGAGCAACAGCTACTCCTACACCGACAGATACAAATACGGCATCTACTCTCGGCGAAGCAGAGAGAAAGGCGATTGTCGCAGGTGCCTATATTGATGGCAATAAAGATGCCGACGTCATGATCATAGAATATACTGATCCTGAATGCCCATATTGTATCAGACATCACAATGAATGAACAATCGCAAAAACTATGGAGGCATATCCAAATATGATAGGACATATTGTCAAAGTCGTCCAGTGAGTCAATCACACAAACACCCAAGCAAAATCTCTCGCTATCATCTGTGCTGGTAAACTCGCTGGAGTAGAAGGATATGTTGCCCTCTATGACAAGATCCTCTGAGCATCGACACTCGATACCCCTGTAGCTATGGATAAGATCGCATGATTTGTAAGTGATCTTGGCATCAATCAGAGTACATTTGATAGCTGTGTCGCTGATGTAGATACACTAGCAGTATATCAAGCAAATCGACAAGAAGCACAAAAGATGGGGCAGACAGGTACTCCAGGAAATATTGTCCTCAATGTCAAAACAGGTAAATATGTCGCTCTCGCTGGTGCTTATCCAGCTGATGCATTTATCGCAGCAGTCAAACAGGTACAATAAAACAAGTGCATCATACTAGTAAAACATTATATCAATCCTCTTCACAAAGTGAAGAGGATTTTTTTCATCAACGAGACAATAGCTTGCATAGGATAAGAGAAAAAGTATAACATAGACAATGACTCACAGATATATGCAGATCATAAAAGTAGTACTCTACACAATCATGAGTTTGTGTATTTTGACTATGCCGATAGTGACAGCACAAACGAGACAATCACTCGAAGAAGCAAGCGATGCTGCAGGCATATCACTTGACTATCTTGCCCAGCAAGATAGTCTGTCTCGTTATGATCTGACTAGACTACTCAATGCTGTCGAATGTACAGACTGTATCAATCCCTCTCCCGCGATACTTACAAAATACACCAATAATTTCTGGACACAGTTTATCACCATCCCTGGCGAAGACTTTCGTGATATATGATATAGAAAATGAATCTATCAGTGACAGTCATATTATTATTGTGTGGCAAGTGTAGCGGACAATAATTATATGAATGGATTCCCTATCCTGACATCGCCTACCTGTCCTGGAGATTTTTGTTGATCAAGATCAGTCACTAAGGGTGAGTTTTTTCAGACTATCATCAATATACTCAAGAACTATATCTACAAAGACTATAGTGCTGACTGGAGTCGTATCACAGATCGATATACATGACTAGAGACTGATGACTATGCGAGACTCATGCTCACGAGCAAAGACAGCGATACGCTAAGCTCAGCAGTCGCATCATGTCAGACAGATACTTGTTCGTTACAATCGACTGAGCAGTTTGATGTCTTGATGAAGTATTGTATGTTCAATCTCGATGCATGTGATATGCAAGTATTCGGGACGCTCAAGGCATGATATCGACCTGTCGCTGAGATGAATGTCGCACTACGTGAATGACTCATAGCAGATACATCGATCAGCTCGACTATCCATCAGCCTGTCGATCCTGCTTATGCTATCGACATCTTGGGCAAGGTTTTCCCTCGTATAGCATGTACATTTGATCTCGACTATGACTGCGATGGTGTGACGAACAAGAGAGACAACTGCCCCAACACATACAATCCCAATCAGGCAAATCATGATAGAGATACTGCTGGTGATGTCTGTGATGACGATATCGATGGTGATGGCATACAAAATCCTCTAGGCATCGTCGATGCTCGGGGCAATATAAACACTACATTATGGACACAAAATACTGATAACTGTCTCTTTATCGCTAATGCCAAGCAATCTGATAGTGATACAGATCGACAATGAGACGTCTGTGATATGAGTGCACTATCATCACTATTTGTGAGATCTCGTGTCCTAGGTACAGGTCATGATCGCCAACTCGTCGCCGAAGCGATCTATGCATGAGACAAACAAGATTTGCAATGGTCTATAGCATGATGATGAGAGAAGAAACAAACATCCTGACCCTTTATACGTCAGAGAGTATGATCATGATGACAGTATAGTATCCATGTCTCCTCGACACAAGATCCACGCATCTATGCATCAGCATCTGTTATCATAGATGAATACAGACCTCGTGCCACAGCGAGTATACAGACGACTATCAGCAAATCATATCTCCCTGCTCTCATACAGTCTAGCATCGCTCTATCAGGCCCCTGATCAGATATCCTCTGGAAGCTGAGCTGACCAGAGACACAAGAAAAGCAATCTGCTAGAGATGCAACGACAAACTTCCTGATCCGTAGACAAGGTCTCTATACCCTCACTGCGATAGTGAAAGAATGAGATATCACGACCGCTGTCGCCGAGCAGCAAATGATCGTGACCAATACTACGATACAGCACGGACAAACACTACCGTATAGAAACATACTATCTACTGAGAAAGCTATCGCATCTCGTATGAGCGTCAATACAGGCAGGATAAACGACATACAAATCAATCGATGAGACTGACAAACACAGACATCTCGTTCACTGACCAACACACATCGCTATAGCGATCCTGGATCCTATGTCATCCGTCAGACTATACGTTTTACTGACGGCCAATCAGTCCAAGAAAGTCATACAGTACTCATCACAGACGAGATAGAGAGTGCCGAGAAAACAGACGCACATGAAAAAATCCTCTGACTCTATGCAGATCCGCTGAGAGGCATACAGCATACAGCTATCTCACGACTGACCGATATGACAGGCTATACCGACAATACTATCATTCGTCATTTCTTCTTCGATGGGATGCAGTCCATGACATGAGTGTCAGACACGACAGTCTATACCACCCATGGCATCGTATATCCATGACTCATACATACGCTGTGACAGTGTCAGACTACCGCTACGCAATGAACATTTATCATCGACGATACTCGTACACTCTCCTGTCTCGAACGCCATCGTCGTGGTAGCAAAGCGGTCTGTGATATGGATAGAGATGGTATAGATGACACCTGTGATGACGATATCGATGGCGATGGTGTAAAGAATGCTATCGGTGTGATCACACACAATCTCCCCTGATGTAGCATCACGACGACCAATGCAGAGCCTATTCGCTATCGTGATCATTTCCGTGGTTCATGTCAGCTCGACAACTGTCCCTTTACGATCAATACAGATCAGAAGGACACTAACAAAGACTTTATCGGTGATCTATGTAGCAACAAACTCCCTGGCATAGCACGATGAGACAATGATAAAAAAATATCTGACCAAGATGGAGATCAGATCCCCGATGATCGTGATCAATGCGTGACTATAGCAGAGATATATAATGGATATAAAGATGATGATGGCTGTCCTGAGTTAGGATCAGATAATATATGCAATGCAGACAATACTAACAATATCATCGCTATCGGTGAATGTCTCCAATGTCCATGTCAATATGCATCTATCCCTGCTGATCTCAATGCATGAGATACTATCAGAGCAAATATATGGAACAAAAGCTGATCAATACTGCAATGAAGCAGTAGTGAACATATAGTACCATAACTATCTACAGAGTCAATACAGAAAGGTCTCCTGAGGGGGATCTTTTTTGTGAGTCAGAGAGAAATAGTTATCATTATAGTGATTATAGTCCTATACCTTTATTCTGTTCTCATCTATGATCATGACTATTCGCAAGCATATACAGAGCTATCTCATCGGATCCCTGACAGTAGTACTGGTCATAGGAATAGCTATACTATCATCTGACATACTGACTGGTCAAGCGATCACCCCTATCAATGGTGTGTGTGGGACGATGGATGGACAGACGCTCACAAGTTATAGTCCTTATGATACTGATCCTAATGCATATTGTCTCCAATGAGAACTAGCCGGCGTATACTTTACCGTTTTTACTAGTACAGGAGTAATACGATGATGTAAATGAATAAATGGAGGAGTAGATACAGCCTGTAATGCGGCAACGAGTTCTTATACACATACAGGTACTATATCATCATGCTGACTCGCTCATGGTGAAAGTTTTGCGAGTACACAAAATCTTCCGTGACAGTTTTATTCAAATATGAATAATAGATTCCTTGGAGGGTTATGTAAAGATAATCAATGAGACCCCGTCCAGCCAATAGTATTTGCAGAAAATAGTCTCTGACGATCGCGGTCATGTAATACATCATCAACATGAGCGTATGAATTATGTTCTGCGACACGCTACTTCGATGCTAGATGTGGTATCGCAGCCAATACAGGTAATACTACTGCCCCTAGCAACAACCTCTGTAGCCCTGGCTATGTCGCTAGCGTGGTCTCGTTTGACAATGATACACATCTCCGATCACGACAATGTAACGGCTGAGGTGCCGGCACACCTGCACAGTGTACATCATGGCTCAGTGGCAATAATAACTTTAGCCCTATGTGTAATGCATCACTCATACAGTCACCGACCTGAACCTATCCATTCTATCATCTCAACAACTTCGTCTGATCCAATGCATGTATCTATGGGACACTCAATACATGGTCTCTCTCATCGACAGGTATAGCATCATGGACATGTACAAACAACAACACAACAAGTAGTAGTTGTGGCAATGTGGCTCTCATTAATACAGGCACGCTTATGGGAGATACATGTAATGCGACGATTAGTAATCTTCCAATCAATAGTACAGTAGGGTTTGATAGCACTGCTGATCTCCTCAGCAACAATCTCTGTAGCAATGGAGGCTATGTATCATCCTTTACTGCTATGTCCGATAGATGGAGACGAAGATGTGGTGTACAAAACTGTGAAGCGATCAAAAGCACGCAATTTATGTGTGGACGAGCAACACAACAACCGCATGTCTCACATCCTACGCAAGGTGTCTGTACGACAGGCATCGCATCAGCAGTGAAGATGAGTAATAATGAACGATGATGGATATGTACGACCAACACCACCAATATACAAACATTCAACAATAGTAGCTGTACCAATCTCAGCTGTGTACTGAATGTACTAGACTTCTATAATGGGAGGACAGCCATCTGTAGAGCACCGAGGATCGCGAATGGACAGTGTAAACGACAGACACAAATCGATCCGACAGGATATGCAGTACCCAATGATGTCCTCCAAGCAGGTCTCTGTGAGAGTGGCATACCCGATCCTCTGATACCGACTCAAGATACGCTAAATCGTAGATGGTCACGAACTTGTAAAGCAACCCATAGCCTCGGTACCGATTCGCCTGGTTGTCATGCCAAGGTGAGACTACCACAACTCACCGTATGATATACACCACACACGACGAGCAATGTCATCACATCAGTGACCTCATTTCTCACATGATTTGATCCGACTTACATATCGTTTGATACACCAGTCAATCAACGATACAGACTCTTTACGCAAAATGGTCACTTTATCTTCCGTTATCATGATCGAGCTGGCAATACGGGTCAGGCACTTGCCGTAGTTGATACCATACAAAACAATCTACCAACAGCAACACTTGTCCTGACTCCATCGACACCCACATCAGGTAGCGTCGCTGTCTCACTGACAAATTTCAATCGCCCCTATGTACCAATCGTGACATTTACAGGTGCATGTCTCACTGCATGAACCTGTGTCCAAAACAGTAGCATACATCCCTATCTTTTTACCGTCACATTTACTGGTAATGCAACAGGAGAATTTATACTTGTCGATCAAGCTGGATTGACAGGTAGAGTATCTGCTGTCGTCAATAATATAGACACTATAGCACCGACAGCAAATATCCAATACAACATCACCTCACCTACTCGCAACAATGTCACTGCGACGATCACCAACCCGAGCGAAGCGATCACTATCGTCAATAATGGCGGTGCGTCAGGATATACATTTACCGGCAATGGTTCATTCGTCTTTACCATCAGAGATATAGCATGAAATAGGACTAATCTGACAGCAACGGTAGGACGAATCAGTAGAACAGTACCATCTGCGACAGTTGTATATTCAAATACCATGACATGAATCAACGGCAATGTCGTCGCCACACTAACAAACTTCACAAACTCATGAACCACGATTATCAACAACAGTGGTCGCATTAGTTATAACTTCACACACAATGGTGAGTTTACATTCCTCCTTCGTGATGCCGCTGGCAATACAGGTGCGGTACTAGCAAAAGTTGACAACATTGATAAGCCTATCGTACAGTGAATAGTGAGTGGCTATATAGCCGTACTCTGTGATCAGAGAACTCCTCCACCGATCGACACCAGATCGCAAGAATATAATTATCATATCCACACCATGATAAATAATTGTATCCTCAAAACAACAAAATCGAAAAACGGGAATCGGTACTTCTATCCAAGAAAAAACATCTCTCGTGGAGAATTTCTCGTAGCGGTAGGGAGAATGATCAGGATGACCACATCGTATTCGGGCACTCTCGTCAACAGCCTCTCTCCTGACTATATGCAAGCGTTGTTTGTCTGATGACAGTCAAATACAACACGCAACGAAGCTGATGTACGATGATTGCTTGCCTCTATCCCTGTGACGAAAAAAAATAATAAACGACAAGCAGATATGAGCAAACCCATCACCGCCACAGAAGCAAATACTATACTCCGGCAGGCACTTCGTATCATAGGCAACAAGACAGATACACGCAATCTCATCAAAGGAAAATGATCTCTGACGAAGGCTCAAGCAGCATACGCGATAGGCACCGTTCTCTCACAATATCAGTGAGTCGCACTCGGCAATCATCATGTATTTATGCAGGAACTCAATGAAAAACTCATCTGATCGACAGCAGCGACAAGAAGAATAGCTGTGAGCAAGTTACTACAAAAGATACAGAAAACACCTCGCACATCACTCTATAGGCTATGAATCAACCCAACGATACTGCTCGAAGACCTAAGAGCCATAGCACTTGGCGATACAGTAGAGAGGAGACAGGTACAAGTGATTGATATAGATACAGCACTGGATAGCCTACTGATGTCTTACACATCCCCAAATCTTCCTACCAACAATACTAGCAACACCTATCAATCAGACTTCTTTAACTTCTGGTCCACATTCTAATGTCATACAAAACATTTTTTCTGACAATTGCCGTCATCATGTGATGCTATATCGGTATGGCACAAGCAAGCAACACATGTTTTTTCAATGGGCTATCTATGAGTAGCGGTCAGATAGCGACAGGCTACAAATATACGAATGTCTCCTATGCATCCTGATCACTCTGTACTGATGTTCTCACAGGATATGAAGCATTTCAATGTCTAAGTAATGGGACATTAGACTGACTAAATGGCAACAACCTCTGATCACAACACTACTCTGCATATCCTTATCTATCATGCACAGTGCAAGCTCCTGCCAATTGTGTCATCGGGACGCCCTTCGGTCAGCAGAAAGTTATTCAACATACAACAAGCGGTTTCTTTTCAGTATTTATTCCGACATTTGTATGACATGCATTATGGTATTTAGAATACTTCACAGTTACTGGCCACAATATAGATAGCTATCTCACGACTGCCTACGAAAATAATATCGTTGATGATTCAGCAGATTGTGATATACCAGCCATACAACATACATGATCACTTTATACATGATCATTTATCAATATAACTGGAGCAAATACGACTATGGCATATTGTGTTGATGGGCAAGTTTATGATCTTAATACATCTCTCGAAAACCTTACAGGCACATTACTCGATACCAATCAGTATAAGTATAGTACCTGTAGCAAGCGCTTACCTCGTAGTTGCTCTATTGGCAATATCATCATTCCAGATGACGACTCTATCACCACTTACAATACCTACGATACGCCTGATGGTACATTATGTCAGAGTCAGGTAAGAACATGTGATGATGGGACTCTCTCATGATCATTTATCCATACATCGTGCAACACCTATATGGGTGCATGTGGCACTGCTCATCACGATTATTTCGAAGATAGACCGTCGTACAATCTCTGTGCATGAGGTACACCATCTATCATCACATGGTCCTATCTAGATCAGAAACGGTCGTGGCAATGCGAATGATACGGCTCATGAGTCAATAGTACAGTAAGCTGTGAGGCATATCAGACAGGGAGTAATACCAGAGGCGTATGTAATGAGTTTCCTCATGGAGCAACAAGTCTAGATAGTGATAATCAATGAATCTGTCGTGTATGAGAAGCCACAAACTTTGTCACTACAAGCTATGGCTGGACACGAAATTGTCGTACAAGCATGGGAAGTAGCAATCAATGTTCATCATCGAGGTGATGATGACCAACAGCGACTATCACTTACTCCACGACATCATTAACAAATGGTCCTGTAACAGCATACTTATCAAATATAGTGCCATCAATAAGTGACGGTACAGTAATCTATAATAATAACGGCAATAACTCGAGATCCTTTACTAGCAATGGTAGTTTCGTCTTTGCATTAAAGTTTGGTGATAGGATAAGTTATCTAACTGCAAATGTAAACTGGATCAACCAATGACCTCGTACACTAGCCGATCTTGTCAGATCATATACAGACACTATCGTGCCTGCATACCGTTCGCTGATCCGGCCGCAATCATCTCGCTACAATCTCATCGACATCCAGACGATGACCAATCTTGGCATACTCATACCAACAGGAACGAGATCACCAACACTCGATATGAGAAAAAAACTGACTCGTGCGGAATTTATCCAGAGTATCTATACATTTATGCATACTATCCATGGATATAATGATCTCCCGACTAGTCGATCAGATGGCTATAGCTATAAAGGAGCAAGGTTCTCGAGCACACAACGCTACCGACTCGGATGGTCTACGAAGCTAGACTTACGAGACCACATCAAGCATACCAAGACAAAGAAGACACTCACTATCGACCGAAAGAAGAACATCACACCCAAAGAAGTCCATGATACGATAACTGCCCTCCTCCTCATGCATGATGACAATACTGCACTCTGGGAGAAGGTATGGTCAGAGACCATAGACAAGAAACAAAGCTCCCTGACGAGAGCACAGTACGCATCGATGCTTAGACGTGTACTCGAGAGCTATGATGGCATCCCTATCGGCAACAATCCCGTCATCATCAATAAGATCTACGATCGTGTCAGAAACAAAACCATCAGCGAACAACAACAAGAGATAGCGACAGCTATGACGACGCTCAGACAATCTGATCCTCTCACTATGGCGAAACTCGGTCTCTCACTAGGACATCTCCTGATCGATCTGGACGCTGTCGTCAATAATACAATCCCGAAGAAGAAGTGACGCACTATCCTTTCTATCGAACAAGTGGCACAAAAAAATCGTGCTATGGACAATGCCAGCACGATATTCAATACTCCTCTGGATCGAAGACAAGATTTTATTATGAGTCAGTACTAATATCTCTTGATAGAAGATATGCCTCCTCTCTTGTCAACGACATCTCTACTCCCGCATAATCACAGGCAGGCATCGTCAACGGTGTCTGTTTTTTGATCGTAAAAGTAACCGCCTGTATCGCAGCAAAGCTATCAAAGAGGCTACGAACGATATCGTATTCCTTCTTCTCCAACAGATGACAATGAATACTCATCTGATCTAGGATCATCGCATAAATCTCTGCATAATCGAGCGTATCCTCTATACTATCAGTAACCGCAGCCTGTGGTATAGCCATTTCGATAGACACATCGATAGAAAAATTATTGGGTTTTTCTTTCTCCTCTTCATGAAAACCCAGCAATGCAGAGATCTGGATATTCTTAATAGATAAAATGAACATAAATATAGATAATAACAATAAAAAAGCGAGACGATAAAGCACAAATACTCTATTCACTCGATCTTCTCTATTTACTCTAGTGTTATGGTTTACTTATCATCGAATAGTCCCTGCAAATTCTCATCACGATGAGATGGTCTCTGTTTGGGTGCATACCCGACTACATGTCCGCTAAATCCTCCTTGTCTCGCATAGATCAGCATGAAGACACAATAGCCCACAGCGATGATAAGCAATATCTGGATAATATAATACATCGTCGTCATAGACAACATCGTCGTATATCATCTCAGGAGCGATACTGTTTCTCCGAGCCCCATCACACTGGCTGTCGCTATCAATAAACAAAAAAGAGAAAAAATATAAGGATTTTGAGAGAATCAGAGATATTCCATAATATACGCCTTGAGTCCAGTACTGAGATGCCACAATATCAGCACAAGCATCGATCCGATGATCAATAATGTACTCTTAAAAAAAGACATCGTACCAATCAAGAAGACAAAACGCGATGATTGCGTAGGATCATTCGGAGATAAAACCATAAATGGCGACACTAGCAACAGTACTGCGATAGCGATGATAGCTATGACAAAATATTGTTCGTACATATCCATACCACGGATCTTCTTATATGCATCCTGGATATAGTATCGTGCAAGACGATACAAACGCTGTCGGTAATGATGAAGACGAGAAGATTGCATCAACACTATCTCGAAAGAAGTAAAATAATATATGCAGTGTATGTATTGCAGAGGACAATTGCAAGTGATCTATCAAATATTGTGTTGTATATACTCTAGAACCATATCTGCATGTCCTGTCACAGAGACATCACGCCACTCCTTGAGAACTTCTCACTGAGTATCAAGAAGAAATGTACTTCTGACCGTTCCCATGTACTTCTTACCATACATCGATTTCTCTCCCCATACACGAAAACGCATATCATTATGCAATACATGATCAGGGTCACTGATGAGAGGGATCGTGAGACTATGCTTGCTATGAAAAGAACAGTGCGATGTATGCGAATCTTGACTGACACCGATCACTTGTACATCTCTCATCTGCAGTTCCTTTTGCTTCAGAGAAAAATCTATCGCCTCTCTGGTACATCATGGTGTATTATCTTTGGGATAGAAGTAGAGAAGTGTATAAGGTGATTGTCACAATATCGCATCCAAAGATAATGACTGTACATCCTGTCAAGGATATGTGATAGTGATCATAAATACCGAATAAATAAAAAAAGCTACAATGCATAATCAGTCCTCGATGGTGTCGTCACAGCATCACTAAAATCAAATCATGCTCAACCGCTTTGATAGAAATTGCTCGCATAATTACCTATGGAAAGTATCTGCGTGATCAGCGTCCCCACTCTCGCAAAGATAGCCTGAGCAGTGAATGCATCATAGCCTACCACACCGAGAGCCTGCAATCACAATGGCAGGAGAAACAAGAGTACTATAGTCAATAATACGCCAATCATCATAAATCTAATTCTATTCCATCACTTTTTCTTCGCTTCTTCCTCTCCTTCAGATTTGATAAAATCCCAGATAGCAAGAATAAAAGAGACTATCGCCATAACGAAAATGAGCATAACTATAGCAGCGAGCACTGTTTGTATGATGGATTGCAGACTTGTCGTCCCTACGATAATATCAGGCATGAAAATTTCGATAATAAAAAACATCATCATACTATCGATTGATCATCTAAAATCAATGCAAAATACTATAATGATGTGAAAAAAGGGTCTATGCATTATATTTGTCAGGATTCTTTGTCTTGCTTACAGATTGTCTTGTGATGAAGAATTTCTTATAATTCTCGTCATTTGTTTCTTTGTATACAAGCTTTGCCACTCTTTCAGACAATGACGCACCTTGTGCAACATATTTTTTTATCGCATCGAAATCAACGGACAATGTATGAGAAAGCGGATTATATGAACCCAATACTTCTTTATATCCACATTTGGATGGTTTTGAGTGCTCAGTAAGAACGACTCTAAACATGGCGAGATTTCTTCTTCCCACTCTCGCTAATCTTATAGTAAGCATGTAACAATAATAATTAAAAATTAAAAATATTACTTCGTCTTTTCAGAAAGTTTGTGTTCAGTATGTTTTTTTGCTTTAGGTGAGTATTTCTTTACGAGCTTGGGCGTCGTAGGAGTCACTTTCACGACATAATTCGTTACGCCTGTCTCAGTACATCTATAGACACCTATCTTCTTTTTCTTAGAAGCTTTCTTGTTTGCCATAGGAGATGATATCAAAAGAATAAAATGAATGGAACATAGCACATCATGCAGCCGATGACAATGTGTCTATGAAAATATAATACATAATGACGTTGAGAGTAATAACAATTGGCGCTGGGTAGACTCGAACCACCGACCTCGTCCTTATGAGAGACGCGCTCTAACCTGCTGAGCTACAGAGCCATATATAACACTAAATTCGGTGAGGGCGGGATTTGAACCCGCGGTACGGTTGCCCGTACGACTCGTTAGCAGTGAGCTGACTTCGACCACTCATCCACCTCACCTCACACACATATACGCGAAACACAAAAACTGTCTTTTGACAATGTAGGCTATAATACAAATTTTCCATTGCATTGCAAGTCTATTTTGATACATTATAGACATATAGCATTTCTTTATTTTTGTCCTAATTGTCATGAGTATAGAGGAAATGTGATGATCAGAGAGTACGATCAATAGCAATATCGGATGAAACGAAAATAGCGAACAAAACAATGCTGCCAAAGAGGCTATTCGCGAACAAGTAGCAGAACAAGCGAAGAAAAGTAAACAAATAGGCGGACAAATAGCACAAAGCAAACAACAAAACAATGCGTTTGCAAAGTTCCTCCTCCATCTGATGAATAGTATCAGGTCAGAGACTCTCTTGGCCATTATGTACAATCTCTTCTTCACTGTCAAGCATCAAGGCAGTGATATGAGATACATCAAGCAAACAACAAACTTCCCTGTACTGATAGGCATGTTTGCACCATTTTTTCGAGATAAAGTAGTCGAACTGCAAATGCTACCTCTCTACGAGTCACTCTATAGCCCTGGACAGATACTGACGATATCGACCTATATCCATTATCTCAAAAAACTCTCTGCCACTATGCATGACAATACTGCACTAGAAAAAGCAACATTGATAGAATTTCTCGCAGAGATATGTAAAGAATTCAATCTGACACAAAATCTTCGTATCGAACAAAACACGAATGAACAGCTCCATACGATCATCCATGACGAGCTCTATGGCCTGCCATCATAAAACAGGAAAGGCAAAAGCGAATGCAAAAATGCACAATGCGAGAAATATGAACCAACTCTCCAAAGTTCTAACTCACCAAAATACTAATCATGATACTCTCTGTCTCCTGACTATATATATCATTTGTTACATGATTTTGGAGAAACAAGAGAATACAGATACTCCAGGATGTGAATCTCTCGCTCAAACAATGAGAGATATACGCTTTTTTGGGCCTCAATGGAGCAGGGAAAACAACAACACTCGAATCTATCATGTGACTAGTAACTATCGATAAGGGTCAGATATGATTCTTTGGAGATAATCCACTAGACAATACTATCCGCAAACGCATAGGCTATGCTCCTGATAAAGTCGCTTATTTTGATCACCTCAGCGGTCGGGAAAATGTCATGACGCTTGCATCCTATACATGGATAGACAAACAAACAAGAGAGAATATCTGACACAAACTCTTCCATGAGTTGGAATTGATGTATGCGAGAGATCGTCTGGTCTCGACCTACTCACAAGGGATGAAACAAAGACTAGGCATCATCATATCACTCATAGGCGATCCAGCACTTCTCATACGAGACGAACCGATGAATGCTCTCGATCCTTTGGGGAGAATCATCATCAAGAAGCTTATGAAAAAGCTCCAATCACAAGGCAAGACTATCCTCTTCTCGACGCACATACTCTCCGATATCAACGAAATCGCTGACAGATTTGGCATTCTAGCACAGTGACATATCGTCTATGAAGGTATAACGAGAGAAGTGGAGTGAGATCTCGAGGATTTCTTCTGTAGCATCCTCAGAGACAAACAAAACCAAGACAAAATCAACATCGAGTAATACTATATCACATAAATATAGTAAAGCAATATAATATCTCATCACGATGGAGGGATTCTTGTTTTTGAAAGCAAAAAATATATGATGGTAGTATCTATTTTAGATCTCTCCAAACACAATGACATCCAAAGAGGAAAAGGAAAGTCTAGCACATCAAACTATAGCCGACCTCAAGTCTGTTAATGACTTTGACGAGAAGAAACGATCAGATTCTCTCAAGGACCTTCCTGCAAAAGAGAGAAAGGAATATAAGAGAGAACTCAGAGAGACAAAAGCGAGATCGAAGGAAGCTGAAGCCGATGTAGAAAAAGCAGCAGCAGAAGCGCTACAAAATGCTCAGACAGCAGGAGAAGCGGCTGACCTGTATCAAGCTACTAACGATCCCCAAGAAGAAGACGGAATGCTAACAAGTAACACTAGCTATACTCCTACACCTGACATAACACCAGCAGATGATACTACTCCATCAAACAAGACAAAGGAAAAACTGAGTGATACAGGAATACAGTTCACTGTCTTGGAAGCAGAGATCAAAGATATAAGAAAGCAATTAAAAAGGATCAAACATCGTGCATGAGACGAAGTGAGTAAACCGATATTGAGACATATGAACAAGATACTAGCTTTAGCGAAAGATAAACTAGACTTAAATCAACGATATGAAAAAAAGTTAATAAATGAGAAGTTCGAAACCGATATCAGAAACCCTGATGATATATTAGCAATGCTTAATGATATTCAAGGAAAAATAGAGAAAGCGAAAAGTGTCTGATCAGCAGTACTTACTGGGCAACCATTCATATGAATATGAGGTAGTCAATGACAGCAATGAGAAGCCTGAGAAAAACAGCCATGACAGGAAGCATGAGCAAACAACATTAGCCAATCCTGGACAGATAAAGCATGAATCACCGACAATGATAATGTCAAAACATCTCTTCAAAAGATGATACAAGATAGTACACTCCTCGAAAGCGTCTGACCAAGATGATGACAACTGCTAAAAAGTCTTGGCAAGCTACTCGTCGCATGAGCAGGACTATTTACTATTGGGAAAACAATCCAAAAGTTATGGAAACAAGAATGGAAAGCAGCAGCAATGCGATGAGGTGGAGCTGCTCTCTTCTATGGTCTCGCTCCCAAAAAGATCTTTGATCTCATGGGAGTTGAAGCAAAGAATATTTTTGGTAATCTCGGAAGTATGAAATCATGAGGAGGAAGCTGACTGTTTGGAGGATGAAGTAATGATACATCAACAAGTATCAAAGAAAGTTCTGATGCAATCATCAATACCAAGAAGGAAGACCTCACTCCTGAAAAAAAGCAGGAGATAGCTCTCAACGGGACGATGCTTGTGGGCACACCGTTTTGCGATATGACACTTGCAGAGATACAGCCGCTTCTTATCTCATCTGGAGGGAAAGTCACATGAATCGACTATGACAAAGCAAAAGAATATATGAATACTAAATATGGTATGGAAGGAGGGGATTTTATTATCGCTCTAACGAGACTTGAAGCAGCAGACAAACATGCGAAAACACTAGGCATTAATATTGTGGCAGATGGTCTTGACAATCTCTGACTCAGTAGAATGAATAGTTTTAGTAATCCAAGCATGCAAAACTCTAGACTTATCGAGCGTTTCAGATCAATCGATAATTCTCTCCATATAGGTAATGAAATGATCAGCTTTTATGGATTCAAAGACAAGCTTTCAAAAAGCAAAAAGATCAAAGAATACTTTGCAGGCAAATCAGCAGAGTTAGATAAATTTACTAATGAGATTCTTAAACTCCCTGAAGGAGTACGTGATGAAATCCTTGGTTGAAGTATACCTTTCGATGTGAAAGAAGAAAATGGACAGAAGTATTTTGTTGTCGGGGTCTATGGTATGGACTTCTACATCGACCTCTTTGGTACCGTCTATACAGACAATAGAGATCATAAAAATCAGATCGGTGTGAAGAATAAACAAGGACAGGTCGTTTTCTTCGATCGAAGATTCGGAAGTTATGGCAGCATGATCCAGTGAGCTTTCTGTCTTGGTAAAATTATGAATAAGCTCAGAGGCAATAGTCAAACAACACAGGTTCTGCAACCAAGAACCGGTCGGCAAAGACGATTCCGAAAAGATCTCGTGACTGCCGATGGTCAATCAATCATCAATGAATCAGAACTCCCCGACGAAATGAAAGGAGCATATATGGGAGACTTTAGAAAGTATTTCGATGAAGACCTCTCGGATCGTATGCACGAAGACTATGCAGATCAGCTGGGTATCAAAGACCAACTCAAAAGTATGAACTTCCCACACACGGGACTATCAGACAAATTATCTTCTCTGGTCAATCAAATCGTCTTGGAGAATAAGATCGGAGCAAGTGATATACAACTCGAGTACGCAAATCATCCTAATGGTTTAGATAAGGTATTATATATCAATACTTTTGGTCAGAAAAATAGCGTCTTCTTAGATGTCGACACACCAAACTGATCAACTGCATCGATCATCAGAGTAGGTCATGTCAATGCATCGACTCCTGACCATCTCTTACAACACACCTTCAGCGAATGAGCGAGTGATGTAAATGGTGGCCTCAATGGTGCACTATGACTTGCTCTCCTTATCGGACAATGCGATAGACTTCAAGGTATGAATCACTGAGCAGACACCGATCCTCGGCATCGAAGCGGAGATCAGTTGCAGTTTAGTCATGGAAGTATGCGAGAGAGTGGATGGAGATGAATGATGTGACTTCCTGAGGATAAAGTAACTACTATGTTTGATGATAAACAATCAGCACTAGCGGTGAAGTCATGGATACCATCACTGTTTGATCAGACCATCTTCGCGAATGCAGCTAATGGAAATAAAGAAGGTTTGACAGAGTTCTTAAATGGATTAAGAACAAAGGATAGTGCATGAAACCTCACCTCTGAGAGCTTCTGGCATGAAGATGAAAAGAAAAGAGCATCAGCATTTGAAGCTCAAATGGAAAAAGCTGCAGAGAGGATTGGCATCAAGATGCGGCCAAAAACCGCACCAAAACCTGAAGATATAAAGACAATTAACGATCTCGGTCCTAATGGTATCGAAGCATGAGTAGCATATATCATACCATTAAATAAGAGTGACTATGCAGGACTGGAGACATTTAGGATGATTAAGTTCGATCCTAGTGAAGATGGATCATCATGCGTACTCAATGAAGTCTATTTCCAACCTGCCGATAAACAACTTGGCTCACTTGGCATACCGATACCAACGGATATGAGAAGATTCTTGGAAATGACAAAAGGGTATCTGGATGGTAAATGAAGTAGCGTAGCTCATGGCATCTCCAAAGGAGTAAACAAAATTCTCTCTGATGGATGAGAAGTATTGGGTGTCGTCTATCATGATGCTCGTGACATAGTCAGCACATGATATAGTGATGGCAAAGAATTCATCAAAGCATGATATCAAGATATCAAAGCAGTGATATGAAGCGGACATAAATGACTTCAGGTACTTGGAGCCGATCTCGAAGTAGGTGCAGAGATCGTCTATGAAGATGCCAAAGAAATCAGTAAAGATGCATTAGAGACACTCATGCGAGTACGACATGGAGCTATGAATATCAAAGATGAGAAGCGAAATGATTTACGAGCGGTGAGTACGTTATGATGACTCAATATACGGTTAAAAGACAATCTCGATATCAACTTACAAGCAGTTATACAAACTGTCGTCGCTGGCATCAATAGAGTAGCATGACCTGATGGGACGATAGAAGGTGGATATAATGAAGCAATAGAGGTACTCAAAGGATTAGGGATTTTCGTAAAAAATAGTGTCGGAGCAGCTGCCAATGCTGCAGGAGGACTGAAAAATCGACTTGATCCGAATACGAAAGGCGAGATAAAAGAATATGATACAGAACTAAAAATAGATTTCTTCCTCGCAGATTTTGCACTCCTACTCGGTGACGAACCATACAAATCGCTCAATGATACATGACAGCTTACCGATATGAAAGATGCTCTCAAAGCGGTCCATGCACAGAAGATGATCAAAAGAATATCCTTCGACAAGAGAACAGGAAAATTTGAGATAGACTATTACGAAAAACAAACAAATGGTAAACCTGATCTCTCGACAGGGATAAGTAGTAAGACGACTCTCGAAGATAATGCAAGTATAATCTATCCTGTATGGGATGCCACAAAACTCACTGTCTGACTATCATCACCAGTCCAGCTCGGGAAGATCAATACAGGTAAACAAGCACCAAGTAATATACTCGCTAGCGATATGGCAGGATTAGATACATTAAGGACAAAGGGTGAATTCGATAGTATTAAATGATTTAAAAATGCTGGCGGTCCTATCCTCGATCAACTCATCGACGATATCAAAGCTCTGCAAGCAAGTGGTGATGTCACCGCGTTATCGTATGATAATACAAAACATCTCACTGTCACATTCAAAAACACACCAGTACCAATCCTTATGGAAGCAGGATGAACAAATAGCTTAGACGGAAAGATATATGCTTTTATATAAAAAACATATCATGAAAGAATGGGTAAGGACCAATGTACATAAAATAAAGAGTATACGAGAGGATCGTATCGCTCCGAAAACAAGAGCGGCATTATTGCCGATCTTGATGATGGATGCTGTGACATTTTCAGGATGTGGATCAGATGACCCTATGATAGATGATGCGATAGAATCGATAGTTGATGGTATAAAAGAACTCACTTATCAAGAGATAGAAGAATTAGACAAAATATATAAAAACAATAAAATACAAATACAAATGATACTACCGGAAACCATGACTATAACAAATAGTAATGGAGAACTAGTATCTGAAATATTCCATCGGACACATGATATAGTCTACCGTAGTATGGGTGATGCCAATGACAAACAAAGAGTATGGTATGATGGAGAGAAAGATAGCGGAACACTAGCGATCCAATGAGCAAAGATCCCTGGCATGCCAAGTATAGATTATGATGATCCATCATGAGTATCTAATTCAGTATGACTAGATGCCATTGCTGACGGCCTGAATCGATTAGGTATTGTTGATTCGGATCCAGCCATACGGAGGACTAAGTTAGAAGAAGAGGAAGAAAATAAAAAGAAACCCGAATACGTATTATGATTTATGTGGGAACACTACGAAACAATACTCAATAGCATGAAAGAGAAGATCATTGAAGATTATGATAAAATATTCGGCAATGGAAAGACTATACCCAATGTTACAGTCGTTTTCGAAGACTTCACCAAAGACTGAATAATACAGAAAGCAACGATAATGAGAAAAAGTGGAGAAATAACAGTAACAGTGAATCATACTGCTAGTCTCTAAAATAAGAAAATAATATTTACCAAAAAACTATCATGATCACTCCATCATTACCCAATACCCCTCAGAGAACACCAAACAGAGGAAAAGAGATTTTTGTGGCCATTATTAGGTGAATAAAAGAGCAGTTGAGTAATACTATTTTTCCATTCAAAGATATAGGTAGGATGCCCGATACCAAGCTCAATCCCGAGATGGGAGTCCTACCCGATGGATGAACACGCAGTACAATTAGAGGTGGAAGAGATGAACCGACTACTGAAAGTACTATTCATGCGATAAATGATATATACGAGACGCCTACAGTACAGGCACTACAAAAAGAATATAAGCTTGACGAATCCTTCCTCAAAACGAGTATTACTTGTATCTATTGTCATCTTACTCTGATTGATATCATGAGGGCCGGACACCCTGACATACAAGCAATAGTAATGGATAATAGGAATGAGTACCACTCACTAAACGACGCTCTTTGACGCAAAAAACGCAAAATACTGGAAAGAACGATACTACAAGAAATTCAAATCCGAGATAAAGAGAATCATAGAGAATCTGCACCATACAATAGCACCGGTCTCAGTGCAAAAGTAGCGAGACTATTCTATGAGCTAACACATTCCACACAAGGTCAGGCTCTCTGAGTAGTCCTGTCATCATGAATAGGGTCAGGCCTCATCCAAGATGCAACATTAGCCTTATATCAGAGATTGGCTCAAGCAGGTGAGGTAGTAAATGATAAAGCTATCGATATTGGCGACAAGATAAATAACATCATAGAATGGATAGATAAAATAACACTTTGACTTGCTATACCCGAAGATATCCAAAGAGATATTGATACATGGAAGGCCCATCTCCATGAATCACAGCAGACACTCCATGACACTCCATCTATGCTCGATACTATATCTGGCTGGATGCAGGTTGTTGGAGTCATACTCTTGGCACGGCAAATCATGAATATCAGATGACAAGTGAAAATAGGAAAACTATCGGAAAAGATGCGAAAAGCTGTTCGGTGAATCCTTATTATTATAGGTTTATCTACTGGGATTTATTATGGGTTCGATATTGGCGGTAAGATCAAGGGGACGGTAAATCAGACTGTCGATAATACAACATGAATACATCCTGATGAGAAGGGAGATACGCAATTTGAAGCTCCTGAATAACCTCTCCCACACCCATCCCACACAAAACGAAAACTCTTTATCACGAAGAGTTTTTGTTTTACTGAAGGAACCTCGCTCTCAGTCAGAAAGAAAGATTTCTCTACTCTACCGACTGATAACGATAATGGATAAGCTCACCGATTGCTTCATCGATGCTTGCTTTCTCATCGGACAGGACCTTACTCATCACCGATCCTTGAGTCCACCATTTCACATTTATACTTCATATCTGACCACCTGGCACAAAGTTAAATCACTGACTCACTTCAAACTTAATAGTACGACCAGCTATTGTAGCAGTATAGGTGACATCAGGTTGAGGGGTGACATATTTATGACTCACACCATTTAGCATCTTTTCGGCAAATCATTGTATCAAATTTGTGGTAGTTGTAATAGATCTATTAAAGTCCAATCCATGTTGAGTAAAAAAGATATTCCTCGATAATCAATCCGTAAGCAATGTTCATCCTGCTGCTTCGGTGATCTCGGCTGCCTGAATAAAATCTACTGGTAGCTCGCCTCCATCTCATGTTTCATCACCGCCTCATTGACCATCCCCCGCTTCTGGAGATAGAGGAGTATTGCTCTCCACTGATCATCATGAGGATCATGCAGAAGATGTGCTGATCGAGAGTTTCCCATCACGAATGAGGAGATCACCATTTATTCACCGATCCGTATTTTTCAAGTCAGCTATGAGACCTGTGCCTGTGGTACTAGATAGCATGCTTCTTAATGATCCTATACTCTTATCTGGTAATCATTCCGTCCTGAGTGATGATAGTTTTCAATTCTTCAGTGAATCATTCGTTATTGTGACTTTTATTGTTTGTAGGGTTTTTTTTCAAGTCAGTTTTCCAAATCATACTTCATTCTCTGTCGTGATCGTGAAAGAAAGCGATCCTAGATTCTTGGGATCGACTGCATCGAGAGCAAGAGTAAAATCATTTATTTTCTGACTCACAAGAAAAGACTTCATGATAGCATGGAGCGACTGAGACAACTGCTCGAGAGGGATTTCTTTGATCTGAGGAGTAGTCTCTCCTGTTTGACTGAGGGGATTAACTTCTTTATCTAGTTTTACGAGAGAACCAGCGATCCATTGATATATTTCAGTAGGGTTATACGTCACATAACCCGTCTTCTTCTCTCAATCTGCATCGTGAAGACGTTCGATATCACGTGCTTTTAGGAGCATTTCTCATTTTTGATTGATAAGTACTTGTTGATTCTGATCATCAGTGAGGATCAGATATGCCGAACCATCATTCTCTTTAGTCAGATGGAAATCCTTGTAAGATGAGAAATCTGGACAGTCAAACACGTGTTCTGGAAAGTCCATCCTATCTCCTGTATCGGCTAGCATCTCCTGTACTGTCACTGATGAATCATTTATTATAGCCATCGCGATAAAGACTCAATTGAGGAAACCGTGATCAGAAGAATGAAAAGAACATCTGTTTTTCTCCATATCTCATGAATATACCTCTTTACCTTCAGTGTTGTACAAAGAAAAGGATGATTTTGATGGTTCTTTGACCCATACTACATCGTTATGAACAACTTTGACTATCGATCAAGAAGGAATTGGCGAAAGAGCTGGTATTATCCTACCGTCACGACGATTGCAGATATAATATCTCTTAGCATCACCTTCTCCTTTGGTCACATAACGCAATCATACTTCTTCCGTCCATCCGAAATCATCAGTATTAAATCATTTTTCTCAAAGATTTTTGCTGACTTCTTCTTTTGTTTTCCCTCAAGCATAAAAGTCTATGCTAGAGACGGTGGTATCATTGAGTGTTTCGACAACTTCAGGAGAGACCACTTTTCCTGCATCGAAGATCGGCTGGAGTGCATCGAGCGATGATTGCAGACCTTTCGAGATCAGGAATTGTTGGAGTGCTAGAGGGATCTGTGGGACACGGATACCAGGACAGAGCATTTCCGGAGGATTCTTATCGTGATTAAAGTGCCAAACGACATTTCTATCATCTCTGCCTGTTCAGTACATAAAGTTACTTAGGTCGCCTATAGATATATTATCAGGCAGATGGAGAACATCATTATCTATAGATACATTGGGAAGATGTTGCCATACATTACAATAGACTTCTCATAAAGGATGAAGACTGGTCGGACGAGACTTTTTCAGCCACGTTTTAAAATCATTTTGATAAGAATCTTTATTATTTAAAACATCTCGTGCACTTTTGTATATCTGAATACATGGCTGGAGGAGAGATGTAAAGTAGTTCTTATTGAGTGTATAGTAATTAAACGCAAAACTCTTATACTCTTGATATAATGAGTCATCGCCATCAAAGAGTTTTTTTAATGCATCTTCAGAAAGAATGTCTTGCTGAGTATCAGGAAACAATCTCCTAAAGATTGCTTTAATATGCCTACCATCCTCATCCAAGTCTCCATATAATGCGTCTAATGTCGCCACCCTCGTGCCTCATGCCTCTACTGCTTCTACTGTTACTGGGGCTTCGGGAACTACAGTAATCTCAGCAATTCCACCATCATCAAGAAGAGGTGGTGGGGGCGGTGGGAGGTCGGCAACATCGGCTGGTTTTTTTGAATCTGTTGCTGGTTTTTTTGCCGCCTCCGCTTTTTCTTCTTGCACGAATGTATCGAATAAAACTTTCTTCTCATATACATCCATGAAAAAACTTTGCAAGTCACCGACAATATATTCCTTACATTGTTCTATAAACATAAACTCTGTCTCTCTATGTGCATATCTCTTCGTCTGAATATCCAAAAATTCTTGCGTACTCTGCCTATATGGGTCATACTTCGTATCATCCAAAGAATCACTAGCGGATTGTATCGCATCGAGCATAGCTTTGATTTGTGTAGCGATACCCGTGACGACATCCTTCAACTCATCCATATCATCTATCTGATCTATCGGCGTCGACGATAGACGAGCAAGTAATGTCTCTCGAGTCTCTGTGACTGGCACTTGTGGCAACTCTTCTAGTTCTTCTGCTACTGGTGGTTCTGCTACCAACTCTTCTAGTTCTTCTGCTGGTTGCTCTTCTGCTGGTTCTGCTGGTTGTGAAAGTAAACTATTAATGTCTGCTACTTTTTGATTTACTGTTTGTAGAGCTATTGTAAGACTTTCTAAGATAGGCTGATAAGCCGTGTACTTTGTATATGCATCTCCTTGATAGTTCATACCATTGCCATTGTCCCAATCTGCAATAATCTGTCTCTGTCAGGCTATAAATGCTTGTGTTTGGGGGATATCAAAATTGCTACTAGCAAGGGCTGTTGGACTTTCCATCAGAGTTTCTAAAGTTTGAAACCTTTCTTCTAGCAATACCATTCCCACTGTTATCTCTTTTTTCATTCCTTCTGAAAAAAGTATATTGATATCCGCTTGAATATTTTGAAGATTGGCAAACTCGTCCTTTAATTTTTGTAAATCTATATTTATAGGAGTCTTATCATTATGATTACTCTCCATAGACTGCAATGCATCCATGAAATTAGATAAAGAACTCGACAAACGAACCTTAATAGCCTTGAAATCAATTTTCATTATCATAGCATCTCGAACAGACCCTTCTAGTTTCTGTTGGATAGATTCATAGAGGGTATTGAAATCAAGAGTAACTTGTCCTATCTCTTGTGCAAGAAGGTTATCAGTCTCTACTATTTCTTCTTCTACTGCCAATGGTTTCTTTTCTTTTCTTCTTTGCTTCCTCGCATATCACAGGCACACTGCTCCACCGATAAGCAAGAGAATACATCACCCAATCTCAAACATATTATACTCCTGACCGTTTTCTCATACAATCTTCGTACCTTTGGCATGGATCGCATCGACAAGATTCTGGTTACATGCTCTGACTCGGTCCTCTTCTGACATAGTAGCCATATCAGACGGTTGAGGGAGAGCTCATCAGAGAAAATCCCTCAGCGTATCACTAGCAGCCTTATCCAGATGTTCATTATCATATACTTCCACATAGATATCTCTCTTCCCTGTGGTAGGATTGGGATAATAGTGAATATATGCTCCATTTCATCATGCTGGCATATCTCACGAAGCATGAGGCTGTTCGCTTCTCGAAAAATCCAGTCTGACAAGATCATATCATGGTATCGAATCATCACGCAGTTCTTCTACAAGCTGCTTATCAATCGACTGCTTTGCTGCCTCTATCCTTGCTTTTGGCTTTTCAGGATTAAACTTTCTATTAAAAGCAAAGTATCATGGTATGAGTGATGCTCATAAAAGAGTAATACCAGCTAGTGCAGATTTAAGAGAATGTCTCATAACACATTATACGAATGTATAAAACCTTATAGTAAAATTAGAAACTTCACGAAGATCACTTACCTTTACTTGGTGGAGTTGTACCTGCTGGTGGAGTAGCCTTACTTCCTTCAGTAGGTGCAGTAGCCTTCTTCTTTGCTTCTTCTTCCACTTCCTTCTTTGCTTCTTCATCCTCCTCTACCGCTACTGGTGCTTTCTCGAGCTTCTTCAGCTCAGCGCTATAGCTCGTGAGCTTATTTTTCATCCAGTCTTTGAATCATGGAATACCATTCCTACACTCCTGTCTATAGACGAAACGCTGAAACCATGTCAGACCGTTTGCCGCTTTCTCTGTATCATATCTCTCCTGCTCTACTGCATCTGCTGCATCATCACCACTAAGATCGGCTGGAGTGACAAACTCTCCTCCACTATCTGTTCATTCATACTTCTCATCAATGAATTTGCCATCAGCATCTATCTGGGCTGTTTTTAATGCTGACCATTCAGTATCGAGTTCGGCGATCTCTCCGAGATAGTGAGTCATACTCGTCTGGAGCTCATCGACAGTGATGGTCTTCGCTTCGATCATTTCTGCACACTTTTTCATCACTGCTGGTCGGTATGTATCATCGACATAACCGAGTACTGCCTCTGGTCATGACCACCATGCCATAGCTTGAAGTTTCAGTTTCTCTATTTTCCCGATACCAAACAACGATTGTGTCGAATGGAAAAGTTCCGCGGAATCATAGACCGTATCTTTTGCGATCTTTTGTATATTCTTCTCGACTGTTGCCTTTTGTGGCATATCGTCAAGCTTCTGCGATAAAGAAACTATATCACTACCATACGCACTACTAGAATTGGATGTGCCAGCATCATCATAGATGAGTGTCATCTTACCTGCACTATTAGTCAATAATCTCACATTGCTAATATTATTGCTATGAGAGACGAGTTTCTTTTCCTCATATTTTATATCATAAGGGACTCTCAACTCAAGATTGGTACCACGTAGAGAGAAAGAGATAAGACTAGCATATCAATAATCGTCTGAAGACATCGTATAGATGACAGGGTCTGACTTTTCGACTTCAGTAAAATCCGTCATCGTGACGATCTCTTGGGTCTTCCCATCTGTCTTCGTGATGAGTAGAGTCCTCGCATCTTTGAGTGCGATAGATTGGCAATCAGGGATACTACCCAGAGGCTGCATCTCATCAAATGTTCGATCTTTGCTTGTCCATTTAGCTATTTCTGTTTCTAGTACTGTAGTCTTGCTATCTATTTGCGTAGTTAGAGCATCAGTCCTCTCCTTGATAAATGCTTCTATACTGACCTCTATTACGTGAAGAAGGGCCTGATTATTTATATAATCTGGTCTATCCTTCTCTGTCTCATCACCATCATATGTATTGATATTAGGGGTGGCGATTATCATAGAGACAAATGCATTTACATCCGCTGGCAAGATCCCATAACCTTTGTTTTCCATAATATCATAGATAGCGTTATATATACCCATCACTGACTCTCTTTGGTCATCACTGAGCCATGGAAAATCTATACCATTGAAATCAATAGCCTCAAGAGCCCTATAGAGAGTATTTGTTGGCACTTTATCGTCTGTCGCCTCGACGCCATTATACATCAATCCATCAAGCTGAGCTCTTCATGATGCCAAAAGATATCCCTCAGAGAAAGTCTTATAGACGGATAGATTGGCATTAAGTTTATCAAGCTCTGTATTGAGACCATCGATCACTTTCTGAGAAGTAGTCATATCTATAGCCGTAGTCTCCATGCCATCTATCGAAGGAGCCTCTTCATCGAGTCCTGCGAGATACGGACTCGTGGGGACATACTGTACTCCATCGATGATGATATTCGCAAAATCATCCTTTGTGTCGGTTGTGCCATTAGTATTGTTTGTCCCTTCTTTTATTTCCCCAAACTCCGTCTTCCCTTTGAAGAAGATTGGTTTCCCATCCTTACCGAGCATAAATGAACCACCGGGAGTATTAGTACTAATGCAAAGAGCATCTGTCTTGTATGCAAAGACCGTAGAACCATCTCCATCACCAGCGTCAAAAGGATAATACTCATCATCTTTCTTATAATGTATACTCTCTCAAGCTTCCGTCATTAAATCACCTCTATAAAGAAGAAAATTTAATTTACCTATCGTGATTGTTGTAACATTCTCTGGATCAGTTATGTCATCACCAACTATATCCTTTGTCATCACAGGAGGAGTCTTTGTCTTATCAAATGTAGCGAATGCACCACTCAACTTGAGACGACCATCACTGTTCTTGATAAACTCTGTACAGTTAGCCGCAGGGACGACTTCCTTGGCAGCAAGTTTCGTCTTCGTTTCCACCTTCGCTTTCGGAGTATTTTTCGTTTCCACTTTCTTTGTAACTTTCATCATCTCTGGCTTTGCTCATGCATTCTCACACGCTTTTCTGATCTTTCCTACCTTGTCTTTTTGCGTATCTGGCACTTTCCACATATTGATGATGTCGAATATTTTTTGAGAATTTTCTTGCGTATCGACGGTATATGATCCATCAGCATTCTCGGTCAGTCAGTTTTTTTTTGTAAACTCCTCTATCTTCTCGGTCACTTTAGCCTCTTCGATGTCCATTTTGGTCACTGGTTTCTCCGCCTCTTCTTCTATTTCAGTGACGGTAGTGTCACCGTCAGTATCGAGGACCTCATCATATGGATAATCTGTTCATCAGAGACTTTTGAGTATCATCTTGACGACATTCGTATCGATCACTCCAGTGAAGTTAAAATCCGCTTCGTCTGCGACATACTTGGTAAGTACCGTCGTGATAGTATTATCGAGCGGATCACCATCGATAGAGTTACTCTTGTGACTACCAGTAAGAGGATTACCATCTGTATCGACACCCTTCAGCTCCTTATCGAGCTCACAACAGACAGAGAGTCCTGTCTGGACGAGTGCCACGAGGAATGCAGGATCTTCTGATGTGAGGTCGCTTGTACCCAATTCTGTCCTACCAAGGAAACCGAGATATCTCGAGAGTGCCTTATTTGTCTCTGGGTATGTATCCTTATCAGCAATCTTGGGGATAATAACATCTCTCAATTCGGTCAGAAGTTTAATATTCTCCTCTGACTTGATCGTCTCGTAGGTGGCACGACGTACCTCTTTGGCGATCTGACTTCTCTCCTTACCAAGAGCTTGTCTCACTTCATCGAGTGCAACTACTTTCTCATCGACATCAGTTGTAGTTGCATCGTTTTCTACGGCAGAAACATCTTTAAATAATTTCGCGTATGCGGCCTTCTCGGTATCAGTCAGATTGTGATCAGCTACTGTCGCATCAGTGAATGCTTTTGTATCTATAGGCATGGCACTATCATAATAATGATAAAAAATACTACCTATAGTATAGTATCTTTATCTATTATATCCAAATAGTGCCAAAATGAAAGCGAAATATAATTTACATAATGGCTTATATATATATGATATGTTTTTGTCGTTTCGGCCGCTTTCCGCAATTTGTAACTACTTTCAACCCTATTCTCTTTATTCTATCCTCGCCATCTCTCCTCCTTTCCCTATCTTCTTATACGTCCGACGACCCGCTTTGTAGACCATCCCGACCATCTGTATCAGCAATAACAACGCCAGTAATCCATCACTCCAGAGAAGGACTGAGAGAGTCGTCTTGTGTTTGGGTGTCTGTGTGAGATATCTCGTCATACGAGAAATAACTAATTGGTGCACACTAGTGGTAGTTTTTTTCGATCATTTTGCTCACTCATCAGAACTAGCTGGATCAAAAGTAAACTCTTCTGACTGATCATAGAGTTCGGCCACCGTAGGAAGAATAGAGAGATTGATCCGATCCATATCGAGAATACTACTTGTCATTGTGAGGTCTCTGATAGCTTGCTGTACTGCAGGATCGAGGAGAGATTTCTCATCCGACGATTGTGCCAGTGCATCGATGATGTGATGCAGAGGTTTCGTGATATGAGGATGCTTGATCTTACTATCTGCCCTGATACAGGCATCGAGATGATCGGTAACCTGAGAGAGATAGTAGCGATACACCTCATTATCTCGTTGACGATCCTCTTTACCATCCTTGGGATGGATCACGAGATCATGACCCAGACCTGTACGATACGAGATACGAGTCTGGTCGATGATCCTCGAGAGTCGGTTGATGACCAGCATCTGACGCACATCAGTGGGACCATAGTTGTGAGCGAGGCAGACCAGTTCATCCAAAGCTCTCTGCTGGTCATCAGAGAGTTGATTGTGTGTTGTATGATCGAGCGTGTTCACCAATGATATAAATCTGTCTTTGTTTTGTTGTATATTGTGAGCAACCAGTGCTGCTTCGAAGAGATATCGATGCATCTGACTGTCATCAGGAGATGTCCATGTCTGGATATGTGCACGGAGATAGTCAGAGAGTTCTTTTTTTATAGTCTTGTCAGTTGTATTATTGACCGCTTCTTGAGCTAATATGAGACAGTACTCTATCTCTTCTTGTTGTGATGAAGTACATTGCTGATACAGATCGAGAGTCTGGATATATGTGATAGCATCGATGATGCTCGAAGAATGAGTGAAGCCACTATAGCTAATTTGCCATCGTCCACCACTACTATTGTGGCCAGAAATGCTACTAGAAACCGTCTCTCTAAGCACTTTTGCCGATTTCCTCATATTGCCTATATCCCATATCGATGATGGATTATTTTCTCTGATATGTATAGCTGCCATGATACGACGGGTATCATCATCGGACGTCACTGCATCGATCACATCACGCATCATTGGATCGATCTGATCGATAGATGGGATGGTCGCTTCATGGATCGTCGAGAGTGATAGGAGAGTATTGTGGAGACTGCGAAGAAACACTCACAAATGCCATGCATAGATAGTTCATGCTTGTATCTTCTCAGGATGGTCGATGATGATATCACATGGCGTCCCATCAGCAGTGACTAGTTGAGCACTATGGCATCGTGCATCCCAGAGCATATCGTCTGATAACTGATCTCGATCGATATCGACATATGACTGATAATCGAGATCATCACTAAACTTACCAATCTGACTACGCAAATTCTCACATCGACTGGACTTGGTTGCCCCTGGATCAATACTCGTCATGATCCATCATGAGTGAGCTATAGTCGATGGGTCAGTCGAACGAAGAGTATGATTGATAGTATTAAAATTGTCGAGATGTGTAGCTATGGCCGATAGATCGACTGATCGGTGAGCTTCTTCAGGATAGTTTTGTTCATATATTCTTTGTATCTCTTCTTTCGTCACATCGTTTAATAATGCGATAGGGATAGGGACATGTGCACGGACTGCATCACGGACAGTGATGATCTTCCAGTACTTGAGCATATATCACCGATCTTCTTCGGAGAGCGAATATTTCTCCATTATTTCTACTTTGTGATGAGAGAGAGTCTCTCCATCTTTTAGTATCAGGCACCCTACTGTCGGTATCTGAGAGATGATATCTCGTATCGGCATATCACGATCGACTACCTCCGGATGAGCGAAGAATTGCGATGGATCATCGAGATGGGCATATTCAGTCGGCTCGAATGCGTATGATCATCACTTCTTCGCCTTGAAGACCTGGGCAGCTAGTCTCACACGAGGAGAAGTCCCTCAGAGAGACCCCTGATGAGGCAATCGATGGATAGCCACGGGTGCATTAATGGTAATAACGCTATTATCATCCACCCCTACTCTTATCTCTCCACTAGTAAGTAGTGCTTGGATATCTTTATCATCCCAATTACTATTCACATCGTTTTGTTTCTGTCGTCGGGCCTTGATGATATGGATAGGATTGGTGTCTTTCGTATCTTTGCATGGATGAGGGATAGTAAACTGCTGATATCAGAGATAGATGATCGTATGCGTGCCAGGATGCTTCGCCGTGGTCTGTGAGAGATAATGGCTACTGATATATCTCGCGAAGATGATATCTCATGGCGATAGACTACTCGCAGTGAATGTCTGAGGATCATCTATTGTCATCGATGTATATCATACTTTCTGCAGATGATCAGGAAGCGTCCATGATGTCTTACCAGGTAGCTTGAAAAAGTTTTCCGCAGCTTTCGTGAGATTAACCGTTCATCATGCTATCCTAAGGAGGAATTGACATGCTGCAGCAGCACAGACAGCCTCTTTATTGCTATGAAAACTCGTACCTTCCATGAAACTCGGTAACTTATCCTGAATATCTCGACTATCAGCAAAGAGCTGACACAGCCATTTCCCATAAATACTAGAAGGAATGGGATGCTGTCATTCGATATGAAGCTTCTGCTCAAAAAACGAATCTGGCAATACAGTTGCTCATGCTATGATGATACTATCGCTCGGCATAGCGAGATATGGGAAAGAGGCGGGAATGCCGCTTCACTCGGCAGGATTCGTGTAGTGTGTATTCCATGATCCATCCTCGATTAGTGTGACACCATCACTTGTCAATGGCAGGGGTTTGGGTTTATGGAGATAAGTTACTGTTCACAATCATAATGCAAAAATAAGCGAAGCAACAAACTTATTTCTTCGAAGTTTGGATGGGAGCAATGTGATGACATCAGTAGTTTGTTTGAGTATCCCGTTCATAGTCAGATTATAATCTTTTTTTTTAGATAAGCAAATTCTCGAGAGAGAAAAAAATCCCCGACAGAGATATGTCAGGGATAGTTATTATGAGAAGAATTACAATCCCGTAAGTTGAGCGATAGCATGATGATCAGCCATCATCCACTCTTCATACGGTCAGAGCTTATGTTCTTTGCTATCCTTCGCTGGCAATTCGCCATATTTCTTTTCGGCAATAGGGGTAGTTGATGTGGGTAAGAGACGTATTCGATCTGCCAAAGGAATAGTATTTTCTGCTTTTCATCTGAATCTTGATTTAATCGCCACACCAGCACGATGTAATCCAAACTTCTTTTTATCGAGAGATCTGAGACCAACTTGATTTCTTATCTCATTTGGCAAATCATCAGGATTGTCGATCACACCACAGCTCAGTTTGCCACTATCATTACTGATATAATAGAGCTTCTTATCAGATCCGATAGTTGTATAAACTGTACCAGGATCTTTACAACGTTCATGGAGAAGCTTCACATTTGTGATCGTATACAGTGCATTGAGCGATGACTCTGCGAGAGGATTACCACTCTCATCCTTATTCACTTTATCAATATAGTCTGTCTTGAAGTCAGGGAACTTATCTGCGAGATCTCATCGAGTATTGATAGTCTTCTTTCACACTTTATCACCCACTTTCCTTCAGAGCTGTCTCATCATATTTGGTGCGAGAGCACCAGTCACAGCAGTTCCGACAGCAGCCCCTACTCCAACAACACCGCTACCGATGATACCTCCGGCCACTACTCCTCCGGCGATAGGTAAAGCAGCCAATGATCAGAATCTCATTAGCCATTGGAGAGCACCATTAGTGTATTTATTGTTGAGTGCCCAACCAGTGACAAGGAAGGGCGAAGCCAATACCGTTCACCGTGGATGATTTTTCATGTCAGGCTTCATAAACCTCAGTAGCTTACCGACTTTACCTGCACCAGCAGCCACAGCATCAGGGACGCTAAAGACGGCAGCTATCGCAGCTTTTGTCGATGCCACGATATTTTTACCATGCACCATCTCTTTCCCAAATCACTTTTGGGTCTCGATATCTCCAAAGCTTTTCTTCGCTATTTTGAGATCTCATACGGCATCGTCGAAGCCCGACCCATCCTTAGAACCAGGTCAAAAAGATTTTCGCATATTATAATCTGTAGTCGACGGTTGGATATCTGTTCACTTCTTCCATTTGAGAGCCTCTGGTATTTGTTCTGACCATCCTGTATGCTCGTCATTTTTGATGTTTTCTATGTTGGGATAGTGCCATTTACCATTTAGTTTATGCTTCGGATAGGCACCAAACTTCGGATGAAATGCTATCTTGTACTCCTCATTGAGGATGATCTCTCTCGTCATATCCGTCGGGACAGGGAGACGATTTTTGCTAGCACGATCTTTGGGGATGCCTGCTATAGGAGAAGATGTCATATGTTCACATATTGCTTGAGCGAAGTGAGGATTACTGTGTGTCATCATAGTCGGTCGAAATGATGCATACTTATCTCCCGCACTACCAGCTGATGAGATACTTATCTTATCGAAAATCAACTTCAATGCTCCAGATAAAGTCGCTGCATCTTTATTTTTGAGAGCATCTTTCACTCGTCCTTCTTTTTCTCGAAGAGTTTTGGTGATATTATCATCATGTGATGGGTCACAAAGGTATTGTACGATAGCCGTAGTGATACTATCAGGTCTGAGGGGGGTAGGTGGAGTAGTAGTAATAGCCGCATCCGCTATCATACTATCTCGGTTCCTTTTGAGTGAGGTACTATATTTCTTCTTATTATCAGGGGTTATTGTGGCATTATTGTTGATACTATCTGTCATAGCTGCCTGCAAGGTACTTTTGAATGTAGAATTGTGTATATATGTCCTGATGGCATACTCTATATCATCATATCTCGATACAGCCATTGATGTGAGCTCTTTTTCTTTTTTTGCTTCAGATGGGACAGGATAATCGATAGTGAAAGCTATTGTCTGACTGTTTTCATAGACGGCTCATGAAGCTCTTGTTCATACTGTATCGTCTCGTTTACATCCCACCTTGAGATCAAACTTGACTGGATAGTAGTCTTTGGTACCAAGAGGTGTAGTAGTACCTCCCTTATATATTTTGATACTATTCGGTGATATATCATCAGCAGATAATGAAGTATCCTTTGGTATGATGATATCGATAGTATCACTGTTATGTTTGATAGTGTATCTATATGAGGGAGGGATAGTGGCAGGAGTCACCTCCGTCAACTCCGTGCCATCAGCTTTAGCAAACGATAACATATTCACTATCCCACCTGCAGGTAAAGCACCTGTAGGGACATTTTTCAAAAAGAAACTTTCCCATACTATCTCATCACTCGTCTTCATAGATAACGCTTTCGTATCAGCCAGAGTCGTCTTCCATAATTTCAGCCTCTCTGCCACCGCATGGACTTTCTGATAGTTTGTTCATGCAGTACTTGTATCCATATCTCTGAGGATAGGCTGGAGTTCATCGTATGCTTCTTTATATTCTTTTAATTTTCTGAGAGAATCTTTCATATCTTTCACATCTGTTTTCTTATCTCACTCAATCATAGTAATACGTGCAGTTATTTTATCTTCGACTTTATTTATCTTACCTTGAAGATCTGTCAATTCTAATTCCTTCTTTTGAATTTCTCATCTCTTCCTGCCTATCTCAATAATTAGTCTAGTGATATCTGCTTGTATCTGTGGAGCCTTACTAGGTACTATTCTATGCAAAGCATCGTACAGAGGGGGTTTAGTATTTTCGCTCTCTAATTCGACTTGCAAAGATGATAATTTACCTTCGTCTGTCGATAGATCTATTCTCAATGTTCCTATCTCTCCTTTTAGTGTCGTCTCTTGTCCTTCTAATGTTGATTTTTGTACTTCAAGTGCCATTAATGTCGCATCACTTGAAGTGGCACTTGATGTGGGTGCCTCAGGTCGCTTTATTGAAGCCAAAGGTTGATCTATATCTCCATCAGGCGATGAAGGCATTATCCATTTAGCATCACCAAATTCCTTTGAAAGAAAAGTATATTTTCTTTCGATTTCTTTGCCTTGATTACTGAGATATTCATACGCTCCCTTCCATGCGTCATCAAGTTCAGCGACCTGTGATAACTCACCAACTCACAAATCATTCAGCTTTAACGATAGTGGAGATGTGTTTAAAGCACCCATGATATCTTTTTGTGCTGTATTAATCACACCATCCGTTTTGAGTGCATCTGCTGTCTTATTCTTGAGACCAGCGAGAGCACTGTGTATTTTACCTATTGGTTCTGCCATAATTTCGGATACAAAGATAAAGTTATCTCTACTCCTCCAGTATAGGTAACATAATAAAGTATGCAAATATCTATATAATAATATCACTCGATATTATTGACTTATGTATAATATATACTCTTAATGAGGATCTGCTACTTCTGCAGGGTGTGCTTCTGCTTTTTTATCCTTCTTTTGGGGTGATGATTCGGGTTTACCAGTTCCTGTGAAGAGATCCTTCACTCCATGTTCTTGGAAAAGACTTCTGACAGCAGCTCCATTAGATTGTAATGCTCACTTGGTAAAGTGCAGCGGTTTGATTTTTCCACTATCATATTGTTCTACCACATCCCCTGCAGATTTGCCAGAGATGTCGATGAGAGCCTTCTCCCTATTGATGAAAGATTTCGGGGTATCTATGAAAGCGTGTTTGAGACCCTTCCCTGCTCACGATACTCATCATACAGTACCTCATACGAAGAGTCATCCTGCCCCTCACACCAGACCAAATAATGCTTTGCCGATAGTAGATATAATAGCTCACGCATAAGGTATCCTGCCAATTCATGTCTTATCGATAAGATCCGCTCATCATTTAGCACCATCGATGACACCATGATATGCCCCACCGACGAGACCAGTCACTGGTTTCAATGCAGAGACCAGAGTACCGCTCGTTGCTGTCATGACCGTATTGGCGATACTACCACCGACGACATTAACTAATACATTTTCGGTACCAGCCAAACTACCGAACAGGAGATTAGATGTATTACTCACGACACGACCTATCGATGAGAAAAGTCAGCCTGTCTTTTCCTTGACTGCTTTGAGTGCCTTCCCAGGCATTGCTTTTGTAGTGGATCGCATATTACTCATACGATCTTTGATACGACCACCCATACCAGTGAAACCAGAAAGTATACCTGACGATGACGAAGGACTTGATGCTACAGCAGAACTCATAGATAGAATGTATAACAATAAAGACTATATACCTATTATAAGCACAATAAAATAAAATGCAAATAAAGATGCATTGTGTACGACATATTCTGCTATATATTAGTTAGCGGTATGTGATCCTTTGGGATGACTTCATTACCTCTTCACCCTCACCTTCTCCCCACTCTGACTCACTCTCCCCACCACCTCGAGCATCATCAGCTCCGACATGAGTGATGCAGTATCCAGCCCGAGAGTAGATTGTAAACCATGAAGATTAGTCTCCCCTCCTGCATCCATGATGGATTGCAGGATTTTTGTTTGGAGATCGGATAGTCATGATCGATCCTGACTGACACAGGGTCCGAAGAGAGACTCTTGTCATCATGTACCGAGATGTTTCTCGAAGTATAAGGCCAACATTTGACGAAAATCTACGACTGGTTTGATCAGTCACTGCTGCATATAGGAGAGAAGTCAGGCACTCGTCGATGCGAAGATACTCTGCGGAGCTCCGTAGACGGGTTTGTGCATCTGCTGTGCATAGTCGACCGTGATGAGACTCCCTGATCACGATGATGCTTCCGGGACGAAGACACAAGTCGACAGCCCTGCCACGAGACGATTGCGTTGGGGGAAGCTCCAGTTCGTCGGTTGCATATCGAGTTTAAACTCGGATAAGACAAGTCATCACTCTGCGACGATACGATGGATAAACTCCCTCCTCCCTGATGCGAGAAAATGTGCCATCCCTCCACCGAGGACAGCAATCGTCGGGATCTTCTTGTCGAGGGACATCGTATGTGCCATCGTATCCACCCCATCAGCAAGTCATGATATCGTCACGACATCATAGTCAGGCAAGATATCAAACAATGCTGTCATCACCTCGTGTGCATAGGGAGTCGCTTTGCGTGGTCAGACCAGTGCGATACTTTTGCGATAGAGCAGTGATATATCGCCCATCCAATGCATCACATAGGGCGACGACATGATAGGATGCAGGACATAAGGATAGTGCTCCTGTCACTGATGAGCATAGGAGATATGATGCGTCTGACAATACTCATACCAATAGCTAATTCTCGATTGTATAGTTTCTGAAGCAATGAGCTCTCTCATGCTATCACTCTCTCATTCCCTCATTCCCCCCACTGTAAGTTCTGGTATCGCACTATATCGCAATGCCTTGTGAGTTGATTTTTCATGATCTGTCAATTGCTTCATCAGCATCTATGCTTGTATAAAAGATCTGCTTTGTGTACAATACTATACATTATCTCTGAGATACTTTATCTCTTTGTATAATGCGAAATTCTTTTAGTTTATGCAAGATCAATACATAATGACTCTGATGACACTTCTTTCAATCATTGCCTCGCTGGCAATCGGTGCCGTAGCCGGATTCTACGGATACAAGAAAACACTTACGGAAAAAGCTCTCGCATACAAAGCGAAGATGGAAAAATTCAAAGAAATAGAAGAAGAAATGCTCGAGAAAATTCGTGCCAAAGAAGATGAACTCATAGAGAAAATGCGTAATAAAGAGATCGAACTCGCTGATACCGCTCATCGCAAAGCAGATGACATCATCCTCAAAGCAGAACAAAAAGCCGTCAAGATCGAGGAGATGGCAGAGAAAGACATTGCTAAGACCCAAGAGAGACTCGAGAAGCTCGAAGAGAAAATCCTCCAAAAAGAAGAAAAACTCGATGAGAAAAAAGAAGCACTCGAAACCGAAAAACAAAAACTCGAAGAGAAGTACAAAGAGATCGATGAGATCATCACCCAACAACAAGAGAAGCTCTCGCAAATCTCTGGACTAAGCAAAGAAGAAGCCAAAGATGTCCTCCTCGAACTCATCAAGAAGATCGAAGAGAAAGAGATCGAAACTTTCGTCGAGAAGTATCGTACGATCAAAAAAGAAGAAGCTGACAAAGAAGCAATGCAGATCATCATGAAAGTCATGCCTCGTATCGCTGCTGACACTGTCGGTGAATACACCGTCGAGAGTGTCGACATCCCCGAAGAACATTTCAAATGAAAACTCATCGGTAGAGAATGAAGAAATATCGGTTTCTTTGAGAAGACCACAGGAGCAGAACTCATCGTCGATGATACTCCCGGTGTCGTCAGAGTATCCTGTTACGAACATGAGAAGAGATTTGTCGCAGTCGAGACATTGAAGAAGTTACTCAAAGATGGTCGTATCAATCCTTTCTATATCGAGAAATTCTATACGGAAGTGTCAGCATGACTGGAAGATATCATCATGGAGAAATGAAAAGAAGCACTCACATTGCTCAATATCCCGATGATGAAACCAGAGATCGTCTATTACGTCGGAAGATTTCACTTCAGATATAGTTATGGTCAAAATCTGCGACAACATAGTATCGAAGTAGCGAGGATCTGTGAATGACTCGCTGCAGAGATGGGTGAAGATCCGCTCTTGGCGAAGAAAGCATGACTCCTCCACGATATCGGTAAAGTCATCGCAGTCAATGGTGAATCTCATACCGCTGTCGGTGCTGATACACTAAGGAAGTTTGAAATGCACCCTGTCATCATCAATGCTGCCGAGTCACATCACTACGATATCCCGATGACACATCCTATCTCATGGATCGTCACTGCTGCCGATGGCATCTCTGCATCCAGACCAGGAGCGAGATTCAATACCAAAGATCTCTTCATCGAGAAGATGGGCGAACTAGAAAAACTCATCATGGAAGTCGATGGCGTCCACAAAGTCCATATCATGCAAGCGGGTCGTGAGATCATGGTCTATGTCAATCCTAGCAAGGTATCCGATGTCCAGATCAATGATCTTATCAAGACTATCGGTGCAAAAATAGAATCACAACTCGATTACCCTGGTATCATCAGGATGGTCTGCTTTAGAGAAAACAAAGTTATCGAATACCTCAGATAAAAGGAATGCTAAGTGTTAAGTTCTAAGTTTTAAGTTCATCTCATAACTTAAAACCTATAACTTTTAACTTATAATTTGTATATGTACCCTTTCGTCACTATAGACTCATATCATATCGAACTCACAGGCATGGGCATCATCGCATGTTTTGTGGTATTTATGATCATAGCATATATACGCTGTCGCATCACACTGCTCCCATTTCACAAACTCTTCTACGCACTTCCTGGAGCGATCGCACTCATCTATGGATGAGGATCCTATATCGATTTTGTCTTACGCTCTGGATCTATCCTCCCTCATTCATTGAACGATGTCTATACGATCATCCTCCCCGAAAGCTATGCATTTCATGCCAGTGGGATGATCATCGGATTCGTTATGTTTATGCTCATCTTCATCAACCAACAAAGCGGTCGGCTTATGAAATACAAGCGAGTAGACTGCCTCTTTGTCGCACTGATGAGTGGTATTATCCCATTGGGTCTCTTTCTCGTCCTCGGTGATGATATGATAGGGAGATCGACGGAGTCATGGCTAGGGATCTACGCTCTCACTCCTGTCAGTGAAGTAGCGAAATTCAATAGTGTCTTTCCTGTTGGTCTCTTTCTCAGTATCGCTGCTGCTCTTGCACTCCTATCTAGTCTACGATGGAAAAAATACAGCTCCTGACCATGACGATGATATGCGTGATGGTGAACGTTTCTGTTTTTGTTTGGGATCGTCTTGATCTTTCAACACTATCCGAGACATATGGTGATCATGATCGCTGATAGCAGATATGACATAAACCAATATATCGCATGGATCATGAGTGCTATATGTTATCTACGTTATCTCCGGATTCGTGCGAAGACTCGTCAGCAGATGACACAGCGTATCGTCCCGATTATGACGCCAGACAGTAATACATAAAATCTATAGTTTCTAGATGCTAGTTCGTAGTTTCTAGCAACTCATATCTAGCAACTAGGAACTCTATCTTTCTCCTGTGCAATGAAACTCTTCTTCCTCAAAAACGATAGCCTCTACAAAATCTTTACCAGTATTGAGAAGGTGTCCGTACACAGCTCGATCGATATTTTTATCGAGTCAGAAAATCAATTCTTTGATAATCCCCGATGGGCTAAACAGATCAAACAACTCTATGAAGAAAAATGACTCAGCGTCCGTTTTATCACCGAGAGCATCAAACAAAAAAACTTCTACGAAAAACAATGACTGCCCTTCGAGTTTAGACAACAACATGCGTGGCGTAAGATACTCAATCTGATCTATCGGTTTTTTTTCAATATCAAGAAGTTCCATATCGCCGTCTATCAAGCAAAAAATTATGCATTCTTTGCTGTGTTCGGGGCGGAGATGTTTCTCCTCATCGTGATATGTTATCTCTTGTATTCACTCATCCTCCCACAGTCGACGATCACGATCACACCTGCCTATACGATCGATGAAGTGGCATACAACTTCCGCTATATCCCGAGCGACCAGATAGCTGACTATCCCTATACTGATGCTCATATCATCGTCCCTCTCCTCACCGGCTCTCTCCGTACTCGTCAAGAGATGACGATAGATGGACAGTATATCGAATATATCAGCAACCCTGCGAGAGGCGAAGTCAGGATAGTCAATACGATGAATGAGCCACTCAATCTTATCAAGAATACCCAACTCATCACCGAGGATGGCGTCTCATTTACGATCGACAAACGAGTCAATATCCCTGCCGCTCAAGGGACGGGGCAAGCGTGATATAGCTATGTCACCGCT
>JACCDN010572449.1_pt1 | contig 63213 bp, 56 predicted proteins | sample 7441691 | NCBI WGS metagenome assembly JACCDN01 (sample SAMN15323439, study PRJNA562643) | freshwater metagenome | isolation source: river surface water | place: USA:Blue River Watershed | collected 2017-08-16 | reverse complement strand
TAAACTAAATGCTACAAAAATTTCTCTTTCTTGGGTGCCCATAATAATGCCAATGTATAAGAGATGTAAGATAAGAAATTAATCCATCTAATCACATTATATAAGTTCATGAAAAGAGGCTGGGTTGTCTTACTAAATAAAAAGTGCATTAAAATATTGATAGCAGCATAATAGACACTAAAAACCAAATAAGGAATGATGATCAATTTTCTTGACAGACTTTCTTTATTTTTTAAAAAATTATTTTGATTTTGTGTCAATAAACGAATGCCATAAATTGAAATACCAATCATAGATGTAATCAATGCCCATTGAATATGATAGGCGGATTGAAATTCAAAATACTGGTCTATCGCAACTAAAACAAAAACCAATGAATGGATCAAACTCTTTTTAATTGGCGCAATTTTTTCGGCATCCCAATTAAAATACAGAAGTAAAATGAATTGTGTACTTATGAATGAATATAGCGACTGAAATAAAAAACTATTCGTAAATTGAAATTCGGCATTGTATTCATGAAGGGCACCAGCGCAAATACTTATAATAAAATACCGGTATGCTTTATTGATAGATTTAAATACATAGATCCCAGCTATGGCCGGGATGATAATAGAAAGGTTTAATAATATTCCTAAATTTGGTATTTGCATTAGAATAGGCCTTCAACTCCTGCTGGGCAAAATGGTGGGCAATCCTTGCCATACTCCACAATCACATCTTCCCCACCCTTTGTTGAATGAATTATATTGTTATCGTTCGCATCCACTCCAAAAAATACCAAGCAAATCCCTTCGTCTTCCTTCATACCATAATAGGCTCTAAAAGAAACACATCCTGGTTGATCTAGTATCGCTCTGATAGCTGATGCATCAAAAGTTTCACTATACTTTAAGCTCTCTTTAAATTCTGGAGTAGCAATATCGTTAAAACTTTCTCTGTAACGACTGATCAAATCCTTTGCTGTTTGTAAAGAAATAAAATGTTGACTCATAAATGATTATTTAAATTAAGAACACAATGCTACAAAAATTTAAATAAATCCGATTCAGTATAAATACTGAATATTGTCCAATTGTAATTAGTCAGGATGTTTGAAAAGTAGGAAGGCTGTAATAGCCAAAAAAGATAAGCAAGCGCCAAGTAGGATGCCCTCATACCATTTAGTTTCAATACGTTCTAAAGGGAAACTAGGCTTGTCTACAATTTGCACGGTAGGCGTTTCTTGAATCAATGCGGCTTTGGAGACTTCCAGATTTTTCATCAATTCGGCATAGATCGTGGTTAAAACCATCTTGTCTCTTTGGGAGATCTCTGAATATACCGGCGCGTTAATATCGGCTGGATTAACATTTAATAACAATCTAGCGTCTTCTGTAGCAGAGTAAGTTTGTTGATTCAATAAACTAGAAATACTATCTGTTCTTTTTTCAAGACGTTCAATATTACTTTTCAATCTACCCACTTTCGCATTCACATAAAAATCGGTAGCAATCTTAATGATACGTTGTGTAATCAACATACTCATCAATTCGTCTTTTGTATTGATTGCGATATTAAAGAAGCTTAACTTTTTATCTGGTTTAATCACCGTCAATTCTTTTTCCTCAATGCGCTTGATGATTAATTTCAATAAGCTATCCTGTAAGCGGATATTTTGATCTGGTTGGCCAAAATAAATTGCACGTCCAATTTTTTTATTTCCCGCCCATTTTTCTCTTAAACCATACACATCGGCATAACGATCTGCAATCACATAGTTCGAAAAAGCAGCATTCTTTTTAACAACGTCTGTTTGACTTGAGTTTGTCGAGTCTACATTATTAAAACTTGTTAAGTTTGCATCGAGTGGATAAGGCGTCTTCAAACACTCCGCCATCATGGATTTACTCTTTAATAAAGAAAGTACATTGTCTCCAGATAATACCCCATTGCCAGAACCTGCAAGGCTACCAATATCCATACCAATAGACCCTCCTAAAGAAGACAATAAACCACCGCCAATACTTTTGCTATCTTCTACAGAGAAAGTGATTTCTGCATTGTAACGTACTGGCTTAAAAATGCTATATGCCAAACCTAATGCAGCACCTAACAATACCACCAATAGTACCAATTTATAATGTGTACTAATGACCAATTTAATTTTTGCTATCCATCCACTCAACCAACTCGCAAAAGAGAAAGGTTGTTCGTAAGGATAATTAGACATATCGTTCGGAGCATTCATCAGGTTATAATTTTAAAATGGCGGCCAAGCTAACCAATCCGGAAATGATAGAAGTGATAGCAGTAATTTCTGCAATGGTTAATCCTTTTTGTTTTTCAGGTACTTCTGGAACAATAATTTTACTACCGGATTTTACGGTAGGATAAAATTTAAAGAATAAGAACTTCGTCGTCTTGCGATTGATGCCATTGCTATATTGAATATACGCTTTAGATAAAGAGCCTCTATTCTTCACACCACCTGCTGCAGAGATATAAGATTTAAAGCTGCTTGAACCAAAACGGATCAATTGAGGATTGTATACCGCACCAACAATTTCAACATACGGATCGTTTCGAGATACAAATAAGCTATCACCAGGTAATAATAATAAGGCCATATCCTTTGCAGCATTTTGTTCTAAGTTCACACCTATTCTTGTGCCATTACGGAACACTTGTAAATCTTTTAAAGAACCATACTGCGTTAATCCACCCGCACGCGTAATGATATCTTGAATGGTTTCATCACGACGCTCTAATGCAAAATTGCCTGGGAATAACACTTCACCACGCACTTTTACATCACCAATGAATTTGTAGTTAAGCAACCTAGGCACATAAATATAATCCTGAGGCTCTAAAGTATATTTTGCATCGTTGTTAGTCAACGCGGCATCCAATTCTAATTTCTTCAAGTCTACCATCTGATTGCTCATTGCATCAGATCTGTTTTTCTCTAAACGAGAAAGCTCCACTCTATGGTAAGCTGCGTCATTCATGAAACCGCCAGCAAGCGCAATCAAATCTTGGATCTGCATCCCTTTTCTAAATAAGACTTTACCAGGGTTGCGCACATTACCATCGATGGTTACATATTGTTGTTCTATTAAATCATCTTTAGCAAACACATGAATAGAATCTTCTGAAGTCAACGCAATATCCTTTGTATTCAATGTTGTCAAGTCGACAGAGACAATTGTTTTTTCTCTGTTTGCGCCAACACGCTTGATGATGGCTCTGGTTAAGAACGCATCCGCTCTTAAGCCATCTGCTTTTTTAAGTAAACTATTCAAAGAAAGTTGAGGCGTAAATCCATATTCACCCGGACGATATACCGCACCAGTAATGGTTACTTTATTCTCAAATAAAGGTTGCATCTTCTCTGCAAAAATTGAATCACTTTGCATAGGGATATAGTTCATGAAAGAACTAGTTTCTACATCCTTATATAATTTCTCACGACCATTGTGTTGAACAATCTTTAAACGATCAGTGAATGCTGAATCACTAAATCCACCTGCATAAGCCAAAGCTTGCGCCAAATTTTCATTAGGCAATAATTCATAGACCATTGGACGCTTCACCATACCCGCCAATTCCACACGCTTTAAAGTTGGCGTGAATACCAATACATCCTGATCTTCTAAACGAATATCAGCAGGCAAGACACCTTTTTGTAAAAATGGATATAAGTCAATCGCAGCAATCATTTTATTGTTACGAATCACTTGGATATTTCTTAAAGTACCATTGACAGTAGGACCACCAGTGATGTACAATACATTAAAGACGGTAGCCAAAGCAGAAACTTGATATGCACCAGGACGTTCCACTTCGCCAATCACCGTTACGCGAATAGATCTTCCATTGGATAAACTTACATTCAATTTTGTTTTACCCATGGATAAAGCAGGATAAGATTTAGCCATGCGCGCAAAAATGCGTTGCTTGGCTTGTTCCATCGTTAAACCTGTTAAAGAAATCAATCCAACATATTCAACTTTGATGGATCCATCACGCGTTAATTTCGCATCAATTTCAGTTTCGTTCAAACCACTTAAAGTGATATTCAATTCGTCACCAGGACCTAAGATATAATTCTTAGGCGTAGCCATATTTAAATTAGGCTCAAAAACTGTATTGGGATTGCTAAAGAAACTATAGCCGTAATATTTATTGTTTATGCGGAAAGAAGGCACTTCGCTGATCCAACTAGAATCTTGTAAAAACATCGCTGTGTCTTTAATCAAAGATTTGTTAGCAGCACTCACGCCAAATTTTGATTTCTGTGCCGCTTGAATGCCTACAAGACGTTTTTTAAACATCCCCACTTCATTAGGGCCCAATCCTTTTTGCACCATCATCTTCATTGCCTCGGATTCAGTCATGCCTTTAGCAGAAAATTGCTGCCAAACCTGCATCATCTGCTGATCAGACAATTGGTTAATCTTAAGGTTCTTTAAATCTTGAGCACTTAGGCTACCAACTAACAAAATAGCAACCAAAACCAGGATGCTTTTTGCTTTTGCAAAAAATGATGTCATTATTATCTTCTTATATATGTAAAAGTACTAAAATTTATTCCAGCAAATACCGAAACTAGCATCCGAGAACCATTTGCCATTGCCCATGGTAGGTTTTTGGAATGTCTTGGCATAACTAAAGTTCAAAATCAAATTGTTCCAAAGTTCATATTGGGCATTTAACCCCATTTTAGTGCGTTTGTATTGAGGATCGAAGCCAAATTTAGGTTGAGGCTCAGCAAAATACTGGTCTTCGATGCTTGATTCCCCATTTTTACGCAACATAAAGGCAAAAGCTTCAAGGCTCAGATTGGCTTTAGGATGGTATTTGGCACTCAAAAAGATGCGATCCGCATTAGAGCCCATCCAATCACCCAAGGAATAATTGGCATTGGAATAATTTTGCGCTGCAATAAAGTTTCGGTACATGAAAGGATTTAAGCGCGTGTACTCCATGTTGAAACTAAGGTAATGCGCAAAAAGATCCGTCACCGAAGCACCCAATTGATACCCCAACTGATTGCGAGATTTACCAGCATCAAATACAGTACCCAATCTAATTTCATCAATCATCCACTGACCATATAAGTGTGTGTTGGGTAATTGATTGCGACTACTAAATCCAAAAAAGAATTGGCCATTGGATCCAGCTAAAATATTGTCCCCATATTTTTGGTTGTCAAATGCTTTAAAGAAAGTAACAGGTAACATGTAAGCCAATTGTAAATTTTCACTGTACACAATAGATTCTCCTAAATTTAATTTCAACCCTTTAATCGGCGCAATTTCAACCGAGTGGGTAGCAAAAAATTTAGGAAGGTATTGTTGACGCACACCACCATATACTTGATTGTTTAAATCATAGGTTGCACGTGTATCTAACACACCTGATTGTAACCAAGCGTGCATGTAATTAAATTTCAACCAAGAACTAGGTTGGTAGTTCACTGCATAAAAAGGATAAGCAGGCGCTTTATCCGACAACACAATATTACCATAACGACCATAGCCCATGATGTGCTGATCTTGCCCTACTGTGATCATCCCTTTGTTTAAACGAAAGCTAAGCGTAGCATTCATCTGAGAGTAGTTCAATATTTTTGGGTTGATCGTCCCTTTCTTCACTAAGCCAGGTAATTCATTATCAAAACGTAAAGAATCAAAACGACCTTGCTCATTGATGTCTAAAAAACTTAACTGAAAACCAATACGCTTGCCCGCATAACCCGCTAGCTGAAAGCCTTTCGCCTGGATGGTATTCGATTTGCCATTACGAGATTGTAAAGTCAGGTTACCCACAGGATCAACGATCAAACCAAATTGATTGTCCTTATACGTTATTAAATGTTGTTGTGTAGATGGATCCGATTTTAATTGCTTGAAAGAAAAAAACCGAGGACCACTACGATTACCAACAGTAACAATAGTAGGATTTTCTAATGCAAAGCCTGCAATAAAAAATTGAAGTTCTTTTTGTTCAATAGCAGATAAATCTTTTTGATCTTGAAGTTCAACTAGTTTTTGGAAAATCAGTTTACGATCTATCGGTTTGATAAAATCGTTGAATTCAATTTTACCTTTCTGTGCCATACGACTTAAAAAGTCAACCACTGTAGTCTGATGCGATTGTACTTGTGCATGCAGTGGTGTAAATGCAGGCGACATCGTGTAGGTCAAAAAAATACAAAATAGGATTTTGAGAATATTTTTAAGCTGCATGTTAAAGATTGTTTAGTAAGCGCCTTTGTCGCGCAACATTTTAATGATAGTCTGCAAAATAATCTGCAAGTCTAAAGTGAAAGACCAACGATGAATATAGTATAGGTCAAAGTTCACACGTTGCTCCATTTCCTCATGCGTACGAACCTCACCACGGCAACCATTGATCTGCGCCCAGCCAGTGATACCAGGGTTCACCATATGACGCTTTAAATAATTGTCTACACTCTTCATCGATTCTAAGTTCATAGGAGTTGGGTGCGGTCTAGGACCTACCACAGACATTTCACCTTTTAATACATTCCAAAACTGAGGTAGCTCGTCGATGCTGTATTTACGTAAGATCTTACCCAAACGAGTGACACGTGGGTCGTTACGAGAAGTTTGTTCAAAGTCTTCTTCCTCGTGGCCATTGTATCCATTTTCGGAACGCATGGTTCTAAACTTAAAACACATGATGGGTTTATTGTTCACACCCCAGCGTTCTTGTTTATAATAGACAGGTCCTTTGGAATCAAGTTTCACTAAAATAGCAATGATAGGAAAAAGCCACCAACCGATGACTGCAAAAAATAAGAGCGCAAATATTTTATCGAAAACCATTTTAAAAAATTTGTTCTCCCATTTATCTAAAGGCAGTTCGTTTAAATTAATCACGGATAATAAACCAAGGTTGTCCATCTCTTCGGACTTAGTAGTTAAGTCTTGTAATGCCGGCATCAAGCGAACGCGCACATTCAATTGATCACAAATTTCAGCACAGTATCTAATCTCCCAAGCATTTTCACTTGGTAAAGAAATAATCACTTCATCAATATGCTGCGCCTTTAAGGCATTTTCTAAATCACGAATCTTCCCTAAATACTTGATGCCCTCTGTGTTATTTTGGATGCTTGCTTCGTCGTCATGAATAAAGCCCACACATTTATACCCATAATACACATGTTCTTTAAGGGTTTTAAAAAACTCAATAGAAGTTTTATTAAAGCCCACAATAATCACTGCATCATTTAATGCGCCACCTTCAAAAGCAAGGTGTTGTTTTTTACGGATATAATATTTTGCAAGGATAGAGATACAAAAATGAAGACTCACTAAAACACTAAAACGAAACAAGTTCGCATAATTAGATTTAGTTAAAAACAAAAACGCACTTAATAAAATAACAAATAGCGCGTTGGCGTAAAAATTAAATAAAATCTCCTCGGGGAATTTTTTATAAATACGGTTACGGTATAAACGACATTCATGGGCAGCTAAAAACCAAATACCCAATAATAAACCAAAGAATAAGCAATCGAAAAGGGAGGTGGGGAAAATAAAAGCTTCGTGCTTGATATAGATGGCTGCAAAAAGCGAAAAAACTAAACTCAAGGCGTCAATGCCAATTAAGTTCTTTTTATCATAACGCTGTTTCCAATGCATGCACCTACTGTTTTTTATTCGCCAAAGATTTGAGATGATAAAGGTATAAATCGGAGACCGTTTCCCAAGTATATTTTTCAGTTATTCCTTGGTGCATGATGGCTCTTTTAGCCTCAATATCAATGCGATGTGATTCGGCCCAGTTAAACCAACGGGTACAATCGGAGGGGGATTTAGAGAAATAGAAGCCAAATTGCTCATTTTGGAGCACTTCACGGCTAAAAACCGTGTCTAAAGCGGCAATCGCGCAGCCATTGGCCATGGCTTTAAGTAAAGTGGGGTTGGTACCACCAAATTCATGCCCATGAAGGTAGGCATAACAGTATTTATAGAGGGAAGCGAGGGTTTCAGGGCTACGAACATAGCCTGTAAAGATTAAACGAGGGTCCTGATAGCTTCTAATTTTATCGGCATAAGCGTCTTTATAAGGCACATCACCCACAATCACCAATTTTTTAGAACTGTTAGAAGCTATAAATCCCTCAATTAAAATATCTGCATTGTTATCGGGGATCATCCTCCCAACAATTAAATAATAGTCACGTTCCACCAAGTTCCAGTCAGCTAAATAGGGCAGATCTGCCCCAGCGCTGGTTTCGGCACCATAGGTGATGACCACCGATTTGGCACCAAATTCTTTAAGGTAGATGGCTTGCATGGCATCGGCATCGGTAATGAGTAAGTCCATAAAACGTACCGCCATTTTAGCGGCCCACTTAAAATAGACACCGCCAAAGCCTTTCCATTTAGGACGCAACCATTCTAAACCATCCACATTCATGATAGTAGGTTTACCAAAAAGACGGGCAATCAATCCAAAAGGACCATTGCTTACATTCAACACCAAGGCCACATCTGCTTTAGTAAACACCATATGCCAAAAAGCCAAAAAGGAATGGATGGGTTGGGCCAAAGATTTAAAAGGAAGGGTTGGGATATAAACCAAGTGAATCCCATTGACCATCGCCGGTTTTTCAGGAAATAAATGCGCATGACAATACACCGTAATCTCCACCCCTTTAGCAGGCAAACGCTCCACCAAGGCTTTCACCAAAGTTTCGTAACCACTATACACGTATGGATAACCACGAGAACCAATGATGGATAGCTTAAGAGGAGTATGATGATGTGATGGATTGGACATGAATGAGACTAAATATTATTTTCAAAAACAGCGAGCATATTTTTTTCAAAAGCAGCTTGACTAAAATGTGTTGCGACTCTTTGTTTACCTGCAGCGCCCATTTGCGCAAGCGTAGCAGCTGGCAAGATAGCATAAATTTTTTCAGCAGCCAGGGTCGCATTGTCTAGTGGAATAAAAATTCCAGTTTCATTTTCTTGCACCATTTCAAGTGCGCCACCTTGTGCTGTCGCTACAACAGGTAAACCATATTGCATTGCTTCTAGCACAACTGTTGGTAAAGGATCAGGTAATTGAGAAGGTAAAATCAACACATCAATAGAACGATAAAACACATCCATTTCTTTAACCAGACCTACATAAAAAACACGGTCCTTAAAAATGGGATCATTTAATTGAGCTTGTAATTGATCTAATAAATATTCATAACCAGGGAAAGGATCCCCTGCAATTAAAAAATAAATAGGCGGATGATTGGCAGCTGATTTATGCTGGAAGGATAAAAGTGCACGCGCTATCTCCATAAAATATGATTGGCCTTTCCAATAATGAATTCTTGCAGCCATACCAATCACTATGGCATTATCGGGAATTGACAGACTTTCTTTAAAACTAGGTTGGGATGAGACTTCCACTGGCTCAATGCCATTGTAAATTTGTACCATTTTAGTTGAGGGCAAGGCATGCTTCCAATGTTGCTCAACCGCTTTAGAGACCACAATTAATTGATCTGCGGTTGCACGAAAACGTCCTGCTAAAAAACGATGAAGAAAGGCAGGCTTTTCTATAATCTCATGTATATGCCAAATATGTTGTAGTCCATTGCGACGTGCAACAAAACCACCTATCAATACAGCTGCTGTATTCGAATAGATGGTGTCAATGTTATGAGACTGAATGATGGAAGTCAATACGCGATAAGCAGTACGCCATTTTTGAAAACGGTTAATGATACCTGTAAGATTAAAATATTGACGACGAATAATACCAAGATTAACAATATGCACATCCACGCCCATTCTGGTAAGGCTTTGTTCGAGTGTACCTTTATTTGAAAGTACTACAACAGGAGTATGACCATTTTTTTGTGCAATCGCCACCGTTTGTAAAAATATTTTACTCGCACCATACACATCAGAAGAACTATGTAAAAATAAAATGCGCATTAGCCTATACGAGATTTAATCACACGAGCAGGAACACCCGCAACAACAGAAAATGGAGGTACATCTTCATTCACTACACTTCCTGCTGCAACAACAGAGCCTCTGCCTATTCTAACCCCTGCAAGAATCACTGCATTGGCAGCAATCCAACAATCATCTTCAATCACTACATCTATTTTAGTCACACCTTGTTCTTTAATGGTGATATTAGGATTTTCAAATACATGGTTCTCGGCATAAATACTCACACGAGGTGCCAACATTACATTATTGCCGATAGTGATTTTGCCAGAACAACCAATATAATTGTAAGGACCAATATTTGAATGATTACCCATCACCAAACCTTCTCCAATAGGACCACCATAAATATTAGAAGGACGAATAATCGCATACTTGCCAATACTCACTCGGTCTCCTAAATGCATCCCATGCTTAGCAAGGCAATTGATTTCTGCACCATCTTCAATAATCACTTGCGCGCCAAGGTGTAAATTTTTAGGATAACGAATGGCTACTTGTTTGCCAATGAATAAAGATCCTTTCACAGAACCGATACAGCATCGACGAATCAACCCTCTCAAAAAAAAGAATGCTAAATAATAAAAAGTCAATCCTTTGTTATGGAGCGACCAGCCTTCGCCAAATCTATTGGAAGTAGTTGTAGACATGTGGTAAAATTAAAGTAAAAAACAGCAAGAATTAACAACCCTGCATCAATTCATATATTTCTTGGGCAGCTTTATGCCAACTAAAATGCAATTGACGTGATTGGCCTTTTTCAATCAATTGATTCACCAGATTTGGATTTTCAACTAATTGCAACATGGCTGCAGAGATAGAAGCAGTATCATTTGGATCAAAAAACAAAGCGGCATCACCAGCAACTTCTGGCAAAGCACTTGCATTGGCACAAATTAAAGGCAGTTTAAAATGAAACGCCTCTAAAACAGGAAGGCCAAAGCCCTCGTTCAAAGAAGGTAAGCAATAGGCAAAAGCATGCGCATAAATCGTAGCCAATGCATCGGCCTCTAAATAACCCAGGCGAACCACTGACTCTTGCAATCCAAGTTTTGCAATGGTATCTTCGATGGCAGACGCATCATTCAATTGCAATTTAACAGGTGTATTGCCCACTAATACCAATTTGAATTCAGGATAAACAGCATGCAATTGCGCAAAAGCTTCAACCAAGCGCACTAAGTTTTTTCTTTTCTCCAATACGCCCACATGTAAGAAATAGGGCGTTTCAAAAGGACGAGGACCAATTGTGGTATGATGAAAAGATTTAGCCGCTTCTAAAACCACTTTCATTTTATTTGGATTAAAAGCTGCATTCGCCAAAATACTTTTTTTAGCATGTTGGGTAGGCACAATCAATAAATCCGCTTTTTTAGCTGCTGGCACACCAATCAGGTGAAATAATTTAAGCCATATAGGATGGTAATGTGCTGGACTCTCCCAAAAAAAAGCATCATGTAAAACAGCAATGGTCTTTAAGCCCATTTTACAATAGGGCACAAAAAAATCACTACAAAATAAATGGGTCACTCCTTTACGACGCGCCAATAAAGGCAGTTGTACTTGTTTCCACCAAAAAAAACGTAAATGTTCAAACAGCTTTAGCCCTTTGTTTTTGCCACGATAAACGCCACGTGCATTATCCAATAAAACCAAATGCACCTCTGGCATTTGTTGCCAAGCATAGATCAATTCTGTTAAATAAGTACGCGCACCCGTTTGGGCAATGCGCAGGTCTCGGGTGTCTACCCCAAGCACTATGGACTTATTTAGGTTGTCTGACATGCTGCGAAGATAAAAGAGATTAAATAAACAGATATATTTGTTTATGCAATACCTCGTTTTTATTTTTCCTTTATTGTTTTTAGCCAGCTTTATACTAGGCTGTTACAAGATCCTAAAGGGAGACCCCAATGGGTTATTTATTTTTTTAATCGGTGGTTTGCCATTTTACGCCATTAGTTTGTCAACCTTCTTTTTAATCGGCGGCAAAAACATCATCCCAATCATACAATCCACCAAAGAGTTAGTGATACTTTTGAGTTTAACGACTTTGGTTTTGCAAGGCAATACTTTATTTAAATGGACTTTGTTAGATCGGCTGATTGTATTGTTCTTTGTATATAGCAGTATCTATATGTTTATACCACTAGGCCCGAATGGCTTTTTACAAAGAGTCTTAGCATTTAAAGGACTTAGCTTTTTCCCATTGGTTTATTTTTGTGGTAGGTTATTTCCATTGCGTAAAACACATTTAGAAAAGTACTTTAGCTTTATCATTGTACTCACCATAACTGCTGCAGTATTGTCCTTTGGTGAATATCTGATGCAAACGCATTTGCAGGCTTTTACTGGTTATAGTGATTTAAACTATTATGTATACAAACAAGATCCGAGTGGCAATTATGGATTGAGCTGGACTTTTGAAATTGAAAATGGCGCAAAACGTTTTGCCTCTTTCTTCTCCACCCCATTAGAACATGCTGCTGCCACCATTGTGGCGTTGGCAGTGATAGCAGGTTTGTATACCGAAAAAAGCAATCAACTCTTTTTATCTAAATTCGGATGGATTGGCTTATTGGCCACAGTGGCTTCTATATTACTCTCTTTGTCAAGAGCTGCTATCTTAAGTTATTTTGCTGTGATATTAATCTATAGCTTTATTACAAAGCGAAGAGAAATTTTATCCATCTTCTATTTATCCATCGTACTGTTTGTACTTTACCTATTTAGTTTTAGCAGTAAGGATATACAAGATTTTGTGATGGACACCATTACTTTTAGCAATCAATCAAGTGTGGGCCATGTAGTTGAATGGATCACTGGCATTGAATCAATGATTGCAAAGCCATTGGGCTTAGGACTAGGTGCATCTGGGGGTATTGCAGCCAATGAAGGCGATGCGGTGGGGGGAGAAAACCAATTTATCATTGTAGGTGTACAAATTGGTGTAGCAGGATTGCTATTGTATCTGTGGATTCATTTTTACACGATCTATTTGGCGTATAAAAATTATAAAATCTTAAAAGGAAAGGAACAAAAAATTGCGATGACTGTTTTATTAATTAGAGTTGGCATGTTCTTACCCATGTTCACTTCTAATTTAGACACCTATATCTATATCAGTTATATTATGTGGTTTATGACAGGCTTATTAGGGCATATTTTATCTAAACCATATACCGAACTTCAACAAGAAGCTGTTTAGATCGTTGGGATTATTGAAGCCAAGCCCTGTTGCATCCGAAGGTTGAGACCATTGATAGTTAAACGATTTTTTATACGCGATACTACTACTCAATACGAATTTTTTAAAAGGATGGTCTGCTAATAAAAGTAAACCAAAGTCTACCCATTTTGTTTTAGCAGGATTAGTGAATGCTAAATTGTCTTCAAAGTAAACACCATTCTGAGTAACACGTTCTAATTGGATACCATATTGTTGTAGTCCATTGAATTTACTCAATCTAAGAGTTTGTGCATTGGCACCTTGACCTATGGGTGCACCTAAGATCTCTCCCAAATGTGTGTACCCCTGAATCGCACGGCTATGGACATACCATGATCCTCCACTTAACAAAGGCCATGAAGGCGGTTGTTGCATGCGCGTGTATTCAGAAATCAATTGCCAGTATTTTGTCTTGTCTGCATTCACATGAAACAATTTACGTAGCCCTAAAGTATATGCTCTAGTATGATCCAATCTTTGTATGGCGTCTCTTAAATTATAAAATGCATCGTTCCTACCCCATTCAATATAAAATTCTGCATTCGATGGCTGCAATAAATAGCGCATAAAAAATCCAGCATATTGGTCACGAGATTGTTCGGTATTAAAATCTGCATCACTAGCTCGATCTACATTATTCAACAATAAAAACCATTTTTTATTGTAATCAAGTTCTGCTTCATTTTCTTGTACCACTCTAGACATACCTAAACTTAACCCTTTGATCCATTTAGGTTGATAAGATATGATCGCACTATTTAAATAACGCCTACCTGGTGCAGTTGCCGATCCAACTTCAGCTAAACCTTGATAAGCCGGATCCATTGGATCCAAATAAGCTGCAATCATTTGCCATTCAAAATTACCAATGGGTGTTTTAAGTGGGCGGGTGCTATTAAATGTAGCATGCAAAAATCCAGGAGCATGACTACTCATTAATAATGGATTAAAAACAGAAGGGCCCCAACTAATATTCTCTGAACTAATCCCAATAGATGCTGGACCAGCATTTAAACGAATACTTGAATTACCCCAAAATAATTTGTTGTAATTGGTTGTTTGATTATTGTTGCTAAAACTTTTATTCTGCGCATTCACCCATTGAGGTTGCAATTGAATGGTTAATGGACCTAGCTTAGCATACACCCCTGCAGAAGCCATTACCTGATAACCGCTACTTGCAAGCATCGGACCATCCAAGGTTTTAAATGGAATATCAGTCACATATTGTTGATGCAATTGCACCGGCATTAGATCCACATAGCCGAATTTTCCTAGAAACGATTTAACTCTCTTTTGTAAATAATTTAGCGACTTATCGGTTTTATTTTCAATTGAACTATGATTGCTTAGGTAAATTGGGTTGATCAAAAAAGAAACAGTGGAATCAAATTGTCCAAGCAGCTGTGCTCTTCGCACAAGATCAGTTCTCCATTCTTGGTCTAAAGAAATAGATTGCGCGTTTGCAATTTCACTTAAGCAAATGAATTGCAGCAAATATATAGTAACAAGAAAGGGATACTTAGTTGCCTTGTATCCCTTTTTGAAAATTCGGTTCAATATTTTATTTTTTATTTTTCCAGAAGCCATAAATACCTTTTTCCACTTCGTAGTTGTCCCATGATTTTTGAACACGCATAGGTTGTTGCTTGGCCCATTGCCACATATCTGTTAAACCAGCTTCTAAACTTGTTTTGTCTTCGTAATCTAATAAAGTCACACTTAGTTCATGAGAAGGCAATGCGTCTTTTACTTCGTGACGTGCTTGTTCGTGCTTGATTTCACCATTACCAATTACTTTCTTTAATACTTCGGCAGCATCTTTAATGCTATAATACTTCCAGCTACCAATATTGATGATGCGTTTTTTAGCACGATCATCAGTACCTGCTTTCCATAAAGGCAATAAACAATCGTCGATACAAGAGAAGGCTCTTTGTTGATCACCCTCACCAAAAATGGTAAAGGGTAAATTATTAATGTGCTGGAACATCCAAATACCTAAGACATTGCGATAACGATCCCAGATATTTTGATTACGACCATACACATTGTGCGGACGAATAATACACCATTCCAATCCATGTTGTTCGCCTGCAATTTGGATATCCATTTCACAAGCATATTTAGCAACACCATATGGATCGATAGGACTAGGTTGGTCTGCCTCGTTAAAAGGAGGTTTGCCGTGACCATACACAGCCATGCTAGACGTAAATACTAAGCGGCCAATATTGTGTTCAATACAAGCGTTCACTACATTGGCTGTAGCGACTAAGTTGCTATTGTAATTGTATTTTCTAATAAAAGGACTTAAGCCTTCCGCAGCGTATGCCGCAAAATGGTAAACGATATCAGCCCCTTCAAACAAAGGTGCAATGGTATCTTTACTCAAATCTAATTGATGAAAGTCCACGCCTGTAGGAACATATTCTTTGTAACCCCCAGATAAATCGTCTATACCAATGATGGTACAATTTGGTTGGTTCGCGATAATCCATTCTGCCATTCTAGACCCCAATAAACCTGCGACCCCTGTTATGATAATTTTTTTCATTGCTTGTTGATTAAGACACTCGATGTAATAGACCCTCTTTAATTCCTTGATTCCATGCCTGCCATTTTTGCCATCGAGCCCTAAAAATAAAATAGAATCCTATGCTAAAAAAATAAAATGCGTTAAATAGTGTGACTGTTGGTATTGCCCATGCAGGAGTATGTTCTTTTAAGCACCAAATACGGTTGCGTGCATTCAAAAAATGTACTTTAGGGCTCACAAAACCTTCTTTTCCTTTTTCCTTGGTTTTATGTGACATGCCTGCAATATGATAAATCACAGAACTTGGGACATAATCTAGCTGGTATCCTGCTGCTTTAATTCTGAAGGAAAGGTCTACATCCTCATAATAAATAAAGAATGCTTCTTTTAAAAGCCCCACTTTTTGTAAGACAGCAGCGCGGATCATGAAAGCACAACCTGTGATCCAATCAATTTTTTTTGCTTTATGCATAAAATGATGCCCCTCATCTTTCTTGTTGTAATCAGGTGTGGCACAGATCCCTAAAAAAGAATTGTACGTGGATCCTGCATTCCAAATTACATTACGGTCATGGTGAAAATATATCAAGGGTTGCACTGCACCAATTTTAGGATCTTGATCTAATCTCGTAATCAAAGGCTCAAAAAAATTTGGCTCTACAGCTACATCATTGTTTAATAGCATGATGTATTCATATCCATTTTGCAAAGCATAGTCCATACCTATATTGTTACCTCCTGTAAAGCCTTTATTGGTAGATGATTTTAAAACAATACAATTTGGAAATTCATTTTCAATCCTATCACCAGATCCATCTATAGAACCATTGTCTACTACAATACAATCATAATTGGTAAACGTGGTTTGTTGAAGAGACTCCAAAGTATCCTTGGTCAATTCAAAACTATTCCAGTTGACTAAAACGATGGCTAACTGCTTAGGCATTATAAATGATAGGTAAAATTAAGTTGACCAATAAATTGTTGCTTGTCTTTTCCAGGAACAAAATATATTTCTTGTGGCTGAAACAACCACCAATTGTAATTATTCGTTTGGATATAACTTAAGCGTGGGCCAATATCCCAGTGGCCTAAGGACCAATCTATTTTTAACGTGGTGGCAAAATCAACATACCATCTTCTATAATCACCTGAGTTGGTAAAGGAGTACATATAAAAATCATTGTTATGCAATCTGCGTTCTGCACTCAATCCAATTCTGTTTTTTGCTTTACGCCAATTGAGTTCAATGGTTTGAGAAGTGGCACCAGGCCCAATACCTGCGCCTACTAATTGACCATTGTGTGTATAGCCCTGACGTACATAAGAACTGAGATACCAAGAAGGTGGAACCCCTGTTGTAAATTGTTCGGCACGTGTTTGTAATTGAAGGTTCGTCATCTCGGCTAAAAATTCCCAATAATGATTTTTAGTAGATGGGAATATTTTACTGAAGCCAAGTACCGATGCCAATCCTTTATCAGGCTGTACAATGAAATTACGCGTAGTGGTTTGGTTTAAGTTCCATCCAAACTCACCATATAATCTTGCCTGCACAGCAGGTAATTGATAGTTAAAATAAAATGCAGTTAAAATAATGGGTTGAACAGGCAAATCGTTTGGAAGACGATGCACTATATTTTTAATGGGCAAGTAGGCACCTAATCCAGATAGCTCACCACTATATTGTACAAAGGATTGCTCTAATCCCAAAGTTAAATTAGCAAACCATTTAGGCGTATAGTTGATATGCATCCCTTGAAAGGCACGTACTCGATCTTCTTTAGGTGCATACAATTTATTGCCTCTAAAACTAAGATAAGATAAAGGTGGCGGATCATTGCTATTGCGCAATTGCCCCCAAATGAATTCATAATTGAATGCACCAATTTTTGTTTGAATTGGTTTTTGATTGGCAAGACTCAAATGCGGGAAGCCACCAGCATTATTGGATAGCACCAAGGCATTGCGATAACCAGGCCCCCACCATTTGTTAGCAGTGGAAAACTGAATCACTGTATTGTTAAACTTGTATTTTAAAAACGACTGCCCTCCAAAGAATTTATTATAAGGTTGATTGCTAAAACGTTCAGGCAATTCAATATGGTTGTAAAAACGATAATAATCTTTCCATTGCAAAGGATCCATGTCTGCACTAAATCCTTCGAAACTTAAATTTTGAGCAGCAACCAATTCAGGGGCAATTTGAATTTCAAACTGTTTCCATTTTAGATTCACACCTGCATTTAAGTATTGTTGCCAACCCTTAGCAGGAATCATCGCACCGTCATTCCAGTCGTAGGGATGATCACCCACGTATTGCAACTTATTGACAATAGGCAAGATTTTAATTTGCAATTTATTCGCTGTGTCAGTGGTTTGACCAAAAGAGGTTACCACAACAAAGCAAAGCAAAATAAATAAAAGGCAGTTACGCATTGGAACGATTGCTTTGAATGATTAAAAAATAAATCACCAAACAAGCGCCCTCGATGATCATTGGATAATACCCTAAAGTGTAATTGGGTAAACCAAGGTATAGGAATAGAATAAACAATGCTGCAATTAATAACACAATTAATCCAGCGCCAAAATAAGATTTGAATTTTTTATCCAATATTAATTCAGCCACGTTTAACACATTCAAGGCAATCAATAAAGGTACCACAGCAATTAATTGCAATAAACGAGTTGCTTCAATCATGAACGCGGCATCCACATTGGACTTACCTAATAAGAGTAAGGATAAAATGAAAGCAGGGAAAAAGTATAAGACGATACCTGCGCCAATACAAGCCAAAGCCAATATTGAATTTTGTTGTTTTTTCAATGTACGCCATTGCTCATTGCCTTGAAGATGTTCACCAGCTGCCTTAGGCATGACCGCAGCACTGTATGCATTCACCATCATCCTACAACTAGAAATTAATTTATCAATCAAACCGTAAGCAGATAAAAAGATGGGACTTGCAAAAGCAGGCAAAGCAAATAAAAATAAAGATTGTTGTAAATGCACGGTGATCCCATTGCCCACAATTAAAGCATGTGTTTTTGTTAAAGTGATGATCCTTTTAAAATCAGGCCAAATGGAAAAAAGTTTTGTTGCAGGAAATACTGTTTTAAAAAAGAGTGCATTCAAAAGGAACATGCCTAAGCCAGAACTGAGTAAGGCAATCACAATTAATTGATCATTGTTTCTACAAGTATAAATAAGCGCTAATGCCAAAGCCTTGATCAAGATATTTAAAATGCTATACTTGTTAATTTTATAATCTGCGATTAAATAAAACTGAGGGTTGATGCATTCCGCAAATAACATCGGCAGGATGGCTATATAATAAATGCCTTTATCCGTTAATGCAGCAATGCACAAGGTAATGATTACAGCAATCCATAGAGGATAAAAACGAATAGCCAATGTCTCAGTACTAATGACCGCTTTTTCGTTTTCACTATTGGCTCTTCTCAATTCAACCACTGCAGTTTGTGACGTGCCAAAGTTGACCAAGATAGAAGCCAATACCCCAAAAGAAAGTGCAATAAAATATACCCCCAACTTAATTGGGGTAGCATAATGAATCAAGATAGGAATCACCAATAACTGAAATACCGCATTGGATATGTTCAGCATTAACAATGCAGCAAACTGACTAATGGTTGGAAAATGAATCTTAAACAAGGAAAAAATTAAGGCGTGTTAATGACTTTAACTACAATGCTGGCCATACTCCATGATTCATCACAGATAGGATTGGGCACATTGGTTTGTACTAAAAAATCTCTGAAGCTAAGCTTCACAGTAGATTGTGTATGTGGAATGGTTTTAACAATACGGTACATCGAACTTGTATTGATCCCCGAACAGTTGTCTGCAGTACCTTCAAAAGTAGACACCGCATCAGTTAATGGTGGATTATTGACAACACCATACCGCACTGGATAAGATTGAAACAAACAATATAAAGGCTCACAAGGTGAATTAGAAAAAGTAGATCGTACTAGTTCTTGACCATCAGCATACATCGTCCAAACATCTGGACCATCAATCCCTCCATAATTGTTATTGCCATCCCAGCTATTGTGAAAATAAGGCACCACTTCAATTTGGATGGCTTTATGCTTAGGCAGGTTGGCTAGATCCAATGAAAAACCACCATTGTTATAGCGACCAATGACATTCGCCCCTTTGTATTGGTAAATGATTGCACCATTTAAGCCAGTCTTATCCCCTGAGCTAAAATTGCTGTTGTACACCACCGACTCATCGTATCCCGACTTGGTACAGGATCCAAAAAAAGCGATACAAACTGCAGCTTTAAGTATTGATTTAAACATTGGTTGAATTTTATATGGCAAAGCCATCCTTAGTCACAGTATATGAATAAGTTACCTGCTGGTAAAGATAAAATAAATAGTGGGGGGATAGGCACAAAATTAACCCTTTGAAGGTGAAAATCAATAAAATAGAGGGGCAACTTAGGCGCGAATTGGGGCATCTTTCCAAAGCTTCACATCATAATTGATGGAGTTAAAAGCATGGTCTTTATCGATCCAGTGCAAAAAGCCATTTAAGGCCAAGCCAAGGCGGCTTAAAGTATGGGTGAGCCCATTTTTGCCAATGACGCTGCTGATGGTTTCCATCTTGTTACCAAAATAATAGGTCTGTTCGTTTTTAATGAGCAAGGCATCATTCAATACATGTTGCATGAGTACATTTCCTGCATTGTCTAAAGCCAATGCCAATTCTAAAAAATACACCGACAAAGAGTGCACTCTTTTCGCGCAACTTTGACGGACCACTGCATACAAAAAACCAAAAGGTGCAGTAGTCATAAATAATAAAAAAGCAATGCAAAAAAGCAATAAACTCTTCCCTAAAGGCATCTGATTTGTTTTTATCATAAATTATTTTTTAGCAAATTTTCTAAGTGTTAAAAACAAGGAACTAAGCGTAGTAAATGTTTGAAGCAATCGCTTAGAATCCTTTCTATATAAGCGTTTGATCCGCATCACTAAAAGTAAAAATAAAATTTGGAACGGCCTATTTTAATCCTAGATTTAGTCAACCAAACTATTTTTTATGAACAACAAAGCACTACTTGTAGGGATCAACAATTATCCATCCGAAGGGAATGATTTAAAAGGCTGTGTAAATGATGTGTTGGATATGGCCCAATTTATTGGAGTCAAAAATTCCAAATATGATATTACCAATATTAAAACTGTATTGGATCATCGTGCCACTAAAAAAGGCATTTTAGACGCATTACAATGGTTGATCAATGGGGCATCCCCAGGAGACCAATTGTTATTTCATTATAGTGGGCATGGCGCTCAAATACCTAGCCAAGGACCCCTCCATGAAAAAGACGGCTTAGATGAAATCATTTGCCCTTACGACTTTAACCAGGATCCCCAAACAGCCATTAGGGATAAGGAATTTGCCAAGATCTTCGCTACCATCCCCCAGGACGTGCATTTTGTATGGATTTCAGATAGTTGTCACTCAGCTGATTTGTCTAGAAAACCTGACCCAATAGCCCATCCCACACAGGTTACCCGTTTTCGTAGATTTAAATCAGCCGATAACACAAGCCCAATACGTCCAGTAACCAGCATGGGTACTGCTGTGTCGCCATTACGCGGTGCATTGTTAAGCGGATGTGCTTCCCACCAATTGAGTGCAGACGCCTATATCAATAACCGATTCAATGGTGCGTTCACCCATTACTTAATCAAGAACCTAAGCATGTATGGACAGGATGTAAGCATGCAGGAGATTGTAAAAAATGTAAACATTGATTTAATGGACAATGGCTATGAGCAAAATCCACAAAGCGAAGGTCTACTAGCGACACAAAAATTCTTTCAATAAAAATTTACAACTATGAAAATCATAACGAATAAGAAAACAGCATTCACCTTATTAATGTTTCTTTTGATCTTTGGACCTGCGCAAGCGCAGCCCCAGCAAGGATTAATGAACCGACTAATAGAAATTAAATACAGTAGCGAACTCTATTTAACCACCACCTTAAAAAACGACCAATTGGATCAAAGGAGCAAAGACAGCGCATTCGCCATTTATAATACCATGCGTTGGATGGTAGATGGATGGGTGTATCAATTAAGCAGTGATTTGATCACAGCAAATAATACAAGGAAATTTAAAAAAATCAATGCAAACTATGCAGCAGAATTAAGAAACATTAACGCATTCTATGAAAAACATATTCAACCAAAAATCTACAACCAACCTAGAACACTCAACCTCACTACCAATGTGTTTTATTTATTAAAAGATTCTTACTCCATCATTAAAGGATTAAGTGACCTGAAAACGCGTAAAACTATGGCGATAGTGGAATTATTGGATCATACGAGATTGTTGGCACCTGGGGAGGTGGTAAAGGGTGGGAAATAATGAATACTAGTGTGGACCAAGTAGATTTAAAATTACAACTACTTGAATTACAATGCACTACTGTCAAAACAATGCTCACGAAAATGCCATTTTTAAATCTTAATTAAATTAGTGTGGCGGATTAGTGTGATTTAAAAATTTTACTTGTTTTCGTTTGGTTTTGTTATTGCAGGTGGCTTAGCAATTTGAACTGCTTGCTTATTTTCTCGAGTCTTTGCTGCGCCTGAACCAGTTTGTGAAAAAGTTTGTTTTTCTTCATTTAATCTTGTTGAGTTTTTTACTTTTTCAGGCGCTTGCTTGTTACTATCTCTTTTACTCATGGTATCTGGTTTTATAATAAAATAATTAGTGTCAAAACAATTATATTTTTTTAGTTCTATTTGTTCGGATTTTGAAGTTAATATAACAATTGAAAAAAATAACAACATCAATGAAATGCCAATAATCATGAATTTAAAAGCTCGTTCAGTATTAATTCGAATTTCATTATTCTTCTCACTTACATGTTCGTGAGTTACCGATTGCGCTCCTAAAAAAGAATCTTGATCATTTGAAAGTAAAACATCATCTACTTTGTCAATTGCTTCTAATATTTTTTTTGAAGCTATTATGTGTGATTTGGCTTGTATAAATATTGAATAAACTAATAAAAACCAAGAAAATAAAAGAATTAGAAACCACCATTTGTTCGATATAGCAATTTTATCTAAAAATGTAATTGACAACCCAATAGAACCAGATGCGATTAAAAATATTGTTTTATCTGCTGTTTTTTCTATATCAATTTTTTGCAAATCAAGAGAACTACGATAATTTCTCCATTCGGTCTTTTGTGTTTCTAATTCTTTGTTCATTGAATATTATAAAATTTTAAACTCAATTTCATATACAAAATTAGTTATATTTATTTAAACCAATTTTCAATCTTATTAACAACAAAATTCCACGCGCTGTCGCGAGTGGCCTGAAACTAACCAACCCATAATAAATGATTTAGAAAAACCCGACTATCCTGACTGTAAGTAAGACTACTTTATATAGTAAAAGCTCCTGGAATTAATGATAGCGGCAATGCTTTAATGTTACCTTATTCCATCCTGACTTTATAAAAAGTCTATGCCGTCGGGATGGAGCTTTCTTTAGGTCATTAGACCTTATTTTGCTTCTGATATCATTTGATAATACTTGTCATAATTTGCGAACTCGTTATGCATGATTTTCTGATTTTCTATTTCATCATGCGCATAGTTTATTTGTGTGATCCAAGCAATAAGACTATCTATTACTCTAAGCTAGCCAACCGTTAAGCTGTGTTCATTATCTGCCTCAAATTCTTTATATAACTCATCTAATACAGTTTAGATATTACAAAATATAATGTATCTATCATATTCACTTGTAAAAAAGCGTGTCAAAATCATAATGTAAAATTTGATCTTATAAAATGATTATATAAACAAAAAAGCCAGATTGAAGAAATCTGGCTTTTGAAAATTAAACATATTAAAATAATTACTAGTGACTCACACCTTTGCTAAATAATACATTTGTAAAAGTCTTGAAAATAATCTCAATATCTAATAGTATCGATTTTCTATATAAATATTCTTGTTCTAGTTTAACTTTTTCTGGAATTGATATTTCATCACGCCCATTTATTTGTGCCCAACCAGTGATACCAGGCTTTAATTTAGAAACACCAGTTGCCACTCTGTATTCCATTAAATCGTCTTGGTTGTATAAAGCAGGACGAGGCCCAACGAAAACCATTTCTCCCCTAACTATATTAATCAAATTGGGCAATTCGTCTAAACTCGTTTTACGAATAAACTTGCCTAGTTTAAGTAGATATTGATCTGGGTTTTCTAATAAATGAGTTGCCACATTGGGGGTGTTTTTCTTCATACTACGGAACTTGTAAATATTGAAGAAAGAGTAATTTATCCCAACACGCTTTTGAGTGAAGAATACAGGGAAACCATCTTCAATAAGTATGGCAAAGAATACTAATAGGAAAATGGGTGAAAATATTATTAATAGGAATAGGGCTAAAAGTCTACTAAGCATTCGTATTAAAAGAATTAAATGTCTTCATTAAGCCATCTTTAGCAGATAAAGGCAATGATTTGTTTATAGCGGTTATGATTTTATTATTTGAAACAATATATGTTTCAGTTAATTTATTTAATCTTTCGGAGTTTAGTGGCAATTTTAATAAATCACCCAATTGGGAAATAAGCTTAATAATTGATTGAGGTATATTCCAAATTTGGTATTTCTTATCTTGACTCTTTGCAATTAGTTTAATAAGATCATTAGTTGCAATTGGCTCATCATCGGCAACGTTATATACACCAGAGGGTATTGACTCATTATTTATAAGCTCATTAATTATGAAACAAAGGTTGTCTATACTACAAAATGACCTTTTATTTTCAAAAGCACCTAATGGCCACGGGAAACCCTTACTTACAATTTTATATAATAAATTTAAATTACCCTTATTGCTAGGGCCATGTATCATACAGGGCCTTAAAATATAAACTCTCTTATCATCAGGAATTGACTTACTTAAAATGTACTGCTCAGCAAGAAGTTTGCTTTTCCCATAGTGAGTAATAGGATTGGGAAGATGATCTTCTGTTAATTCGGATTCTAGTATATCGGCCGCTGCTTTAACAGAGCTTAAAGTAATGAAAACTTTAGCATCTGATGATAAAAAAGCATCAATTACATCTTTAGTTAATTCTGTATTTGCAAAATAATAATCAGATTGATCACTAACATTTTTCAAATCGTGCGCTTTTCCAGCCAGGTGTATTACAATATCTTCTTTTATATTAATTTTTGTACCTCTCGTATATTTTGTTAATACAAATCGATCAGAAAAGTTTGTTATAATATTCTTGCCAACAAAACCAGATGACCCTGTTAAAAATATACTCATAAATAATTTAAAATAGAAGATGCCATGTTTTTATTGATTTTACTTCGTTTAAATTTTTCTATAAAATCACTACGTTCAATATTTGAATTTGCTTCGAAATTTAAAAGGTGGTTAACTAATGGTTGAGAATTACATGGATTAAAAACAAAACTATTATTAATTTCTTCTTTAATGAATTGAGCTGAAAAACCTGATACGCCAGCTAAAATTGGCTTGTTAAAGGTTGCTAATTCGAAAATTTTAGATGGTAAAACTTTTCTAAAAGCAGGATAATCATTTAGGTGTAAAAATAAGTAATCTGCATTGTTGTATTCAACTTGTAACTCCTTTCTAGGAATTGGATTTTTTAATATAACATTTTTAAGTTCCATTTTTTGAATTGCCGATTGTAATAAATTTTTAGTACCTCCATCTCCGATAATTAAAAACTGAAATTTATTACCCAGTAATTTTGCAGCTTGTGGGATTATTTTATCTAATCCTTGACCTTCACCAATATTTCCAGCATATACTATAGTTTTTTGTCGACTATCATTTAGTTGAATTGAATTTATATTTTTCTCATGTATAAATTCATCATCTATTCCATTTGAATAAAATGTAAAAGATGATTTATTATATTTATTAAAATATTCTTTAAAGCCGCCTGAAATCAGATTGATATGCTTCGCATAATTGAATGTTTTACTTTCAATTAATTTAAGTACAGGCAATATTAGAATTTTTAAGAATTTAGATTTAAAAACATCGTTCATTGTGTCAACGAATATGTCTCTTATATCTAAATACAATGGAGTTTGTGATTTTTTTGCGATTCTATACCCTAAAAATGCGGTAAAAAGCCTACTTGAAGATGCAAAAACAAAATCAACTTTTTTCCCCTTGTTTAATGTTAACACCTCATTATAGTATTTCCAAAAAGATAGAACTTGATCAATCATGCCACTTTTATGAGGTGGTAGCAGGATTCTATGAATTCTAAGATTATCAATTTCTTCATATTCAAGAGCATCAATATCAAAAGAGCTGTATCGATTAGGTATAGTAGTATACACTTCAATGATTACATCCTTATGCTTGGCCTGCTTTGCTAATTCTACCGCTAATGGTGAGTTGCGAAATGAGCCGGCACATAAATCAGGTTTAAAATAAAAAGTTAAATAAACAATTCGTTTCATAATTAAAGTATTTCTATTTTAACTGTTATTTTGCATGGGCTAGTCGATTTAAGTACTATGCATTTATTTAATCTAGTAACGCCAAACTCATCATGATAGGTAGAATCAATTAATTCGATATTACTTTCATTTGAAAAAGTAATTGATGCTAAAGTCCTATTTTTATTTGAAACGACATAACCATTGATCATGTCTTTAATATGCAAATCGGGATGCAAATAATATCTTGATATAACATCATTATTATTTCCAGATATTTCATCTTCTATAAACCACTCATCTTTATTAAAAATCCAAGTCCTTTTATGTATTGGGTTATTTTTTAATCTTTTATACCCATCATGACTTGCGTTGAAGCTTGCATTATTTTTTTGTAATACATGAGGACTGATTTCAATATTGAATGGTATTGCACGTCTTGCGACACGAAACCCAGACCAAACTTCTGAGGAATTTAGGCCATCAATTTCAATTGTTGAATGAGCTGCAGTACTACGTTGACGAAGTCTTTCTGAAGAAATTCCGTATACACTAGTCCCAGAATTAACTATAATTCTTTGCCCAAAAATAGCAAGTTCGAATGATAAAGTATCTGCATGCGCATGTCCGGGCAAATAGGAAGCCCCTATTTTTGCAACGTCAGCTATCAAATGGGAATCATTGTCTTCAAAAACAACAAATCCGCTATCCGTATGATAATATAAATTGTTATTTTCTTGAATGCTTAAATCTAAACCTAAATGATTCGCATAAATCTTTAATTCTGAATACTTAGGTGCAATACCATTTGCGCAGTCATTAAAATGTGATAATTCCTCATTATTATAAATCATTGTCTTAAGCCAATCCATTCCTTTAAGAAACTTAATTCTAATTTTCTCTTTTGGAAATGTTGATGGTAGATTGTTAGTAATAGATAATAAATCAAGCAAGTCTTCCATCGCCAAAGAATGATACATTGGACTTAGTTCAAAATGTGCTCCATCGCCAAGGAATTGTTCATCTAACTCCTTATTTAGAATTGATAATGCTCTTTTGTAAATTTTATTATTGTTGTTTAACTGGAATAAAGCAGCAGAAAAAAATAAAGCTTTTGCATTTATGAATAAATGATTACCTAGTAAATGATACTCTGGGCGAGCAGCAAGCCACCTGGTTTGATTCCATAAACTTAATTTTGCTTTTTCTGAAAGTCCTCTGCAAAGCTTATGCCATTTTATCCAATTAATGATTCTTACTGACGTCGGATAAGGTTCCCAGGCGGTACCCTTACCAAATGCGTTATTATTAATCCAATTTTCAATTAAATCAATTTGACTTTTAATCTGAATATTACTTACATTTTTGTCTTGAAGTAGATAGTCAAAATAATGTAAGTTATATCTCCATAATTTAGAAATGTTGGTGTTGTCCCAACCTATTTCAGACAAATTATATGTTTCATTTAAAAAAGTAAAATGTATAAAATCAGATGTAATTGATTTACGTTGAATAAAATCATTTGATTGTTGATCGAAATTTATTTTGGGATAAACGTTTAACTCTGAAATGAATCTTGGTAAAAAATTAATTATTCGCCAAAATATCTGTTTTAGCTTTAAATATTTAACAGTATAATAGAGCCTTATTGTTTTTTTAAACAATTTTTTTCAAATTTGTTAATACTGATACAATTCGTTCGGCCGTTTTCCCATCCCATTTTTCAGGAATTGAACCTTTTTTCCAATTTCCGGAAAATAGTTTTTCCATATTGGGTTTGATTGCACTAGGTTTAGTCCCAATCAGTTCATTACTACCAATACTAACTGTTTCCGGTCGCTCTGTATTATCTCTTAAAGTCATACATGGAATTCCCATTACAGTAGTTTCTTCTGTAATACCACCTGAATCTGTGATTACTGCTTTCGCATTTTCAACTAGGTAATTGAATTCCAAATAACCAAGCGGTTCAATCATATGTAATCGTTCATCATCAATTCCTGAATTCTGTAATATTTTAGCCGTTCTAGGATGTACCGGGAAAATTAGTGGTAAATTTTGTGAATGAGTAATTATTTCATGCATCAAAGATTTTAATTTACCTTCTTCGTCAACATTTGCGGGTCTGTGCAAGGTCATGATTAAATATTCTCCTTTCTTTAAGGAAAGCCTATCCCATACTTCAGGTTTTTGAAATCTTGAACGATGTTTTACTAAAGTATCAATCATAGTATTTCCTACCCAATGTATACGATCATCAGTAACACCAATTTTATTTAAATTTTTACCCGCATCAGGAGTCGTAGTAAAAAAATAATTAGTGATTGAGTCTGTGACCATTCTATTTATTTCTTCAGGCATAGTCCAGTCGCCTGAACGGATTCCTGCTTCAACGTGAGCAACTGGAACATGAAGTTTTTGTGCCACAATAGAACATGCCATCGTAGAAGTTACATCTCCTACAACAAGACATAAATCGGACTTTTCCTCAATCAACAATCGCTCATATCCAATCATAATTGCTGCTGTTTGTTCAGCTTGCGTTCCTCCTCCAGCTCCTAAATTCACATCTGGTTCCGGAATGACTAATTGTTCAAAGAAACTATCACTCATATTTTTATCATAGTGCTGACCTGTATGAATCAACCTAAATGATATATTTATATTTTCATCTTGTGCTTTATATATCGCATCAATAATTGGTGCGATTTTCATAAAATTAGGACGTGCTCCTGCAATTAGATCTATTTTCAATGTATTTAATTTAAACTTTTATTTATATAATATTAACCCAGGTTCCTGTTTTCAAACTTTCAATAGCAGCGAAACTTGCTTTAGTCGTATTTACAATTTCATCCATTGGTATTATTTGATTACCTCCATTTTGGATTGATGCTATTAATTGATTGAATTGATTTTGATGACCTTTATCCTGACTAGATCTTGCATTTTTAAAGTTTCTAAAGCCATAGCCTTTGAGGCTTCGCCAATTATCCATTATTAAAGTTCTTTCTTGATGATATATTTCTACTCTTTCTTTTGCATATGCTTTTGACCCATTTGCAAAATAATTTATAACTGCATTTGTACCATTTTCATACTTCAATAAGATACTTGCATTATCAGAATTTTCATTTGGATCAATTCCCATAGAATTCATACAAACAGACTTTACTTTAGAGCCTGTTAAATAGGAAATTAAATCAATAAAATGACAAGCTTCTCCAATTATTCTACCACCACCAATTTGCATATCTTGAACCCATACTTTTGATGGAATAAAACCGGCATTCATAGTCGCAATTATATTCATTGAACTATTTGCATTACCTAATGCCTTTTTCATTTTTATTGACAAGGGTGCAAACCTTCTATTAAAGCCAACTGTGACTGTTTTTCCAGAATTTTTATACGCTTCAATAACTAAATCTAACTCTTCTGCATTTAAAGCTAACGGCTTTTCAACAAAGACATTTTTATCCGCTTTCAGTGCATCGATTACTAATTTAGCATGAGAATTATGTCTCGTTGTAATCATCACCAAATCAATATCCCGATCTTCCATGATAGTAATATTGTCTGTTGTGGAAAATGGTATTTTGTATTTTTTTGCTAGAGTAGTGCCCGACAAGCCACTCGCGGATGATATAATTTTTAGTTTTCCAGATGTTTTTTTCAAACATGGTAGAATCATTGCAGAGGTAAAATTACCAGATCCAATAATACCTATAGTTCCTTTACTTGGGTAAAATTGATTAGGTTGAATTTGTACAAGGCGATTAGGGGCTATTGCTTTTTCTGGATATACTAGAATAGAAGCAATGGTATTATTTCCATTCATATCAGAATATATTTTCTGATAATTATGAAGATCTATACGTTCTGTAATTAATTCCTCTACATTAATTTTATTTAAGGCAATAGCTTGCAGGACTGCCTCAAAATTTCTTTTTTCTGTCCAACGTACAAAAGATAATGGATAATCATTCCCATTTTGTTCGTAATCTTCGTCATACCTGCCAGGTCCATAAGAACAGGATACTTGAAAAGTCAATTCTTTTTCATAGAAATCTGCTCTAGAAATATCTAAACCAATTACGCCTACTAAAATAATACGGCCTCTTTTACGAGACATTTTAGCAGATTGAGAAATTATATCATTGCTTTTGTTAGATGCTGTTATAATAACTGCATCTGCTCCTATGGCGTTCGTGATATTTTGAACATAGGCAACTTGATCTGTACCTAGTCCAGGATTAATTGCATCTATTCCAAATGATTTTGCAAGAGCCACTTTATGTGGATCAAAATCAAAACCAATTACGTTACAACCGTTTGCTTTTAACAATTGTGCAGTGATTAAACCAATTAGTCCTAAACCCACTACAACAATGGTTTCTCCAAATGTTGGATTAACTAAACGAATTCCTTGAAGACCAATTGCTCCAATTACAGTAAAAGTTGCCTGATCATCGGTTACATCTTCTGGTATCTTAACAACTAAATTCTTGGGTACGCAAACGTATTCAGCGTGTGGTCCATTTGAAGCTACTCTATCACCAATAGAGAAATCGTTAACACCTTTTCCAACTGCAATTACTTTTCCAACATTACAATAACCCAAAGGAAGTGGCTGTCCTAATTTATTAAAAACTGCATTAATGGTTGGTTGTAGACCATCTGTTTTAATTTTATTTATAACTTCTTTTACTTTGTCTGGTTGTTGTTTTGCCTTTTGAAAGAGATTAGATTTACCAAATTCAACAAGCATTCGTTCAGTGCCAATGGAAACAAGACTTCTAGTAGTTTGAATCAATACTTGTCCTGGTTTAACCTGTGGAGCAGGTACTTCTTCTAAGATTGTCTCTCCGTTTTTAAGGTCTTGTATAATTTGTTTCATTTTATTTTTAATTCTATAAATCTAATTGATTGCAATATTCTAGTCAACAAATTGGACGAACCAGCTTTCAATTGCGAGTAATGTCCAAATTGAATAAGATGCATCAATTTTACCATTTTTATTATCATTAATTAATTGCCAAACTTTTTCAGCATCGAAAATACCTCTTTCCCTTAATTTTTCCGGCGACAAGCGTTCATTGATAATTTCTTGTAAATCGTTAGTAATCCATTTTCTTACTGGAGCTCCAAATCCAGTTTTTGGACGGTAAATTACTTCATGAGGTAAGTAACGTTCAGCTACTTTTTTAAGAATATACTTTGTTTCTTTGCCTTTCATTTTTAATGATGCAGGGATTGTTCTTGAAAATGCTACTAAATCAAGATCTAAATATGGTACGCGGGCTTCTACTCCTACAGCCATTCCTAATTTATCAGTGTAATTTAGATTGTGATCAACTAAAAATGTTTTTAACTCCCAGTATAGCATACGATCAAGGTCATTAATTTCATTAGGTAGGTCTTTTTGTAAACTAATGAAATAATTGAAGGGGTCATAATCCTTTACTTTCTTTTTCCATTCTTCTGAAAATAAAGATTTTACTGTTTTTTCAGGCAACCACGCAAAATATCCAAGTTGTCTACGCAATGAAATTAAATCAATATTTGAAGTTAACTTCCTAATTCGTCTAAACAGTGGTACATTGGAAGTTAATTTATTAGCAAAAAATCTTATTAATCTGCGAACAAAAAGAGGTATTACTTGAAAGAATTTTTCATAATTCAATGCTTGATGTCTTCTATAGCCAGAAAAAAGATCGTCACCGGCTGCTCCCCCAATTAAAACTTTTATATTATTATCTCTCGCTAAGCTCGATATTTTTAAAACATTTAAAGGTGCTGCATCAGCCTGTGGTTCGTCTAAATGCCAAATCATCTTATCGAACATATTAACAATATCGATATCCGCCTTTACCACTTTTAATTCAACTTTCAAATAAGTAGCAACTTTCTTTGCATATGACAAGTCATCAGTAAAACCCTCCATTTCTCCACTATTTTGACCTACATCAATAGTAAAGCACTTCATTTCTAAGTTAGGATTTAACTTACGTGCCATGGCAACCAACAAACTAGAATCTAAGCCACCTGATAGAAAAAAGCCGATTGGTACATCAGATAGCATTTGACGTTTAACAGCATTTAATAAATATTGTTCTAATTTATTAATATAGAATTCCTCGCTATGATCTTCGATTTTTAAAGGACTTTTTGGTAATTCAAAGTAATGAATGGGATTCATATCATTCATTACTGATACATTAAACTTAAGAAAAGAACCTGGCAACATCTTTTTGACACCTTTAAAAGGAGTTGCCGAGCCAGGTGACCATAAAAATGTTAAATAATTATACAATGATTGAGCAGAAATTTCTTTGTTTATTTTATAGGGAAGAAAAGACTTAATTTCTGAGCCAAACAAAAAAACTTCTTTATCTAAATAATAGTATAGCGGTTTAACACCAAATTGATCTCTAACAATTATAATATCATTTAATTTTGTGTCGTAAATAGCGAATGCAAAAATACCATTTAACTTTTCAAGAATATGAATACCATATTTAATATAACCATACAATACTGTTTCTGTATCACCAGAAGATTTAAAGTCAAATTCATCGAGTAGTTCAGCCCTTATTTCCTGATGATTATAAATCTCTCCATTAAAAATAATAACATATCTCTCATCCGCAGAATACATTGGTTGGTTCCCATTTTCAGATAAATCCTGAATAGATAACCTTGTATGGCCTAAAAATACTTTATTTTGAAAATAACTTCCAAAAGAATCAGGTCCACGATGAGAAATTAGTTTTAGGGCAGAACTATTTTTAAAACTATCACTATTCCCTATTGCTCCTATTATTCCGCACATAAAGTTAAGTTGTACATATTGATAAACTTTGAGATCAAAAAAATCAATTTATTGATGTTTCATTCCAAACCGTTCTTTTAATATAATCAATATAGCTTATTATTATTCTAACTACCTTCTCTGAAACATTAGGCATTGAATAATCCGAAACTGTTCTTAATGTTCTTTCCTCGTCCCTTTTTTGTGATTCTAATACTAATAAACCTTGTAATATTCTTACAGAATTTAAACCAACCATCATAACTGAAGCCTCTTCCATTGCTTCTGGCCTTTCATGCGCTTGTCTTATATTTAATGCAGGGAAATTTAATATTGATGATTCTTCTGATATAGTACCACTATCCGATAAAACTGTCTTTGCGTTCATTTGTAAGGCATTGTAATCACTAAATCCTAATGGTTTTAAAAGTTGGATATTCTTATGTAATTGTATCCCTTTTTCATCTATTTTCTTTTTTGTTCTTGGGTGCGTACTTACAATAATTGGATGATTATATTTTTCTGCAATCGAATTCAAGCTAGTTATTAAATCTATGAAATTAGATTCATTATTGATATTTTCTTCTCTATGTGCTGAAACAACAAAATATTTATGCTTTTGTAATTCTAACCTTTTTAAAACATCTGATTTCATAATAGAAGGTAGATAATGACTCAAAACTTCAAACATGGGGGAACCCGTCTTTATTATTTTATCTGCTGATAACCCTTCTCTTAAAAGATATTCTCTAGCAATATCGCTATATGTCATATTTATATCCGAAATATGATCTACTATTTTTCGATTTGTTTCTTCTGGTACACGTTGATCGAAACTTCTATTGCCAGCTTCCATATGGAAAATCGGGATATGTCTTTTTTTAGCTGGTATTGCACAAAGACAACTATTCGTATCTCCTAGTACTAAAAATGCGTCAGGTTTGACTTGCTCTAATAAAGGATCAATACTAATTAAAATTTTACCAATTGTTTCGGTCGCTGTTGTTCCTGCAGCATTCAAAAAATAATCTGGTTTACGAATTTGCAAATCATCAAAGAAAATTTGATTTAATTCATAATCATAATTTTGACCAGTATGAACAATGATATGTTCAATAGCTTTTGTATTATCTAAAGCAAACATTACTCTTGCTAATCGAATAATTTCAGGTCGAGTACCTACTACGGTCATTACTTTTAAGCGTTGTTTCATTGTTGTATGCATTTACACATTTTCGAAATAAGTATCTGGGTTATTTGCATCATAAAATTCATTGATCCAAAATATTGTATATAATTCCTCTTGCCCTATATTTTTTATATTGTGAGTGTACCATATAGGCATATCTACATAAGCAGGCTCTTCGCCTGATAAATAATATTCAAATACCTCGGTGGTTCCAATTTTTCTCAATTGAATCAGGGCTTTTCCTTTAATAACGGAAAACCTTTCGATTTTTCTAGTATGAAAGTGATTCCCTCTAGTTATGCCATTTATTGTAGTAGAAAAGGAAACCTGCCCACCTGTCTCTAATCTTATGATTTCTACAAAATTCCCTCTTTCATCAATGTTGTTTTTATATTTAATTGGGAAAAAGTTATTCAAATTAAAATAAGATCTAAATGTATTGAATAAATTTATCTCAAACTGATTTTTAAAATCAGGTATTTGTCCCTTATCATAATATTTAGTTTTGAAATTCAATAAGATCGTTAATATTTCAGAGACCTTAAGTGTATCAGTATATTCAATTGTAATTGTACCACTAACCTCAATATTAAATAAGTTAATTATTTCTTTAACAAGGTCATTAACATAAATAAGGTTAAGTGCAGCATCTGTTTCAATTTTGGGGATCTCATTATTGACTAACTGATGACAAAATGTTGATACGACTGAGTTGTAAAATGGTACGCCGAAAGCACCATATACATTTGGAATGATCAAACCCTGAAATTTACCTTTTGAAATAGAAGCCCATTTTGCAAATAGTTCTCTAGCAATTTTTTTTGAATTTCCAAAGTTATTATTTCTAGCCTCTTGAGTTGAGGAAGAAAAAATAACTTGTCCCTTATAATCTGTCCTTTCAAAAGATTGAACTAGTCTTTCAGCTAAACTCACATTTGTATTATAGATAGCACTTTCTTCAATATGGCGATTTAAGCCTGCTAAATGTACAATAATATCACATTTTGAAACAAAAGAATCAAGCTTGATTTTATCATCAAACCAGTCTCTTTTGAATTCAATTAATTCATAATTGTCATTATCTAATTGTATAGTACGACACAAATGCCATCCTATAAAACCATTTGAACCTGTTACCCCAATTCTTATCATAACTAATAAGGATATTGAATTGCGTCTATTTCCCCAAGTATATCTTTTCTAATTATGGGTAGTTTTAATAATAATTTTTTCATGCCTTCTATATCTAATATAGCAGTATTATGAGAATGGTACTCACTTAAATTATCAATCTCAGGCATTCCTTCTGAAAAATATTGTTCATAATTTAGATCCCTGTTATCAGCAGGAATTCTGAAATACTCACCAAGGTCTTGAGCTTTGATCATGTCTTCTCTATTTACCAGAGTTTCGTACAATTTTTCACCATGTCTTGTACCAATTACCTTTATTTCTGTTGATGAATTATATAATTCTATTAGTGCTTGTGCTAAGGTACCCACTGTTGCAGAAGGTGCTTTTTGGACAAATAAATCACCTTGATTAGCATGCTCAAAAGCATAAAGTACTAAATCAACAGCATCTTCCAAAGTCATCATAAACCGTGTCATATTAGGATCGGTAAGTGTCAATGCTTTGTTATCTTTTATTTGATCAATAAATAAAGGTATTACCGAACCACGGGATGCCATTACATTACCATATCTAGTTCCACAAAATATCGTCTTGCTACTATCTAAGATTCTTGATTTAGCAACCATTACTTTTTCCATTAATGCTTTTGACATTCCCATTGCATTAATTGGATAGGCTGCCTTATCGGTACTTAGAACTACTACTTTTTTAACGTCACACTCTTGTGCAACAGTTAAAACATTATCTGTTCCAATTATATTGGTCTTTACTGCTTCCAAAGGAAAAAATTCACATGAAGGAACCTGCTTTAATGCGGCAGCATGAAAAATGTAATCAATGTCTTTAATCGCAGGCATTAGACTATCTCTATCTCGAACATCCCCGATATAGAATTTAACTTTACTATTATTAACTCTTTTACGTAGGTCATCTTGTTTTTTTTCGTCTCTACTAAAAACTCTTATCTCTGAAAAATATTCGGTGTTTAAGAAACGATTTAAAACAGCGTTTCCAAAGGATCCAGTTCCACCGGTTATTAATAATTTAGCATTTTTAAACTTCATTTGATTTTCTTGTTAGTAATGAATATATTTTTGAACCAATCGCATCTTCTCCGTAATGTTTAGATGAAATTCTTTTAGCATTCTCTCCAATTATATTTCGTTCTTTTACAGGTATGTTGAACAATTTTATTATTCCATTTGAAATTGCTGATGCACTATCATCATTAGTAAAATAAAGACATTCATGAAATTCGGTTGGCAAACATTCTAGTTTAGTTGTAAGAATTGGGACGCCTGAGCTCATGTATTCAAGAAGCTTTGAAGGAAATGAAAATCTTGAGGAGTCTAGTTTAATTGGTCTTGGGTTGATAAGTACATCTGCAGATAATAAACTTTCAACTAAATCATTAGCATGTTTAACTCCTTCATAAATAATCCTATGGTCATTTTTTGAAGCCAAAATAACATCTTGCATTAAATCACCTTTTCCTAATATATGAAACCTGACATCCTTTAAATTTGTGAGAGAAATAGCATTAAGTAATATATCAACACCATTGTTAACATTTAACCCTCCTGCAAATACAATTTTAAAATAATTTGTCTTTTTATTACGTAATAAATTGCTATCAAGTCCTTTGTCTTTATTTACAATTCCAGGAAGTATAAGAGTATTTTTTAATCCAAATTTTGTAACGAAAGCCTGTGATAAACAAATATAAGCATCAAAATTTTTTATCATCGATTTCATTATGAATTTGTCAATATTCCTAAATAATTTTCCCAAAAAACCATCACATGAAACTTCTAAACCGTGTTCATCTGTTAAGATTATAGAAATATTTACTTTAAACAAATACTTTACCATTATTGCGTATAACATAAATGGAGTATGTGTGCCATGGATTAGGACATATTTTATTTTTTGCTGTTTAATTGTCTTATTTCCAATAGGAATTAAATTTATAAAACGTGTGAGGTGTTTTAAAAGAATGATATTGATAAACCCTAGAAAATACCCATTTAATATATTATCGGTTAAATTTAAATTTTTAAAAGATATTCTTTTTACAGTTGGGTAATTTCTAATTTCAGCAGTAGAAATAACATAGACATTCTTAAAAGAATATTTTAATGATTTTACAATTGCATGAGAGAACTTGTTAGTAGCAAAATGAGGATAATCGTCTAATTTTTCAACTTCATTTTGAAGGGCTAATGGTAGTGCAAAACCTAAATACAAAATGGAGTCTTCATTATAAATATTCATGTTCTTAAATTATTTTAAATTACCAAGTTTATTAGGCTCAGACTTACCATTAAAATAAAAAAATGCAATGGCTGGATAAAACCAAATTAGTTGACTAAAAAAAGTAATAAAAATAATCAAAGAAACGGTTGTGAATTTTCTATTATTAAGAAATAAAAGTAATGAAATTAAAACAAAGGAAATAATTCCATATCGCTGGCTTAATTGTAAAAATGTATCCCAACCGCCAAGATCTGAAATACCTATACTTTTTTTATATAAAGCATTGCCGTATCCAAATATTATATTATTGATGTCACTAGTAAAAAAATTATAATATCTTTCGTACCTATAAATAAAGCTATCAGAACCAGCTAATTTATTTTGTAAATGGTAATTAAATTGATCAAATACAAAATAAACCAATATAGGTGAAAATAAAAAAATATATTTTAGATTTTTTTTTATTGGCATAGTTAATAAAATCACAAGCATCATAGTAAAAAAGCCAGCAGTAGATTTTCCTAATACAATTGCTAAAATTATTAATATTATCGGTAGTGTGAATTTACCATTTCTTTTTAATCTAGACCATAGGGCTAATATGTAAAAAAATTGTGTAACACCTGGCTCTCTTCCAAAACCTACAAATCTATCTGAAAGTTGTCCTTCTTCTGCATAATGTATATTTGTAACAATAAAGGTCTTATGAAAATATCCGCCATAATTATATGAAAGTGCAAAGTTTAAAATAAAAGGGAAGACACCTATTAAGAGAAAAATAGGTATTCCAATGATTAGTGACCAATGAACCAATTTTTCATTAGCATAAAAAAAATGTTCTTTTGTTTCAATACAGGATAATAAATATGCAAAATAAATTGAAATCACAAAACCTAGATTTATAAAATCGATTTCTTTAGCATAAATAAAGTCTAATATAAAGCCATAAAATAAAATTAAAAGTGTTAATAATAACAAAGAAATGGAATCAACTAAATTTAATTTGATTTTACAGTATAAAAAAAGAATTGATAAAAAAACGAAAGTGAATATTAATTTTTGTATGTTTTCAAATAAAGGAGAAGCACTGATATAAATTATAACAGTTAAACAAAATGTATTGATTTTACTAAAAGGATTTTTATTTATTAGTGTATTCATAAGAATTTTAACTAAAATAGCATTATGCTAACACTAGTTCTGTATATTTTTTTTTAAAAAATTGAGCATACATGGCAAAATTTGATTTAGTCCGAATCTGCGAATTAAAAGAATTATTCTTAATTAATGAGTATATTTTATTAATCGATTTATTAAAAGATGCTAAATCTCTTGGATTATAAAAAAATACTTGATTAATAAATTCACCTAAAAATTCATCATTTTTTGCATCATCTTCTGATCCGGGTAATAAAACTAAACCACCCGAAAACAAAGATTCATAAACTGTTCTACCAGTACAAAATTGCTTTTCACCTCTTATTAAGCAATTTATTTTAGAAAATGCGCCACTAATTGATAAACTATCGATTTCACCAGTCCAAGTAATTGTATTATTGCTATACTTTTTTTGAATAGTAGCTGCGTAATTATTTATTTTACCAATAACTAACAGTTCTGCATTATCAAGCTTAGCATCTATGAATGATTCACAAACAAAATCAACACCTTTGTCTTTACCAATTACTCCAGCTATTGAAAATTTTATTTTATCTGATTTAAACCAGTGTTTTATATCTTCGTTTAACATTGTTCCTGTAGCAAAAGGATTTTGCTGAATAGATATTCTTTTTTTATTTATTTCTAACCCAGCATTCATTATTCTAGAAGCTACAGCATAATCAATACAAATAAAGCTAGAGATACAATCAATATATTCTTTAAAGAATCTAATATTTTTCAAATCAACTAATTCTCTAACGTGTAAAATTATTTTACAATTTTTGAGTAATGAACTTTGCTTTATGAATTTGACCAAGGGCAATAGTACCACACTATTTAGGTGTATTATATCCGGCTTGGTAAATTCTATTTTGTTAATGACTCTCTTTTTGAAAATTCCAAAAAATATATTAGGCAGGTAAATAGACAGTAAGTTTCTTATAAAACCAGGACTTATATGTTCAAAACACGCATTTGAAATAGGCAACCACGAAGCCTCAATTGAATTTAAATTAAAATCTTTTTTTTTATTTTTATTTTTTTTTAATAAACTAATAAAATTTCTTCTATAAAGGTGGTTAAACTCAATTTCTTTTTCATTTTGCATAGAAATGAAATGATTTCTTATACTTGTTGCAGCGCCGTAAGTACTATTAAAATCAGAATGACCAATTACTAAAACCTTAATGCTTTTATTATTGTTTTTAATGATAAATAAATTTTTAAGTTAAATCATTAATAATATTTTCTAATTTTTTTGATTCCGACTCCCAAGAAAGTAAAAAAGCAACGTCTAACGAGTTTTTCTTAATTAAATTCAAATCTTCTAGATTTTTAGATTTCAACGTTTGAATCATTGAGTCTACGGTAAATTTTTCTGAAACAATACCAACACCATATTCTTTTGATAAAGAAGCCATTTCCGGAGACGGGCCAATTATAATTCCGAGTCCGGCTTGGATAAATTCAAAAAATTTATTGGGTAAGTTATAAGTGGTATTGAATCCTGCGGGTACTAAAAAATAGAACCCTATATCGTAGGAAGATAGCATATTATTAATTTCATTAAATGGTACAGGGTTATAAAATTTAATATTTTTAAATTTCTGACCAAGTAATTTTAGCTCATTGATATAATTAACATCTCCTGTCAAATAAAAATCTAGCGTATATGTGTCTTCAAGCGCTGAAAGTATATGAATCATATTTTCTAAATATCTATCTCTATTAGCAATCCCGTGATGAACTAATTTAATAGGATATTCTTTTATTGGTTTATAGGGCACTTCATTATAATATGGAGTACTTCTAATAACTTTAGGCCTAATTGAAAATTCCTTTTCAAATAAATCAGCTAAACCATTTGAAACAGTATAAAATCCATCTAATCTATTTAACATTAAATTGCAAAGATGTCGCTTTTCCGGAGCAACAATATATCTAAAATAAGTTGAGCCCTCGGTTTCTTTTGGATAGTACTCTCTTGCGTCTAATATGATTTTTGATTTTTTTGAAAAGTTTTTTATAAAAAAGGGGAGGAGTGTTAAATCTTCTACAATAATTATATCATATGTTTCATTCTTAAGAACTTCTTTCTGACCTTTAAGTCCCCATATAATTGAATATGTTTTTTCAAAAAAATATAAACCTAATTGTAAAATTCCTGCAACACTGTTAAGTAATATTAAAAATCGTCTTAGGATTTTAAAACCGATAGAAATTTCAGTAGGATTAATTTCTATTGTACGTGTCACTTCTTTCATCTTCTTTTTTAATGCAGGAGATAAAGTATGTACTTCAAATCCCATATTATAAAGTAGTTTTATTGCTCTATTTGGTCTAGGATTACCGGATGGGTCTGGAAGAGCCGCAACAAGTGCTTTTTTCAAAATTAGTGAGAATTAAAAATAATTAACAATTTCATCAGCTGCGTTTCCGGCACCGTATAATAGTTTTGTATCAGAAGGGAACCTAATATTATTATAAGCATTTATAATAATATTAGTATTTGCGCCTACTAGTTGGTTAACACCTTCATTCACTAACTCAACCCATTCAGTTTCAGACCTAGTAGTTAAACAAGGCTTTTGGAAAAAAAATGCCTCTTTTTGTAAACCACCACTGTCAGTAATTACAGCTGAACAATTTTTCAATAGCCACAACATTTCTAAATAACCAACTGGATCAATAATATTTAATTTGCTTATATCAATATCTTCCTTTTTGATAATTGCTTTTGTTCTTGGATGAAGTGGCAAGATGACTTGTGAGGAATTTACTGCTATATAGTTTAATGCATTTATAATACATTTCAGTTTCTCAGGATCATTTGTATTTTCGGCACGATGGATTGTTGTTAATATGAAATTAGAGCTGATATATAAGTTAGGTATTTCCTTTGCCTTTAAAGCATAATAAAGTGTCGCATCATACATTACATCACCTACCAATTTGATTTTTTCTGAACTAATTCCTTCATTTTTTAAATTTTGTATAGCTGTTTCAGTGGGTGTAAATAGTATTGTTGAGGCATGATCTGTTAAAACACGATTAATTTCCTCAGGCATACGCTTATTAAACGACCTAAGTCCTGCCTCAATGTGAGCTACTGGAATATGCAATTTCGCAGCTGCAATTGTACCAGCTAACGTTGAGTCGGTATCGCCATATACAATTACCCAACTTGGTTTTTCTTCAAGTAGCACTTTTTCAATGCCCTCTATCATCCTACCTGTATTTTGACCATGTGTTCCGCTAGATATATTTAGATTATAATTAGGATTAGGAATTTCTAATTCATCAAAAAATACATTACTCATATTTGCATCAAAATGTTGTCCTGTATGAACAATAATTTCTGTAATATCTTTTCTATTATTCGCAAATGCTTTAGAAACTACTGCAGCCTTAACAAATTGAGGTCGCGCCCCTACTATTGTAACAATTTTCATGTTTTTAATAAATATTTGATTGATTCTGTATCCACCTACAATAATTTATTAGCCTCCAAGCTTGCGAACTAAATTTCTTATTTCCATCTATAATTTCATTTAATTCAATCACAATTTTCTCAAGATTAAGAAATGGTACATCTTTGGGATCTATATCAATCCATTCGTTTATTTCTTTTTTTAGTTGTTTAAGCCAAGTATTTTCTGGTGTTTGGAAACCAATTTTATCTTTTCTGTCTAAAATTTCATCAGGAACAATTCCTCTCATCGCCTTTCTAAAAATAAATTTAGTTTCACCTTGTGGAGACAGCAAATAATGCTCTGGCAAACTGAGTAAAAATTCTGCCATTTCTATGGTCAAAAATGGTACTCTACTTTCTACTGACCACATCATTGAATTTCTATCACCATGACGTAATAATTGGCTCAGTCCGCATCCAAGTAACGCGCTTCTTAATTGTTCAACAAGTCTTCTTTTTCTTCCTTCAACAGAAGTATTGATAAAAACTGAAGGTTTAGCCTTTAATTTGTTATTTAATAAATATTGCTTATTTACCCAAGTTGGATTATCAGTATTCGCATTAAAGAGTAACCTTATGATTTTACTGACTGAATCAGGCAACATTACAGTAATAAATATTTTTGCAGCATGACCAAGATGACGCCCTGGCCAATTAGCCCAATTGTATAAAAAATGTATGCCTTTAAAAAAATGTCCTTTTTCCTTTAAACTCAAAAGATATCCTTCTGGATATCCACTATAGCCTGCAAGGAGTTCATCAGCGCCTTGACCATCTAAAGTTACAACCACCCCTTGTTGTCTAGCTTCATGATACACTCTATATTGTGCATATATACTTGTGCCACCAAATGGTTCACCTTGTATATTAATCATTTTATCAATATCTTTTACTAACTCATCGTAACTAACATTTATTTTATGTGGGATTGCATTAACGTGGTTGTTTATGATATCAGCCCATTTTTCTTCATCAACAGCCGATCCTTTGGCAACATAACTAAAGGTATGAATGGGCATACTCGGATTTATATAACGCATGGCGCAAACAACTGCAGATGAGTCTAATCCACCAGAAAGTGCTGCTCCGACTGGAACATCACTTCGCAAATGAAGTTGAATATTCTTTAAAAATAATTCGCGCAATTGTGAAGCCGCTTCATTAAAACTAATTTTAGAGTTTTCAATAAGTGATGGCCACCACCATTTTTCAGGCTTGGCATTAGATTGATTGTCTAAGTTTACTTTTAGCAAATGTCCTGGCAATAAATGAAAAACATCCTCAAAAAATGTATTGGCATTGTTGTCATAACTACCATAAATTAGATAATCTAAAGATCTTTGTATATTAATCTTAGGCTTGACTGTAAATAAAGCTAAAATAGCTGGGAGTTCTGATGCAAAGCGTATATTACCATTTTCAATATTATAAAAAAAAGGTTTTATTCCAAACGCATCGCGAACAAAAGTTACACTACGATTCACATTATCAAAGACACAAAATGCAAACATCCCTATTAATTTTCGAAGTACACTTTCTCCCCATTGAATCCATGCAATTAATAAAACTTCGGTATCAGAATCAGTTCTAAAACTATATCCTAAATTTATTAAATCATCTCTTAGTTCACGATAATTATATATTTCGCCATTGAATACTAGAGAGTATCTTCCGTCTATACTACTCATTGGCTGATGACCTCCAGACGTTAAGTCGATTATTGATAATCGAGTTTGTCCTAACATCAATCTTCCATTTTCTATATGAAATTTTTCTAAACCAGAATCATCAGGTCCGCGATGTTTCATTCGATGTAAAGCCAAATTCATCTTTTCAATAGAATTTGCTTCAAATGTCTTCTCATAGAATCCTACTATACCACACATGTTATAAAAGATTTAAAATTTATTGCAATTCATTCTAAAAGTTAAGATTTTAGTAAAGTATATTCTCCATGAATTTTTTACTTTTAACAATTCTTAATTTTTAATTTGTACTTTTCTTTTAAAATTAATTACATCAGCCACTTTATTTAAATCATTCAATGATATTAAACCAAAAAATATAATCAAAAACCCAAATGACGTTAAAAATAGTAAGCTCAACGCCCACCTTGTTAAATTATTAAAATCAAAATAATTAAGCACCCAAGACATTAAAGCAGCTGTAATTATACTATAAACTATTGATTTCCATTTATGAGGTACAAAATATAATTTTTGACTTATTGTCATATACATAAAAAATACAATAAAATAACCTATCATTGTTGCTATTCCAGCACCCATTATACCAAGCAAAGGGATTAAAATTATATTTAGTAAAAAATTAATGAGCGCCCCGATTAAATTAATCCAAATTAGATAGTGTGACTTTTTTGAAATGCCAATACCTGGCGCAAAAATATACATGTTTGCTAATAACATTGCTGGCACTAAAAATATTACAACACTTTTGGCATTATAATATTCAACTGTAGTAAATACTTTTAATATATCAATAGAGAAAAAAGTGAGTAGCATGAAGAAGTATAACGCGACCGTAATAAATATTCTAAAAATATCAGCAATTTGTTTAGGTGTATCTTCCTTGGTATAATTGTTATAAATTAAAGGCGTTAATGCACCTTGAAATCCAATCATAACCAATCCAACAATACTGGCAATACGATAGCCTACTCCGAATAAACCTAATTGTTCCATTGATAAATAATGTTTAATCATTATCCTGTCAATATACTGACTTAACCAAACTGCGATTCCAGATAAAACTAGTGGGGTGGAGAAAACAAGCATTTCTTTTAAATGGTTAAATTCAAAACGAAATTGAAAACTTTTTCTTAACCAAAATAACCCGAATAAGGTCCCTGCTATAGAACCCGATAACATACCCAATAATAATCCTTCAAGTCCATATTTTAAAAAATAGGCAAGCCAAATAGATACTGAAGCTGTAACCAATGAATTTATTAAACTTACTATCGCATATTCTTTACTTTTTAATTCCCATCGAAACTGATTTTGTATTAAATAGAAAATTCCGTTTATACAGATATAGATCATACCAATTTTAAAGATGGGAACTAGTCCGTTTCTGCCCAAAATTAAAAATGCCAATGAATAGGAGTTCATAAATGTAACAACAACGAACAAAAAGTATACAAAAAGTGTAAACCAAAATGCAGATGAAGCATAAAGCATTTTTTGCTTTAAATTTTCGGATTCTGCATAAAAACGAGCAACGCCTTGAGAAATCTCTAAAGCAATTGTTAAGTTAATAATACCAGCGAAAACAATTAAAAGGTCGAATGTACCATAATCAGTAGGGCTCAAAACTCTTGTATATAATGGTACTAAAAATAACGAGATTCCTCTTGAAATTATTGAGGGTATTAAATAAATAGCACTGTCTTTGAAGAATCTTTTAAGCATTAATGAATTGTTTCATCCCGGCAAATTCTAAAAATGCCTTTTCAAGATCAGGTCGATGACTAAGTTGAAGAGATTTTACTCCACTTTTAGATACTATATCTTTTATGTTTTTTTTTGTAATGTCTGAAGATTGCCCTGCTCCTTCTAAATAAATGACATCATATGGATTTAACCACCAATCTTCTGGTATATTACCTTCAATGATTTGTTTATATCGAAATGCTACATTAGTAATGCTCCACTTACTTCTTACAAATTCAGATGCCTGCTGACCCAATAATAAACGGTCCTCTTTATTTACAATCATTGTTTCAATTGCTTGTTCAATTTCATCTGGTTTACAAATTTTGGATGGGGGCCACATCCCAGATATTATATATTTTTTTAAAGAATTTATACCATATCCTCCAATAATTGCTGGCTTACCAAACCATGCAGCCTCTGTTGCAAAACCAGCTAGTGGAGTGTCTGAGTATAACTGATCAACAATAAAATCACAGCGTTCTATTTCATATATAACTTCACTATGGGACTTGCCTTGTATAATTATTAATTCAATTTCGTACCCTCTTTTTTTTAAATTATTTATTGCTTCAATAATTTTAGGAGATCCTTTCGCAGCGGGATGACTCGGAGAATGTAAAATTCTACAAATGGAAACATTCTTACTTTTGTTGGTAATGAAATTATTAATAGTGTATTCATATGGAATTCCTAGTGCAAAAGAATTTATAAATTTTTTTTCGGCAAAATAACTAGTGCTATAAGGCGCGCCAATTAAGAAAGTAGATAGTCTTTGATGTTTCTCCACTAATTTTTTTGAATTAATGGCGCCAGTAATAATCTTATTAATTGAAGGATAGTATGAACCATCATAGCTTTGGAAAAAACCATCAATATAAATAGGACGGGCCTCGGAACCATGAGCCATATTTGAAATCACTTTTTTATTTAAGTATTTTAATAAAACCAAGTCAATATTATAAATCATCAAAGATTTACCAAATCCAAATATGAAAACATCATATATTATAATTGCATTAATGGCCCAAATTGTTGAAAAAACTATAGCAAATATTTTAGCGATTTTTGTGATTATATAGGGGTATTTTGAAATATTTACATATGTATTAGCATACTTTGTTAGCTTTAAAAGTAATGGCTCTTTGGTCTCACCTCCATAATTAAAAGAATGATTAACATAAGTAATAAAATCACAATTAGACCCTATTTGTTTTAATCCTTTAGCAAGATTTGAATAATAACCAGCTATATCGTGTGGTCCAATCAAAATTTTCAAATTTTTTTGCACTTACTATTTTAAATATTTAAAGTTTTTTATCATTGTGTTTGGATAAGGTGAAGATGGCGAAATCCATTTGTTATTTTCAATTTTTGTACTATGTCCAATAATTGCATTTGCAACTATGCAAAATATTTCACCAATTTCAACATTATGTGCAATATGTACTATGTACTAGATTATCAATTATGTGACTTTTTTAATAGTTGTGTTTCCCAAAGTTCCTCTATCTATATAGGTATTACAACTTATTTCAACAAATTTGTTCCCAACTTCCAAGTACTTGATTGTTGGGTAGTATTTTTTATATTCTAAGTATCATTTATTGACTTAAAATGATTTAGTTCATTGTTAAATGAAAACAAAGTTGTACAATAGCCAATATTCAAAAAATATTTGTGATGTCTAAAAAAATATTATTCATATTGCCAATTAAAGTAATCTTAAGATTCTTATTCATTCTTAAAAACCAGTCCACTAACAATATCTAATTTGTCAGAAATGGTATAATCAGTTATTAATAAAAGGCCTCCATGTGCTTTTACAATAATTTCATTTCCAAAAACATAACAAATTTGACCATTCACTACGTTAGGTGTATCAATTCTTGTGTCAAATGGTTGAGCGACCCAAATTTGGATTTTACAACCATTTATGAATGAAAATGCTCCTGGATATGGACGTGTAATGCCTCGTATCAAATTATAAATTGACATTATATCTTGATTCCAATCAATCAATCCATCACTTTCAGTTCTTTTTAAGTAATACGATGGTTCTCCTAGTTGAGGATGAACACCTAGAGCGCCATTAATAAGTGAAGCTAGTTTCTCTATATAAAATCTTGCAGTGAGAATAGATACTTTATAATAAATTGTTTTACAAGTATCCCATGCATTAATATCAAACATCTCGTAAAAAATTATATCTCCATCATCTACTCCAGGTTTCATTAAAAAGTAATGCAGAATAAATCTAGTTTTACCTTCAATCAACGACCAATTAATCGGCGATCTTCCTCTACCTTTTGGTAAAAATTCCGAGCTGCCATGAACACCTATTGCCCCTAATTTTAAACTACTTAATATATTATCAGGAAAAAGTCTTTGCCATCCACCTTGTATTAGTAAATCAAAATTATGCGCATTAAAAAAATCTAAATCTTCACTAGACTTTAGTGAATATGTTTTAGCAAAATAAATTGGAATATTATATTTTTCTGCTAAATCAATAAAAGATTTATAACCTGAAACACTGTTTTTCAATGCTTCTTGCTCAGTAATTGAAACGAAATAATCAAATTTAAAACCGTTAACCAGTAAATAGTTAATTGTATCCCAACCTGCTTCATGGCAACCGGCCATTACTATTTTTTTATTTAATATTTTCATTTACCAATCAATTACTTTTCTACCAAATTCAATAAGTGCCTTTTCGTAGAAAAGTTTGTTATTTTCAGCTCTCTTTTCTATACATCTCCAAATTTTTTGTTTTGGAGACATAATTTCTGCTGTCCACCATTCTGGATGAGTAAGAATTTGCAATTTTTTTGGCTTATCAGTAGAAATAACATCGTACATGCGCTTAAATCTCCAATAACCGTTTGAGTCAGAACAATATGCAACATTTACTTTAATTTCATTAGCATAGGTATTTATCATACCTGAATATGATAAATCATCGAATTTTAAAATTTCTTCGGTTGGGTTATGAAATGAAAATACATTTATTTGAACTTTAAATATTTTTTGAATAATTTCTTTTTCGAAATTCAACCAACACTCTAATTGTTTTTTTGTTTTTATATTATAATAGATAGGATCAAAGTGCAAACCTACGCTATGTCCAAGTGAAATAATTTCATTTACTTTATCTGTAATTGATTTTTCAAATAAGTTATAGAACTCACTATGTGGTAGTAAAAAATAAGTTGCTTTTACATTTAATTTATTTTCAATGTGTGCCAAATTTAATGCTTCATGGATTGATAAATCTACATCATGCCGACACAAAATTGTTTTTTTATCATTATTAAATTCAATTGAATTGAATTTAATAAATTCATACTCTTTTTTTGCTTCTAATAGAAGTTGCCTATAATGATTATGTGTAAAATCTGAAAAATTATATTGAATGGAATTATCAGTCATTAGTTAATTCTTTGTTTTTTAAATCTATCTGACCTAAATGGATTATCAACAATTTCTAATTTAACAGGAACTTTAAAAGCCTCTAACTTATTACGACATTTGGTTCTTATTGTATTGATTAATTCTTTTTTTAGTAAATCGCCAACATAAAATACTTTTGCACATACGACCTTCCCTGTCAGTGGATTATTATCACCATACACTAGTACATCATTTACGCCTTCTATTTCAATGATTACACTTTCGACTTCCTGTGGAAATACCTTTTCTCCACCAACATTGATAATTTCAGATTTTCTTCCTAAAATTTTAAAATAATCCCCATTTACTTCTACCATATCCCCTGTAATGAACCATCCATCATCAGTAAAAGGACTATTAGCGTTTAAGTATCCTAACATTGCTGAATCTGATTTAATTTCAAGTATGCCATCAACAACTCTTGTTTTATAACCTTCGCCACCAATTTGCACCCAAAGTGAACCGTTTTCTAGAGATTTTGAACGCATAACTCCTAATTCAATTAAACCATAAGTTTGCTGTAATTTAATATCGGGGAAAAGTACATTTAAACGATTTAAAAGAGTTTCTGGCATTGGTTCAGCACCATAACTTATAACTTTTAAACTTTTTAGAGAGTATCTTTCATAGGCACGACTTAATACTAACATGTTTAAAAAAGTAGGAGAGGTAGGCAATAATTCAACTTTATATTTTTCAATTAATCCACAAACATAATCAGGGGTTCTATTTTCTAATACAACAACTGTTCCACCATTAGATAAAATATGAAACAAAGTATTTAATCCTCCCCAATGATCAAATAATAAAAAATTAATAGTTAATAATGATTTTCTTTTAACATGGAATTTGTCTAACAACTTAGAAAAATCATGAAGCGCTGCTTTTGGTTCACCAGAAGATCCAGAAGTAAAAAGTACTAAACCCGCAACACTTCTATCAACAATAGACTTATATAAATCGTTTTTTTCATTCTTAAATTCTGTGATTTTTGTGATAAGAATATCATCTTCACTGTTGACTCTGATTAGATAATCGAGTTGCGCGATAGTAATCTTATTTAAATTTTTACTAGAATGATTTATGTCTAATGGGACTATTATTGTATTTCTTTCAATTAGTGTAAATAGAATAGCAATAGTTTCTGGAGAAAAATCACTTTCTAAGCCAATAATATCTCCTTGAGAAAAATCTTTTAAAATCAATCTCCAATATTCAATCTTTTTTAAAATGTATGCATAAGAATAACTAGTATTATGCCAAATTAAAGCAGGTTGCTCACTATACGAATTAAAATTGTCAAGAAAATACTTTACATTATTTTGTAAGATCATTAATTACTAGTTTAATTAACTGATAATTTACTAAATTTCCAACTTCCTCGTCTGGAATAGTAACATTAAACTCTTCTTCTATTGCGAGAATAAGATTTAAATGTCTTAATGAATCCCAATTTTCAATATTATCTGATGAAGCATCATCAGTAATTGATTCCACTGGTATTTCAAATACAGCACTCATTACTTTTTTTAATTTGTTGTTTTCCATTTAATTTTATATTTAATATATTTAGTGATTTGATTTGATTTTAATATAATCATGATTTATGGGGCTAAATGTATTTAAGTCTACTGAATATTCTTTTACGCCTTCTGATTTATGTACAATTTTAAATCCTATTTTTTCATAAAACTCTTCCACTTGCGAATTTTTTTTTGTAAGAATAAAAGATGCACTTATTTTCTGATAACCACTTTTTATCAAATCTTTGATAATATAATTTATGAAAACATATTCAATATTTCTTCCGATGATCCGACAACTCATTAAGAATGAATCAAGAATGACATTTTGTGGATTTTTGTCATCTTCAATTACGATGCAAACACCAGTCAATCCATTATCTCCGAATTTATCTTTAACAAACATAGCATATACATTATTTTTATTATTGACCATAAAATTTTCAATCTGGCCATCGGTATAACGTTTAGTTGTTAGATTAAATTGATTTGTTTTTTGAGATAATTGTGCAATTCTGGGTGTATAATCTTTTTCATTCTTAATTACAGTTAACTCAATCTCCAATGATGTCAAATAATCCTCAATCGAACTATATTCATTTTTGCTATTTTCACGCATAAACTGCTGTTTATACATTTCAGTTTTTTTTGAGTCTTCGTTATTTAATTCAGAGTCAAAATAGGTGTAAATATTTTTTAAAAGCAATTTAGGATAATCTGAAATTGAATCTGGGACTTGTATCGTTTGAATTTCAGGTAACTGCTCTTTAATTAAGTTTATTTCAAAAGTAGAATCATCAACAAATACTATACTATCTGTTCCGATATTTAATTCGGAAGCAATCTTTCTAAGGTTTGTTGCTTTATCTTGCCAGTTTATTTTTTTAATAACAATATTATCTTCTTTTAAAATCATGTCTTTGTGATTGCATAAAACATCTAAAACATCCTGCTCATTATTTTTACTACATAACCCAATAATAATTCCTTTTTTACTTAAGTGTAATACAATACGTTGAACGATATTATAAAATTTGCCAGATTTAGTATTCGGAGACATATCAATTCCTTCCATTCCGTCTTCACCGATAATTCCTTTCCATAATGTATTATCGCAGTCAAAAATTATTGCTTTTTTAAGTTTACCATTGTTTTTTAATAAAACCATTTGGATGGCAGTAACATAATTTTTAAAAAATGCAAATGTATATGGTGCTTTTGAAGAATGGTAGAATCGATAATCAACGGCATTTTTAATACCAACTTGTGCATATAATTTATCAATATTAATTAATACAGTATTTTTCTTTTTATTTTGTTCAACGTAATAATTAAGTTCTTTTACAAAGTTTTCTATCTTTGTAATCTGAATATTATTATTATCATAATACGCTGAAGAAAAAGTATTAAAGATTACTGAAGCGGTTCTGCTTAGGTTTTCAAAAATTATATCAATTTCTGTAAATAGTTTGATTTTTAGCTGATTGTATTTCTCTTCTTCTAGGTCTTCGAAAAAATCGGAAACTTGATCTACAATATTTAAAACATCATAAAAAATAATAATTAAATCTTTTTTATTAAAGACAACGCTGTCTTGAACAATATTATCAAAATTCCCGATTTCTATTCTCGGTTCTATTTTATTCAATCTACATGTATACTCTAATATATCTTTTAAAGAATTCACAGTGACATTCGATAGAATTCCGATTTCGTAAGGTTTAGATTCAATTGTGCCTGCTAAAATTTTATTCAATTGGAGTATTTCCGTAAATTTTAAATTTTCCATACTATAAATTAAAACATTACTTGACCGCCATTAATTCTGATATTTTCCCCTGCAAGAAAATCTGATTTATTAGATGCTAGAAAACTGATTACACCCGCAACATCTGCAGCTATAGCAAGTTTTCTTAGTGGTGTTTGTGCAGCAGTTAATAATTTTATTTTCTCAGGTATGTCTGCAGTTAATTCTGTATTGACTAAACTTGGAGTAACCATATTAATTCGAACTCCTTTTGGAGCAAGTTCAAATGCTAGCGATTTTGTTAAACCGATAAGTGCAGATTTAGACGTAATGTAATGCGACCAATCTGAATTTGGCTTATCAACAGATAGGCTACCAATATTTATAATTTTACCATATCCATTTTTAATCATTTCGGGTATAACAGCTTTCATAATAGAAAAAGTTGATTTAATATTTAATTCAATTTGTTCTTGAAAGTCAGCCCATTCTAAATCTTGAAATTTGATATTAGGAATTTTGGTAGCTGCACAATTTGCAAGTACATCAATTTTATCAAATGCTCTTATACTTTTATATATCATCTCCTTAACATCTGTTTCTAGTAATATATTAGCCCTGACTATTATTGATTTTTGATTATATTTTTCAACTTCTGCTTTGATCTCTTCTGCTAAAGTTTTATTTTTATTATAATGTATAATTACATTGAAGCCATCTTTTGCTAATTGTATACAAGTTGCCTTACCTATACCTCCAGTTCCACCAATAACTAATGCAATTTTTTGCGAGTTTATTGTATTATCATTTTGTATAGGTGCAACTTCAGTTTCAATTAACTTTACTTTTGCAATACCACTTGTAACAATTTGACGGTTTTGATTCTGGATCTCTGTTTTTAGTTCTATAATTTGTTCCTTATCATTTTTCTTCAAAACCTCTGCAATTATTGTTAAATTATCTCCAATTCTAACAGGCAATAAAAAATCTAAAGATTGTGAAAACCACAAAGCACCATCTCCTGGTAATTTTGTACCGATTATTGTAGAAATGAATGATGCTCCAAGCATCCCATGTACAACTGGTTTTTTAAATGATGTTGTACTAGCAAATTTTTCATCCACATGTAATCGATTGTCATCACCAGTAAGTTGAACAAATTTTTCAATGTCAGACTTTGTTATAGTATGGCATAGGGTTTCTTTGTCACCAACATTTATTTCGAAATATTTTTTCATGATTGCTGTTTTTTACAAAAAAGGCCAACCAAATTTGTGATCATTTTTTTTATTGCGATTTCCTCATCAACGTCTTCTGCAAAATAATTACATGAATCTACAGTTTGCAAACCTGAATCACTAATTAGTGATAATACTTCTTCTTTTGTTTTAAAAAGATAAACATGGTCTAAAGCTGGAGAATTTGTTGGGGTAGTAATCCATAAAAGTCCTCCCGATTTTAAAAGGTTTGATAGTTTAATTAAAATTTCTTTTGGTTCATCTAAATGTTCCAATACTTCACCCAAAACTATAAAATCATACTTTTTCGAATCGTCATAATCAAAAATATCAGTTTTGTTATAAGTAATTTTTTCTTGATCATACCCAATTATTTTTTTTGTCATTTCAAGTGATGTGTCACTTATATCAACAATATCTATTTTTTCATAATCAGGGAATTCTTTTTTTACCAGATAAGAAAAGAAACCATGTCCTGGACCAATATCAAGAATACTAATTTTTGATTGCCCTTTGAACAGGGTTTTAAGATAACTTTGAAAATACATAAAAATATTAAAGTGATGTTTCCACATTACCTGAGAAATAAGAAGTGCATTCATATAGTATGTCATTACTTCTGGCTTAGAATATACATACTCATTTGCAATTCGTTGATTATCGCATCTATATTTTCCGTATTTGTAAAAGTACAAACCCTCTGTACGCATATCTTTGATCATTTTTAAATAATCACTAGCAACGCGCTCCGCGTCAAGTTCTAAATTTTCAAAATATACTTTTACCAATCCGAGTAATTCATCAAGTTGAGTTGAAAAATTTTCTTTTATGTATGAAATATTTCCTTTTATTTTTTTAGAATGTAGTTTATCTTTTTTTTCGATTTCATAAACCAGCGCTTCTAAAAAGAAATTAGCACTTTGAGTATTGTTTATCATTATGTTTTTATTTATTGAACTTTAAAAAGGCAGGCTCCAAAATTGAATCCTGCTCCAACACCTGCAATCAACAAATTACTCCCTTTACTAATTAACCCTTTTGCGAATGCTTCACTCAAAGCAATCCCAATACTTGCAGATCCTGTGTTTCCAATTTCTTGTACGTTTGTATACGTTTTATTCAACGGCACCTGCATTTTCTTCATTAAGTAGTCAATTAAAAAACCATTAGCCTGATGAAATATAAAAAAATCAATTTCATTAATATTTATATTTTCTTTATCTAACAATTTATGAATTACCATTGGAAAATGAGTAACAGCCTGCTTCCATGTTGCCAATCCATTTTGCTCCGTATATATGACTTTAATGTCTTCAGATTTTTCAGCTATTGGGAATGATGATCCGCCGCCCCTCATTCTTACTGATTCATAGGTAGAAGAATCAGTCATAAATTTGGCACTTTTAAATCCCATAGTGCTATCTACTCTACCTAAAATTAATCCTGATGCACCATCACTAAAAAAAACAGCAGTCTCCCTGTCTTTAGGATTAGTATATTTTGAAAGCACCTCTACGCCAATTACCAAGGCATTTTTTATTGATATATCAGATTTCATCCTTTCAGATGCTATTGTCAAGGCAGTGACTAATCCCACACAGTTTGTATTAACATCTAATATCTGACAATCTTTCTCTAAACCGAAATGGGAATGGATCTTAGCCGACATGGGTGGAAATAAATAATCCTGACTAAAAGAAGCTACAATAACTAATCCAATATCTCTAATATCAATTTTTGCATCTGCTATAGCGTTTTTACATGCTTCAAATGCCATTGAAGAGGCGGACTCATTTTTAGATAGATGATGCCTTCTTTTTATTCCAGTTTTACTTATGATCCAATCAGGCGTTAGATCTGGTATAAGTTCACACAAAGCTTCGTTTGTGATGATTTTTGAAGGCAAATAATGGCCAGTTCCAATAATTCCGACTCCTTCATGATTAATTATTTTCATTATTTTCAAATAAAAAGGTTTTCAAAGCAATATTATTTTTTTTTATTGCACCTAAATATTCAGATGCTCCGTGACCCGGTAATATATAATCGTCATCATAAAATAAATCAAATATTTTTAATAAAGATTGTTTTAGAAGTAGGGGATCTTCTTTAGGCACACTCCCAGCTCCTAAACCATTTTTATAAAATATATCTCCTGAAAAAAGGTTCTTATCTATTTTTAGAATGCAGCTTCCAGGCGAGTGTCCTGGAAAATTAAAAATTTCAATATTTATATTGTTTATCATTATTAAATTATGCTCACCTTTAAATAATATATCAGGCTTTGGAGTTGTAATATTATAATTTAACTGTGCAACTTTTAAATAAAAATTGGCAGATTGTGATATTTTCATATCTCGTTCATGCAAATAAAAAGGAATATTATATTTTTTTTTTAGAAAATCAGCACTGCCAATATGATCAAAATGGCCATGTGTTGAGATAACAGCGGAGGGTTTTAAATTATTATCTTGAATATTTTTATCAATCAATTCAGTATCAAATCCAGGGTCGATTATAATGCAATCATTATTTATACTATTTTTAAATATATAAGTGTTTGAATTGAAAATTTTTTTATTTATTATTAAATAAATATTCTCTTTAATTAATTCCACCTAAATAAATAGTTTGCGCAGTTATGTAAGAACTTTTTTCTGATGCAAAGAAATCAATTACATTAATAATGTCCTCACCTTTTGCCATTCTGGGAATAGTCAAATTATTAACAATCTCTTGGATTTTTACTTTTGCAGTTGAAGAATGAGAATTTAACATGTCAGATTCAAAAGCGGAAATTGCCAAAGTATTACAGGTCACATTCAATGAAGAAAGCTCTTTTGACATAATATTAGCTAATGTTATTATTGCTGATTTAGTGGCAGCATAAATTGAATCCCCGATTGGTTCCAAACTAGTTGCCATTGAGCCTATATTTATAATACGGCCTTGTTCACTTCCTCGCATTAATTTTGATGCCTCTCTAGATATGAAAAATACACCAAGTAAATTTACTGAAACCATGTCAACTGCATTTTTTATAGGCATAATCATTGAATACTGTGATGTCATTAATGCAGCATTATTAATTACAATATCAATTTTAGTAAACTGTTTACTTATCTGTTTTTTAAAGCAAGTTGAGATAGAATCAGGATCTCCAATGTTTATAGAAAAATGATTATAATTTGGCGATTGAAAATCAGAACTATTTCTACTTATCCCAATTACTATCGCACCGTTATTAATAAAATGTTTTGTTAATAAAAGGCCTATTCCTCTGCTAGCTCCGGTTATTAAGACAATTTTATCTTTGTACATCATTATAAGTAACGTTATTTTTTTGAATTAACTATTTCAAAAATATAATCAATTAAATTACCTACATTGTCAAAAGGACTTATATCTCTTGTCATTGCGTTGTCATCCGTTAATGATATTTCAATATTATAATCATCATAAAATGCAGTCTCTAAATCAACAACAACAGTAACTAAGCTAAGAGAGTCGATTTGTGAGTTAGGTCCAAATAAAATAGTATTTTTTTGAACTACAAACTTCTGATTTTCTGGAAGCGTTTCTACTAACATTGTAATATTTTCTATTACAATTTTTTCTACTAATTCTATATTCATAAATTAAATTTTTATAAGTCTTTTGGTATTTCAAATTTGTTTATCATGCGTGCAGGATTGCCTAAAAAAAATGTGCCATTAGGAACATTTCTACTGATTATAGTTCCTGCACCTATCATAGCTCCGTCTCCTACTTCAACACCTTCTGTAATACAACTGCTAGCACCAACAAAAACGGATTTTCCAATTTTCGCATTAGATAAAATAACTACTAAACTCGTTATCATTGCAAAAGAACTAATGTATGTGTAAGGTCCAATTGCAGAATTAACAGCGATAACTACAAAATGTTCAACAACTACATCATTACCTATACAAACCCCAGGATGTATGATACAACCTGGTTGTATTTTTGCAGACGAATCAATATATGTTTGGGGGTGAATGATTGACTCAAATCTAGATAATTCTATTCCTAATTTAGCCATGATCTTTTTTCTAATCAATCTTGTTTTCATTGAGCCTATTCCAAATACAAATTTAGCATTCGGATATTCTTTAACTTTTTCTAAATTACCTGCAATTAAAATGCCATTTAGTTGTTTTCCATGTAATTCGATATTATCATCAAGAATTGAAATAATTTTATACTTTTTTTCAACTATATTAATTCTTCTAATTATTTCAAATACTTCATAAAATGCGGTTCCTCCTCCCAGAAATACTATTTCTATTTCTTTCATATTATTTATTCAAATTTTTCTCCATTTAAAAATATTCTGCACCACCATTCAAAATTCATAAAGCTCCATATAAGTAATCTGTGATTAACATGATTGTTAATATGATCGTCTACTATTTCTTTTATGTAGTCTTGATTAATATAGTCTGCGGAAACGGTGCGTTTTGAAAGGAGTAATTCCTTTATATAGGCAGCATTTTCACCCCTATACCATGATTCGTCAGGAGCCGAAAAGCCTTGCTTGTTACGATTTAATATTTTCTCTGGCATAAAGTCTAGCATTGCTTTACGTAAAACATTCTTACCATCATCATAGGTTTTATAAGCTTGACTTTTTTTCTTAAAATCATTTTCATCAATACGTTTCATATTTTCTAGATTTCCAAGTTTATGTCTAATTGGTACTTTTTGCGCAAAGTTTACCAAATCATTATCCATAAATGGGAAACGTTCTTCAAGGCCGTTAGCCATTGCTAATTTATCTCCTACTAAAAATAACCCTGATAAAAATGTTTTACTTTCAAAATATAAGGAATTATTTATGTGCTCTTCTGGGGTGCTATATTTTAATTTGTCGTTAAATGTAAAAACGCGTTCGAATATATCACGCGGTTCTCTTAAATCAATTTGATTGTAAACATTTGTACTAAACAATTTTACCTTTTCTTGATCTGGAACTAATCTTTGCCAAAATTCATAATAAGAATCAAAAAACTCAGTTTGACTTAGTGACTTAAAAACTCGATAATACCTCCATGGATAACCGCCAAATAATTCATCGCCGCCAGTTCCTTGTAAACAAACTTTAACAAACTTTGAGGCAAGACGTGAAATATAATAATTAGGATAACTCATCCCAACACGTAAATCTTCTAAGTGATAAACTACTCGCGGCAATGACCACTTTAAGTCACCGGCATTTAGAACTTGTTCATAATGTTCTGTCTTAAAATGATTAGCCATTAATTCTGCATCACGGCGTTCATCATAATTGGCTTCAACACCAGTAACCTCACTCATATCAAAACCACAAGTAAAAGTAGCTAATCGATTTACATGTTTTGAAGCAAGTGCGGTTATTGAGCCAGAGTCCATTCCTCCGGATAAATATGATCCAACTGGAACATCTGAAATCATTTGCCTTGCCACTGCATTTCTAAAAAGTCGCTCGGTTTCAGATTTAGCATCATCAAATGTTATTGTATTATCTGGAGCCGAAAAATTATAATCCCACCACGAATTATGTTTTACTCCACTTGACTTGCTATTAATAGAAACAGTATTTGCAGGAGGTAACATAATTACTCCTTCAAATAAAGTTCTAAATGAAAGCATGTTTTGAAAAGTAAAATATTCATTTAAGGCAGGAATATTAACTTGTACAGAAAAACTTGGATGGGCAATAATTGCTTTTATTTCAGATGCAAAAACAATTGTTTTACCTGTGAACCAATAATATAGTGGTTTAATCCCATATCTATCACGGCTAAGGTAAAGTGTTTGTTCATGTTTGCACCATGCGCCTACAGCGAACATCCCATTCAGCCGTTCAAAAAAAGAAGGGCCATATGCTGATAAACCCTCTACAATAACTTCAGTATCTGTTGTAGAAACAAACTCATGGCCTTTCGCTTTTAGCTCCTGTTTTAATTCTAAATAATTATAAATACATCCATTAAATGTGATAACCCAATTACCATCTTTGGAAGTCATAGGTTGAGCACCCTTAGGCGATACATCTAGTATAGCTAGTCTTTTATGTGCGAATCCAACTTGATTATCAATAAAATAACCATCACCATCAGGCCCTCTGTGTGCAATAGTTTCTGCCATTCGCTTTAAATTACTTAAAGCAATTGGTTCACTATTTAAATTGAATACTCCAACTATTCCACACATTTTATTTAATACTCTTTAAAATATCAACAATGTATTTAAAATCTTCCGCTGTCATTTTATTATGCATTGGAATACTCATTGAATATTGATCGGCATTAAATGCATTTGGATAATCCTTGGGTTTTATGTCATACATTTTTGCATACACATCTAACATATGAACTGCATGGGTTCCAGGTCGAGTTGAAATTCCTCTTTGTTGAAGGAATTCCATAATCTCATTTCGCTTCATTGGTGCAATACTTTCATCAATGTAAGTAACATAGCTTTGCCAACCATGCTTATAACCATTAGATGTTTCAGGAGTTCTTAGCCAAGAAATATCTTTTAGTTGTTCTTTATAGTATTTAGCCCATTTATCCCTTTCATCTATAAACTTATCAAGTTTAGCTAATTGAACCACTCCTATTGCACCTTGAATATCTGTCATTCTATAATTGTATCCCACCATCTCAAAGGCAGAAAGTATATAGGGCTTAGGTCCATGGTGACGTTGTTCTTCGGAAATTGAAGCACCATGATTTCTTAAACGATCTATTTTAACAGCAATGTCATCATCATTTGTTGTTACCATTCCTCCTTCACCTGTTGTTACAGATTTACGTGGGTGAAATGAAAAACAACCTACATCTCCCAAGCTGCCGGCCGGCTTTCCATGTAATGCACTTCCTGCTGCACATGCCCCATCTTCAATAATTTTTAATTTTGGAAAACGAGTTCGAATTGTATCAATATCAGCACACAATCCAAATAAATGTACCGGTATAATGGCAGTTGTTTTACTTGTAATTTTTTCAGCAATTTTATCGACATCAATATTAAATGTATTTATGTCAATATCAACAAATATAGGTTTTGCACCACAATACTTTACTGCGTTTGCTGTAGAAACCCATGTAAATGCAGGTACTATTACTTCATCACCTTCTTTTATTCCACATGCTAACAATCCAAGATGTAAAGCAGTAGTACAATTACTAACTGCAAAAGCATGTTTTACATTATGGCGCAATGCAAAATTAGTCTCAAACTCTTTTACTTTAGGACCTTGTGTAATCCATCCACTTTCAATTGGACCTTTACATGCTTCCCATTCTTCAATACCCATTGAAGGTAAGCCTATTGCAATATTTCTTTTTTCCATATCTATTTAATTATTTCTTTTTATCAACCCCTGTCTCAATTCTCCAGTCAATTAATTTTTGAAGACCTGTTTCTAAATCATACCTATACGAAAAATTAATTTCTTCTTTTGCTTTTTTCGCAGATCCAATTCTATTTTGAACTAAAGCTCTTGCGTCGTCAGCAGAATATGGATTATAATTTACAACTAAATTAGAATTCTTTAGTTTTAAAATTGTATCACACAAAGTCTTTATTGAGGTTTGTACTTCAGTTCCAACGTTATAAAATCCATGTTTTGTATCACTAAGTAAAGCATCAATGTTTGCTTTAGCAACATCTTCTACATAAATGAAATCATATGCTTGGGAACCATCGCCATTAATTGTAGGTGCCTCGTTTGCTTCAATTTTATTTAACATAATTGGCACAACACCAGTATATGCAGCTGTTTGATCTTGTCCTGGCCCATAAACATTCATATATCTCAGGCCAATAACTTCTAAACCATATCTATCATTAAATGCAGTACACATTGCTTCTCCTGCTATTTTAGAAGCTCCGTAAAAATTTTTATTATTAAACGGATGATTTTCAGTCATTGGCAATTCAACAGCGTCTCCATATACTGATGCAGAAGAAGAGTAAATTAATTTTTTAACATTATTATTTACACATGCCTCTAAAACATTGAAAGTGCCTGCTATATTCACCTCAAATGCAGTTCTTGGAAAATCCTTGCAATGTAATAACCACATTGCAGAAAGATGAAAAACATAATCCACTCCTTTCATTGCGGTATCTAAAATATCTATATCTCTAATGTCTCCACCATTAGGATAAATACTGCATCGTGGATCTTGTAATGATTTTTCAATATTAATCATCTTTCCTCTTGCAAAGTTGTCGTATATAATTACCTCTTTAACATCATGCTTCAATAATTCTGAAACAACATATCCCCCTATAAATCCAGCTCCCCCAATTACTAATACTTTACTATTATCTAATTTCATATAATTTTTTAATTTTGTTTAAATGGATGTTTTGATGATGGCAATTTGATAAATGGATGATAATCACCATTTGCACCAATTGGTGTTTGTGTTCTAATATCATGAACAATTTCAATAGCAGTTTTTGCTTCCATTAATGGAAATCCATTACCTGCAAGAATATGCTGATAGCTTTGTGTGTGCAACTCTGTAAATCCATCACTAAATTCAAATGATTCTCCATCCACAGATAAGGATCTAAATGTGCGCTTGCCAGCATATCTCACATCCTCTGGGATATTATCATAATTAATACTTAAATACCATCTAACTCTAGCATTATTAAATTCTAAATAGCCTGCAGCTCTGTCATGTTCGTGTAAGTGAACAATGTTTTTTTTCAAATCTCCAAATACCCATGAAAGCATGTCATAAAAATGTACTCCAATATTTGTTGCTACACCTCCTGATTTTTGTACATCTCCTTTCCAACTTGTGTAATACCAACTTCCTCGAGATGTTATATATGTCAAATCAACATCGTATACTTTATCCTTTGGACCATTATTGATTTTTTCCCTCAAAGCAATTATAGCTGGATGTAACCTTAATTGAAATATGTTATAAACTTTTTTTCCGAATTCTTTTTCAGCATTAGCAAGCGAGTCTATATTCCATGGGTTTAAAACTAATGGTTTTTCGCAAATTACATCAGCATGATTTCTTAAACCAAATCTTATATGAGAATCATGTAAATAATTTGGAGAACAAACACTTACAATATCAATTGGTGTTTTATTCAATCTTAATTTTTCAGCATGTCTATCAAATCTTTCAAATTCAGTAAAAAAATCTGCGTCAGGAAAATAGCTATCTAAAATACCTACACTATCAAATTTATCCAAAGCAGCAATAATTGTATTTCCTGTATCTTTTATTGCTTTCATGTGTCTTGGGGCAATATAGCCTGCAGCTCCAATGAGGGCAAATCTCTTCATTATTAATTTTTTTTAACTTGATTATTAAATATTTCGTAGCTATCTTTTGATTCTGGACAAACCGCTTTATTGTTTATATCAAAATTTAATCTGTGACCATATTCACTTATCCAGCCTATTTGTTTTGCTGGATTTCCAACCACTAAGGCATATGCAGGTAC